>Ga0207657_10004167_pt1 | contig 15325 bp, 12 predicted proteins | sample KBSC33metaG_FD_184316 | JGI IMG/M metagenome (GOLD analysis project Ga0207657, IMG submission 184316) | Corn rhizosphere microbial communities from Kellogg Biological Station, Michigan, USA - KBS C3-3 metaG (SPAdes) (version 2) | ecosystem: Host-associated > Plants > Roots > Rhizosphere > Soil ... | reverse complement strand
TGATCGTCATCCCGGCGCTGCACGATGCGGCCAGCGACCAGCCGGTCCGCTACACGCCGGCCTGCAGCCGCACCCCGATCCCGGTCTGCGTGAACCCCGCGTACGCGGGGTTCTTGCCCGCCGTGACCGCCGCGGTCGGGCCCGAGCTCACCGAGTTCGCCGGCCTGCCCGGCGCTCCCGCCAGGCTCAGCCAGGTTCCATTGGTCTACCGGCAGGTATCAGGCAACGGCGTCACCGTCGGCGGGATCGGAACCGGCCCGGCCGCGTTCGCGCTACCCGATCAGGTGCCGGGCTGGCTGGGCACGACCGACGCCGAGTTCGCCGCGCAGCTGGACGAGGGTCTCGGGCTACACCTGGCGAGCCACATCATCCTGGGCGATGGCCCGGCATCCGCCGGCGCGCCGAGCCAGGCCGAGCTGGCGGTCATCGCGGGCTCGGTCAGGTTCCCGCCCTCCGTCGAAAGCCGCGACCTGGGCCCGCTGTATGGCCAGGTGCTACCGCAGCCCGGTAGCCCGGCCGCCCTTGCCGCCCGGCGGTTCGCGGCGCTGACCCCGGCCGCCCGGCACGCCTGGCTGGCGGGGCACCTGACCGCGCTGCAGGCTGGCCGCGTCTCGCTGGAACAGCTGCCATGACGGCGGTCGCGGTACGCCTGGTGCGCCTGCACGCCGCGAGCCGCCGCCTCCCGGCCGCCCTAGCCCTGCTGGCGGCGTGCGCCGCCGGCCTGCGGGGCATGCTGTACGGGCACTGGGACAGCTACGGCGCGCTCCAGCTGCCGCTGATCTTCGAGGCCGCCTGCGCCGCCATCATCGCGGTCACGGCGGGCAGCCCGTTCGGCGAGCCGGAACGCGCGACCGGTCGGTGGCTGCCGTATCTGCGGCTGGGCACGGCGGTCACGCTCACCGCGCTGGCGTCCGGCGCGCTAGCCGCGGCCGGAACCGGTATGCCGCTGGCCGGCGGCTTTGCGGATATCGTGCGCAACGTGGCCGGACTGACCGGCATCGGCCTGCTGTGCGCCACGCTGCTCGGCGCGCCGCTCGCCTGGACCGGCCCGCTCGCCTACATGGTGGCCGGGGCGTACGGACTGTACACAGACTGGCATCCGCCCGTGCTGAGCACCCCCTGGCTGTGGCCGGCCCGCCCGCCCCACGACGCCGGCGGAGCGCTGTGCGCCGCCGTGGTGTTCGCCGCCGGGCTGGCCGCGATCGCGCTCCGCGGCGCACGGGAACGTCCCAGCGGCGACGGCCCGGGTTAGCGCGCGCCCGCGGGGCCTCACACCCCATCGACCAGGGCGACGCGGATGCTAGAAGCCGCGGAAGATCTGCCGGAGGTCGTCGAGTTCGACCCCGGCGGTCTCGGCCGGCGGGGTATGTGCCTCGTCCAGCCGCCCGTAGACCAGGCGGATCAGCGCCTCAGCGGGCAGCCGCAGCTCGGACGGGCCCGGTTCGGATGGTGCGTCGCCGTCCACGGGCGTGAGCGTGACCTCGTCGCCGGTCGCCAGGATGAACTGGCGTTCCGGGTCGCTGGTGGACACGCGCACCGTGCGCTGCTGGCCGTCTGGCTTGGCGCTCCTGCCCGCGACCTGGTCCACCATGTCGATGAGCAGGGCGACGGCGTCCGGGGCCAGCGTGGCCGCCGGGTCGAGCGCGACCAGCACATCCCAGGTATGGACCGCGTGCTCGCTGAGGCGCAGCCGCGCGAAGCCGGTCGTGTCGATATCCATCCCGAACAGGTTCAGGTGCAGCCGGGCCCGCTCATCGGCGTCCATGGACTCCAGTCGCTCCAGCGTGGCCTGGTCGGCGCGCAGCGCGTCCGTCGCCTGGGCCTGCGGGTCCTTGGCGTTCCACTTGTCCCAGACCGGCGGGAACTCCTCGCGGGTCGGCGGCTCCTGCCCGGCCAGCCCGGCCTCGAGTATCAGGCCGAAGATCTCGGCCTGCGACCCCAGGTGCGACAGCACCTGGGCGATGGTCCACTCGCTCGGGTAGGACCGCTGCGCCAGCTGGTCCGGGCCGAGGGGTTGGACGCTGGCACGCAACCGGTCGTGGGAGTGACGCAGCGCGCTGATCCACGGGTCCGGGCTAGCTTCCATGTGTGTTGTCTCCATTGCCGCATATCGGGGAAATCCACCCGGCAGCCTACGCCCGCCGCCTGGCGGCGGTTCGGGCGCCTCCGGCGGCTCCGCTATCGGCTTGACTCGGCCTCGCGCCGGCTCATAGCGTCGTGCTGCTAGGTAAGCAGCACAGCTCTGGTCATCGGGGGACCCAGCTGACTCGGTACGCGCGCGATACAGGCCGCCCGTCGGCGGGCGACCGTACCAACGATGCCCGGACCGAGGATGCCCCCGCGGCCCCGTCGCGCTGGCTCGGCCGGCGTCACCTGATGGCCGCCTACGGGGCGTTCGGAGCGTACGCGGTCGCCGCCGCCTTCGTGTCCGGCGGCCGGGACCAGGTCTGGGCCATCTGGGCCGCCTGCGGCTACGCCGTGGCCCTGGCCATGTTGTGGTGCTGGCGCAGCCGCCGGGGCCGGATGGCCGCCGTCGGCGTTTCGGTGGCGCTGGCCGTGCTCGCGCCGCTGCTCTGGCTGTCGGTGGCCTACCCGCTCGAAGACGGGATGGTGGTCATCGACAGGTCGGCGGGCCTGCTGCTGCACCACGGGCTGCCCTACCTGGCCGCCGACCAGGTCACCTCCTGGCTCTCCTACAATCCCTACCTCCCGGTCATGACCCTGTTCGGCCTGCCGAACGCGGCCGGCCTCGGCGGCCTGGCGGGCAACTCCGGGGTGTGGATCGCGATCGGCACGGTGATCCCGCTCGCGGCCGCGTTCTGGATCGAGATGAGGCCCCGTGGCTACGACGCGCTGCTCGCTACCGCGGTCGCCGTGGCCTCGCCGGTCGTGGGGCTCAACCTGGCCGTGATCACCACCGATCCGCCGGTGCTGGCGCTGATCTTGCTGGCCCTGGCCCTGGCCGCGCGGCCGGCGGCGTCCCCGGAGGCCGGGCGGACGTCGTGGATCACCGCGATCACCTGCTCCGGTGCCGCGCTGGGCGCCGCCTGCGACCTGAAGTCCACCGCGTGGCTCGCCGTCCTGGTCCTGGCCGCGATGGTCGCGGCCCGCGACGGCGCGCGGGCCGCGGGACGCTTCGTCGCGGCGGTCGCCGTTACCGCCGTGGTTCTCATCGCCGCCCTCGCCCCGGCCGCGCTCACCTCGCTGCGCGGAGCGAACGCCCTGGTGCAGAACAGCGTGCTGTTCCCGCTCGGCCTCACCCACGACAAGACCCCGGCCGAGAGCCTGCTGCCCGGGCACCTGCTCACCGCGCTCGGGCCGGCCGGGCACGTGGCCTCCGTTGGCCTGCTGCTCGCGGCCGGGCTCGGCATCGCGATCTCACTCGTGGTCCGGCCGCCCCGCGACGTGCCCGCGGCCGCCTGGCGGCTGGCCATCGGCCTGACGCTGATGTTCCTGCTCGGGCCGCAGGTCCGGTTCGGCTACTTCATCTACCCGCTCGGCCTGGTCGGCTGGCTGGCGCTGACCGGCGCTAGCCGAGGACCTCGTCGAGCACCGCGAGCAGCCGACGGGTCATCGACCGCAGCACCGGCAGCCGGGCCAGCCGGACCAGCCGCTCGGCCAGCGGCGCGGTCACGTCGATGAGCCGGTAGGTCTTCTCGCACCCGGGCGAGGAGTCGTGCACCCAGTAGAGCACGATCCCCATCGAGTACAGCCAGAGCAGTTCCGGTAGCCGGCTTCGCAGCCCGGCCGGCACCCGGATCCGCGCGCCCTCGATCACCTCGGCGTACAGCGAGATGGCGGCGGCCCGGGTGGGGGAGGACGCCGTGCTGAACGGGCTCAGCGGGCTGGCCGGCTCGGCCGCGTGCTTGTACAGCTTCGCGGCGAACGAGTGGTACGGCGCCTGCACGTCGATCAGCGCCCGGAGCACGCCGGCGATCCTGCGATCGAGGCGCGTCTCAGTGTCCAGGACGGCTCGGCAGGCGACCGCGTGCTCGGCGTGGTTACGCGCGTAGTACGCGTGAATCAGCTCCTCCTTGGAGCCGAAGTAGTAGTACGCGTTCCCGGTGGCCACCCCGGCTTCCTTGGCGATCGCCCGCATGGTGGTGGCCTCGTAGCCCTGCTCGCGGAACAGCCGCAGCGCGGCCTCGGCGATCGCGCGGCGGGTCTGCTCGCCCTTGCTGCCCCGCCGCCTGGCCCGGTCGGGAACCGGGTCCCCTGGCGAGCCCGGGGACCCGGGTGGCTCAGCCGATGAGTCGAGATCGGGCGGCGAGTCGAGATCAGGCAGGTCGAGCTCGTCGACGGCGTTCACGTCCGATGGCATGGCAGACACCCTACGGTCACTGTGAGTGTCCGGGGGCGGCAATGGCGCGGCCGGTCGTTCCACCGGATTTTGAACGCGTTCAAGCCGACCCGTGTTGTCCGGGCCCGCCCGGGCCTGTGAAAGGCTGATCAGGTAACAGACGCGAAGGAGGGTGCGATTGTGCGCGTGGTAGTCGGCGAGCGTATGGGTGGGCCCGAGGTGCTGGCCGTGGCCGACCGGGAGGCGCCGCGGCCGGGGCCGGGCGAGGTGGTCGTGGAGGTCGCCGCGGCCGGCGTGAACTACATGGACATCTACCAGCGCGAGGGCGTGGGCAACTACCGGACCGATCCGCCCTTCGTGCCCGGCGCGGAAGGCGCGGGCACGGTCGTCGCCGTCGGGTCCGACGTCAAGGACCTGTCCGTGGGCGATCATGTCGCCTGGGCCGGCCAGGGGAGCAGTTACGCCGAACAGGTCGCATTGTCCGCGAACCGCGTCGTGCCGGTACCCGACGGGATGAACCTGCAGGTCGCGGCCGCCGCCATCCTGCAGGGTATGACCGCCCACTACCTGTGCACCAGCACCTACCCGGTGCGCGAAGGCGACATCACCGTGGTGCACGCGGCGGCCGGCGGGGTCGGGCTGCTGCTGACCCAGCTGGTCAAGCGGCGTGGTGGCCTTGTTGTCGGTACCACCTCGGGCGGGGAGAAGGTCGAGCTCGCGCTGCAGGCCGGCGCCGATCACGTCGTCGGCTACGACCGCTTCCGCGACATCGTCGACGAGGCCAGTGACGGTGCCGGGGCCCACGTCGTGTACGACGGCGTGGGCAAGGACACCTTCGATGACGGCCTGGCGGCGCTGCGCCCGCGCGGCATGATGGTGCTGTACGGAGCCGCGAGTGGTCAGGTCCCGCCGGTCGACCCGCAGCGGCTGAACAGCGGCGGATCGCTGTTCCTCACCCGGCCCACCCTGGCGCATTACATGGCCGACAGAACCGAACTGCGGTGGCGCGCGGGCGAGGTGTTCGACTGGATCACCAAGGGCGAGCTCGACGTGCGGATCGGCGGCACCTACCCGCTGAGCGAGGCGGCCAGGGCGCATGAGGACCTGGCCGGCCGGCGCACCACCGGCAAGCTTCTCCTCCTGCCCGGGCTCTAGCCGTCGCCGGGGCGGGCAACCACGGCCCGTTCGGCCCGAAACGATTCATATACCTTTAGTTGCAGATGACCAAGTACCAGGCTGGGGCCGCGCGGCGGCCGTACGAGATTACGCTGCTCGTCGTCGCGGTCGCGGCGGCCGGGCTGAACCTGCGTACCGCCATCACCAGCCTGCCGCCGCTGTTCCCCGACCTGCAGACCCAGCTGCACCTGTCGACGGCCACGCTGTCCCTGCTCGCGGCGACCCCGGTGATCTGCTTCGGCGTGGTCTCCGCGTTCACCGCCTGGCTGAACCGGCGCTACGGCGAGGAGATGATCCTGCTGGTGGCGCTGGTCCTGCTCACCGCGGGCCTGCTGTTGCGCGGCGTGGCGCCCGGGGTCATGCTGTTCCCCGGCACGGTGCTGGCGGCGAGCGCGATCGCCGTCCTCAACGTGCTTCTGTCCAGTATGGCCAAGCGGCGCTGGCCGGAACGGGCCGGACTGCTCATCGGCATCTACCTGACCACGCTGTCCGCGGGCGCGATCTTGTCCTCGCTGCTCAGCGTGCCGTTGTACGACAGCTCGGGTTCGGTGCAGCTGGCCCTCGGCGTGTGGGCGGTGCCCGCCGCGCTGGCCGTGCTGTTGTGGCTGCCCCAGCTCAGGTACCGTACCGTAGGCCTGGCACCCGCCGCGGCGGTAGCCCCGGGGCGAGCCGGCGTCAAGGTGTACCGGTACGCGCTCACCTGGCAGGTCACCGCGTTCATGGCGCTGCAGAGCCTGCTGTACTACGCCGTGCTGTCCTGGCTGCCCACCATCTTCCAGGACCGCGGCGACTCGGCGGTCACGGCCGGCAACCTGCTCGCGCTGATGGGTGTCGGCAACCTCGCCACCTCGCTCCTCGTGCCGGTGCTGGCTCACCGCCGACCGAGCCAGCGCGGCCTGGTCGTGCCCAGCCTGATCGGCACCGCGGCCGGGCTGGCCGGGTGTCTGTGGGCGCCGCTCGGCTCGGCCCCGTTCTGGGTCCTGGTCCTCGGCGTCAGCCAGGGTTCGTGTCTCGGCCTGGCCATCTTCTTCATGCTGGCGCGGGCACCGGACGCGGGCGTGGCCGCGTCACTGTCCGCCTTCGCCCAGTCGGTCGGCTACCTGGTCGCCAGCGCCGGTCCGCTGATGGTCGGACTGCTGCACAGCGCCACCGGCAGCTGGAACCTCCCGGTGGTCCTGCTGCTCGTGCTGTGCGCCGCCGAACTCGCCACCGGCCTGCTCGCAGGCCGCCCTCTCCAGCTTCCCTCGGTCACCCCGCCGCCTGCGCCGGAGACCCGGAATACGACACGCGTGTCGGGGACCGGATAATGACAACGAGCTATCCGGGGCCCGAACTCGTACACTCAATTCGGTTAGCGTTCCCCCCATCAGGCCCGTACAGCACATGAGGAGCACGCCGTGACCCTACTGGAGTGCATCAACGGCCCCGAGGACCTGAAGGGACTCAGCCAGGACCAGCTCACCCGCCTTGCGGCCGAGATCCGTGACCTGATGATCGAGACGACGGTCAAGGGCGTCGGCGGCCACCTGGGCCCGAACCTGGGCGTGGTCGAGCTCACGATCGCGATCCACCGGGTCTTCGACTCGCCGAAGGACAAGGTCGTCTTCGACACCGGTCACCAGGCGTACGTACACAAGCTGCTGACTGGCCGGGTCGCCCAGTTCGGCACGCTGCGGCGCAAGGGCGGGCTGACCGGCTACCCGTGCCGGGCCGAGTCCGAGCACGACCTGGTGGAGAACTCGCACGCTTCTACCAGCCTGTCCTATGCCGACGGCCTGGCCAAGGCGTACACGCTGCGCGGCGAGCCGGACCGGACCGTGGTCGCGGTCATCGGTGACGGCGCGCTGACCGGCGGGATGGCCTGGGAGGCGCTGAACAACATCGCCTCGGCCAAGGACTCGCGGCTGGTCATGATCGTGAACGACAACGGCTGGTCGTACCAGCCGACGATCGGCGGCCTGGCCGACCACCTGTCCGCGATCCGGGTCAGCCAGCGGTACGAGCACGTGCTCGACTACATCAAGACGTCGCTGTCCCGGACGCCGGTCGTGGGCGGGCCGCTGTACGGCGCGCTGCACGGCGCGAAGAAGGGCCTGAAGGACTTCCTGCAGCCGCAGGTGATGTTCGAGGACCTGGGCCTGAAGTACGTCGGCCCGATCGACGGGCACGACGAGCGGCTGGTCGAGGCCGCGCTGCGCCGCGCCAGGGACTTCGGCGGCCCGGTGCTGGTGCACGTGATTACCAAGAAGGGCCTCGGCTACGCCGCGGCCGAGCAGAACACGGACGACCGCCTGCACCAGGTGCCCGCGGCCGGCGCCCAGCCCGGCACGTGGAGCCGGGTGTTCGGCGACGAGATGGTGAGCATCGGCGCGCGGCGCTCCGACGTGGTCGCGATCACCGCGGCGATGCTCTACCCGACCGGCTTGTCCCAGTTCGCCGCGGCCTACCCGGACCGGGTCTACGACGTGGGCATCGCGGAGCAGCACGCCGTCACCAGCGCCGCGGGCCTGGCCATGGCCGGCCTGCACCCGGTGGTGGCCATCTACTCCACGTTCCTGAACCGTGCCTTCGACCAGGTGCTGATGGACGTGGCCCTGCACAAGCTGCCGGTGACACTGGTGCTGGACCGGGCCGGGGTGACCGGGCCGGACGGCGCCAGCCATCACGGCATGTGGGACGGGTCGATCATGCAGCTCGTCCCGGGCATGAAGATCGCCGCGCCGCGGGACGCCAAGCGGGTGGCCGAGCTGCTCAACGAGGCGGTCGAGGTCTCCGGCGGGCCGACCGTGGTCCGGTTCCCCAAGGGCAAGGTGGGGGGAGAGGTCGAGGCGATCGCCAAGCTGGGCGGCATGGACGTGCTGAGCTCGCCGGGCGAGGGCCTGGGCGCGGACGTCCTGCTCGTCGGCGCGGGCGTGATGGCGCTGACCGGCCTGGAGGTCGCCGGCCGGGTGGCCGGGCACGGGATCGGCGTCACCGTGATCGACCCGCGGTGGACCAAGCCGGTCGACGAGGCGCTGGTGGCCGCGGCCCGGCAGCACCGGCTGGTGGTGACCGTGGAGGACAACGGGCGGACCGGCGGATTCGGCGACGCGGTGGCCCGGCTCCTGCGCGATCACGACGTCGACGTGCCGGTGAAGACGTTCGGCGTGCCGCAGGAATTCCTGAGCCACGGCACCCGCGATGAGGTGCTGGAAGAGGCGGGCCTGACCCCGCAGCACCTGGCCCGGCAGATCACCGAGGCGGTAGCGCTCCGGTCACCCGGCGACGTTCGCGAGACGGCAACGGCCGCTACGGAAGGCCAGCCTGTCGAGTAGCGTAAGCATTTATGCTGAACGTTGCCGTGGTCGGTTCGGGCCCTGCCGGGCTTTACGCCGCCGAGGCGCTGGTCAAGCAGGCGGCGGCGCTGCCGGTGCCTGTCCCGGTGCGCGTGGACGTGATCGACCGTCTCCCCACCCCGTACGGCCTGGTCCGATACGGCGTCGCACCCGACCATAAGTCGATCAAGTCGATCGCGCAGTACCTCCGCAAGGTGCTGGAGAGCCCCGACGTCCGGTTCCTCGGCGGGGTGCACCTCGGCGAGGACGTGACCCGTGACGACCTGGTGTCGGCGTACGACGCGGTGATCTACGCGACCGGGGCGATGCGGGACCGGCGGCTCGGCATACCCGGCGAGGACCTGCCCGGCAGCTACGCCGCCACCGACTTCGTGAACTGGTACTGCGGGCACCCGGACATCGGTGCCGGCGCGTTCACGCTGGACGCCGAGTCGGTCGCCGTGATCGGTGTGGGCAACGTAGCCGTCGACGTGGCCAGGATCCTCGCCCGCGATCCGCACGAACTGCACGCGACCGACGTCCCGCAGCCCGTCCTTGAGGCGCTGCACGCAAGCAAGGTGCGCGAGGTCCACATGATCGGCCGCCGCGGGCCCGCGCACGCCAAGTTCACCACCAAGGAACTGCGCGAGCTGGGTGAACTGCCCGGTGTCGAGGTGGTGGTACACGGCGACGAGGCCGATTTGAACGCGTTCGACCTGGCCGGCGAGGGGGTCAGGCTGGTCGAGTCCGACCGGCGGGTGCGCGGCAACCTGGTGGCGATCACCAAGTGGGCCCAGGGCACCGCAGACCCTTCGGCCGAGCCTGCCACAGGGTCCCCCTCCGGGCACAGCCGCCGGCTGACCGTCCGTTTCTGGCTGCGGCCGACCGAGATCCTAGGTACCGAACGGGTCGAGGGAATCACGCTCGAGCGCACGGCGATCAGCGCCGACGGGAAATTCGGCGGCACCGGCGAGTTCGAGACGCTGGACGCGCAGATGGTGCTGCGTTCGGTGGGATACCAGAGCGTCCCGCTGCCCGGCGTGCCGTTCGACACGCGGGGCTCGGTGGTGCCCAACGCCCAGGGGCGTGTCCTGGGCGAGGATGGCGCGCCGCTGCCGGGCGAGTACGTGGCGGGCTGGCTCAAGCGCGGCCCGACCGGCGTGATCGGCACCAACAAGTCCGACGCGGCCGAAACCGTCCGCTGCCTGCTCGAGGATCTGGCCGGCGGCCCCGGCGAGGGCGACGTCCCGCTGCCGCGCGCTGGCCTGCTGCGCTATCCCGACCGGCCCCCGCCGGCCGCCGACCCGCTGGTCCCGGCCGCGGAGCTGGCGGATCCCGCCGCGGCCGCCGCAGATCCGGCCGGCCCGGCCGGCCCGGCCGCGCCCGCGGACGGGGAGTGGCCGCTGGCTGGCGTGCTCGCCGGGCGCGGCATCGTCCCGGTCTCCTACGCCGAGTGGCTGCGCATCGAGACGGCCGAAGCCGACCTGGCCAAGGAGCTTGGCCGCGGCGAGCGGGTCAAGCTGCACAACGCCGAAGCCATCTGGTCCGCCTGCCGCCCCGAGTCCGAATAACCCCAACCATCCCATCCCCACCCCCAACCCCGGAATTCCCCCCCGAAATGGCCGGCCGTTATTGCGGATCGCTGCACCCCCTATGAGGGGGGTAGCTATCCGCAATCTTAATTCCGCCATTTCTCGCCACGCGTCCGCAATACGGCTGGTGGTTTTTGGTGCTGGTGTCGCCCGTGTGACTGGGTCGATCGCGCGGCGTCTAGCCCGGCGCGCCGAAATGTCACTGCCTGTCCGCATCATGGCAGTGAAGGCGGGACAGCCACGGTGGACGATGGAGGAAGCGGAATGACAGACCACAATGGCGTCCTGATGATGCAGCGCGCGCTGCTGGCGGGGACGCTCGGGCTGGCCATGGCGCGGAAGGCGGCGGCGATCCTGGAGGGTGACCCCCGTAGCGCGCAGGACGACCGGACGCCGCAGGACGACCGGAGCAAGGACGGCGCGGTGCTGCGGGCGATCCTGGACGCGGCGAACGAATGCCTCGGGCACTTCGACGACCGGCCCGCGGCGGAGCGGTGGTGCGATACTCTGTTCCACCTGCTCGACCTGGCGGCCTTCGCCGCCGAGCTAGGCGATACGCCACCAATGCGTGCGCAATAACTGCGACAAAAGGGCCGCGGAAATCTTCTCGATTCGCATCAGAAGCACGCTTACAGGATTAGCGTGTGCTCATGCGGGGAAAAGCTCCATTGACGCCAGATGGGGACCGCAATGACTAGATACGGCCAAATCGGATGGCGTATGGCCGCGATAGCGGCCTTTGTCGGCACGGCAGTGCTCGCCATCGGGCTGACGCGTGCCCCCGCTCGCAGCGATGCCTCGCTCTCTTACGGGCTACCCGGCCGGGCGTGCCCCACCTCCGGGCTCGAGGCGTGGCTCGGGCTCGGCGCGGCCAGCGCGGCCACCGCGGCCAGGCCGGGCAGTGCCGGTCCGCCCGGGGCCTACCCGGGTCATGAGACCTACTACACGCTGGAGTTCACCAACGTCTCGGACCGTACCTGCAGCCTGTTCGGCTATCCGGAGGTGTCCGCCTACCAGGACAGCCCGGTGGCCGGCGGCCCGGTCCGCGGCCGGATCGGCGCCACCGCGATCCGCGACACCTCGGTCCGCCCGAAGCCGGTGATGCTCGAGCCCGGGGCGACGGCGCACGCGGTGCTGCGGGTCGGCGGCGATACTAAGCCGGCCGGCTGTACCGAGGTGACCGCCGGGGAACTCCGGATCACGCTGCCGCGGCAGGCCCGGCCCTCGTTCGTGGCCGCGCACATCCCGGTGTGCTCGCAGCGCGGACACGCGACTCTGAGCGTGCAGGCCATCCAGGCGCGGCCGGGCATCCCGGGTCACAGCGTGACGCCCTGAGACCTGCCGGTGACGGAACAGTCACCCGCGCCGTGCGGGAGGAAGAGGCCGTAAGACCCTCAACGTTTCCTGCCGGGCACCCGGCGGGGACAATGTGGGGCATGGGTGTCAGCCAGATGAGCCTTCCCGCCGCAGAAGGCCCCGAGGAGCACGATGAGGCGCGGGCGGGCGCCGGAACCGCGCTACCCCCGGAACGGTACCTGGACCGGGAGGAAAGCTGGCTCAGGTTCAACGAGCGCGTGCTCGAGCTCGCCGAGGACGAATCGGTCCCGCTCCTGGAACGCGTACGGTTCCTCGCCATCTTCGCGACCAACCTGGACGAGTTCTTCATGGTCAGGGTGGCCGGGCTGGTCCGCCGGATGGTGGCCGGCTTCCCGGTCGAGGGCACCGGGCTGCAGTTGCCCGGGCAGGTGCTGGAGAACACCCTGGAGCTCGCGGGCGAGCTGACCGTCCGGCACGCCCGCGCCTTCAGCGAGCGCATCGGCCCGGAGCTGGCCGAGCACGGGATCGAGATCCTGCGCTGGAAGGAGCTGTCGGCGGCCGAACGCGACAACCTCGGCGACCTGTTCAGGAAGCGGATCTACCCGGTGCTCACTCCGCTGGTGGTCGACCCGGCGCATCCGTTCCCGTTCATCTCCGGCCTGTCCCTCAACCTCGCCGTCATGATCGCGGATCCGCGCACTGACGCGACGGTGTTCGCCCGGGTCAAGGTGCCGCCGCTGCTGCCCAGGTTCCTGGCCGTATCGCAGAACCGGTTCGTGCCGATCGAAGACGTGATCGCGGCGCACCTGACCGACCTGTTCGGCGACGTCGAGATCATCGAGCAGCACGCGTTCAGGGTCACCCGGATCAGGGACTTGGAGGTTGACGAGGAGCTCACCGAGAACCTGCTGCAGGCCATGGAGCGGGAACTGGTGCGGCGCAGGTTCGAGCCCGCCGTCCGGCTCGAGGTCGAGGACACGATGTCGGCCGACGTGCTGGACCGGCTGGTCACCGAGCTGGACATCGACCATCGCGCGGTGTACCGGGTGCCCGGCCCGCTCGACCTGAGCGGGCTGTTCACCCTGGCCGACCTGAACATCGGCGAGCTGAAGTACCCCGCGTTCGTCCCGTCTACCCGGGCGGTCTCCAAGGACAACAGCATCTTCACTGCCATCTCCGAACGCGACATCCTCGTCCACCACCCGTACGACTCGTTCGCCGCGTCGGTGGAGCGGCTGATCGACGAGGCCGCTGACGACCCGCGTGTGCTGGCGATCAAGCAGACGCTGTACCGGACCAGCGGCCAGTCGCCGATCGTCGACGCGCTCATCGACGCGGCCGAGGCGGGCAAGCAGGTCGTCGTGGTGGTGGAGATCAAGGCCAGGTTCGATGAGCGCGCTAACATCGCCTGGGCGCGCAAGCTGGAGGAGGCGGGCTGCCACGTCGTCTACGGCTTCGTCGGTCTGAAGACCCACGCCAAGATGGCGCTGATCGTACGCGAGGAGCCGGATGGGACGCTGCGCCGGTACTGCCACCTCGGCACCGGCAACTACCACCCGACCACGGCCCGGATCTACGAGGACTACGGGCTGCTCACCGCCGATCCGGCGGTCGGAGAGGACGTCACCGCGCTGTTCAACCACCTGACCGGGTACAGCAGGACGAAGACGTTCCAGCGGCTGCTGGTCGCGCCGGAATCACTGCGGGCCGGCATCGTCAGCCGGATCAACCGGCAGGCGGAGCGGCACCGGGCCGGCCAGCCCGCCCGGATCGCGTTCAAGACCAACGCGCTGGTCGACGAGGCGGTGGTCGACGCGCTGTACCGGGCGTCACAGGCCGGCGTCGCGGTTGACCTGTGGGTGCGCGGCATCTGCGCGCTGCGCCCGGGCATCCCCGGTCTTTCCGAGAACATCAGGGTCCGCAGCGTGCTCGGCCGGTTCCTCGAGCACTCGCGGGTCTACGCGTTCGGCACCGGCGAGGACGAGGACAGCGAGGTGTGGATCGGCAGCGCGGATATGATGCACAGGAACCTGGACCGCCGGGTGGAGCTGGCCGTCCAGGTCGTGGACCCCGGCCACCAGCGGGGATTGCGCCGATTCCTCGATATCGGCATGGACGACGGGACTTCTAGCTGGTGGCTGAACGGCGACGGGCACTGGACCAGGCACAGCCGGGACGAATCCGGGAACCCGCTGCGCGATGTGCAGGAGACCCTGGTCAGGGAACGGCGGGTCCGCTCGGCCGATGACTGAGGCCACCACCCTGGCGGCAGGCGCGGCGATCTGGCGTCCTGCGGCGGATCCCGCGGAGGACGCCGAGGTCCTGCTCGTCCACCGGCCCACGTACGACGACTGGTCGCTGCCCAAGGGCAAGAGCGACGCGGGCGAGCACATCCTGCTGACCGCGGTGCGCGAGGTATGGGAGGAGACGTGCGTGCGGCCGGTGCTCGGCCCGCGGCTGCCGACCGTGGAGTACATCAGCTGGGGGCGACCCAAACAGGTCAGCTACTGGTCCTCGTTCAGCGACGGGCGCCAGGCCGCACCCGGCAATGAGATCGACGCGGTGTCCTGGCTGCCGCTGGGGCAGGCCCGCGAGCAGCTGGCAGGTACCCACGACGACCCGGTGATCTCCGCCTTGCGGCCGCTCGAGACGGTGCCGCTGATCCTGGTCAGGCACGCTTCGGCCGGGCGCAAGGCGGACTGGTCCGGCGATGACTGCCTGCGCCCGCTCGACGCGGCCGGGGTGGCCGACGCGCGGGTGCTGGCCAGCCTGATGGCCTGCTTCGCGCCCGCCGCGCGGGTGATCAGCTCGCCGGCGCTGCGTTGCACCGATACCGTGCGCCCGTACGCGGCCGGGTTCTCCGGGACGGTCGAGACCGAGCCCTGCCTGGCCCCGTACGGCCGGTCGACGGATTTTTCATCCCGAACGGGCCTGGCTGACTCGCTCCGGCGCCTGCTCTCCCGCCTCCTGACCGAGCGCCGTCCGGCCGTTCTGTGCCTGCACCGGGAGAACCTCCCCGAAGTGCTCGCCGAAGCCTGCTCGGTGCTCGGCGCGCCCGCCGCCGTTCCCGCGGATCCGTCGCTGCCCAAGGGCGGCTTCTGGGTGGCGCACGCCTCTGTGGGCGGAATCGGGGGAGCCAGCCGACCGGAGCTGGCCAGCCTGGAGCGCTACGAGCCCTGACGGCGAGAGGGCTGCTCAGGTGCGTGCCGGTCCGGTACGGACGGTCCGGCCACCTGCTCGGTCGGCGCGATCTCCTCGGTTTCCTGCTCGTCCGGTACGGCGTGGGCGGGTCCGTGCTGGTCCGGCGAGGGCTCGGCCGCCTCGCTCGAACTGCTGCCCTCGGGTGCCTCATCCGTTTGGCCGGCTGCGGACGCGGCCGCGCGGCGCCGTCGGCGGCGCCAGACGATGTACCCCACGATCAGTACCACCAGGCCGGCGAGCACGTAGTACGAGTACAGCGTGATGTAGTGGTAGACGGTGGTGATGTTGTTACCGGCAAAGTATCCGATGGTGACCCAGGTCCCCACCCACAGCGCCGCGCCGATGGCGTTGAAGACGAGGAAGCGCAGCCAGTGCATGCCGGTGATGCCGGCGATAATCCCGTTCGCCTGGCGCAGACCCTCGAC
>Ga0207657_10004164_pt1 | contig 15329 bp, 14 predicted proteins | sample KBSC33metaG_FD_184316 | JGI IMG/M metagenome (GOLD analysis project Ga0207657, IMG submission 184316) | Corn rhizosphere microbial communities from Kellogg Biological Station, Michigan, USA - KBS C3-3 metaG (SPAdes) (version 2) | ecosystem: Host-associated > Plants > Roots > Rhizosphere > Soil ... | reverse complement strand
GAGCCTGCCGCTCGCCGTGCAGCTCCAGCTCGCGATCACGTCGAGCGCCTTCCGCGTCTACGTGAACGACGACCTCGTCGGCGTCGAGCTCTGCGCGGCCGCGAAGAACGTCATCGCGCTCGCCGCCGGAGGCGCCGACGGGCTCGGGCTCGGCGACAACGCCAAGGCGGCGCTCGTGACCCGCGGGCTCGTCGAGATGGGGCGCCTCGCCGAGGTCGCCGGCGCCCGCCCCGAGACCTTCGCCGGGCTCGCCGGCATGGGCGACCTGATCGTCACCTGCTGGTCGAAGTCGGGACGCAACCGCCGCTGCGGCGAGCTCGTCGCGCGGGGCGCGACCCCGGCCGAGGCCGCACGGGAGATCGGGATGGTGGTCGAGGGCCTGACCACGGCACCGATCCTCCGCGACCTCGCCCACCGGCTCGGCGTCGAGATGCCGATCACCGAGGGCGTCTGCGCCGTCCTCGACGGGATCCCGCTGACCGAGCTCCTGGCCAGGTTGATGGAGCGGGATCCGACCGTCGAGTGACCCCGGCTGGCGTGCCGCCGGATCCCGGCTAAGGTTCGACGCGATGAGCGCCCGCACGTTCCAGTTCACGTCCGAGTCGGTCACCGAGGGTCATCCCGACAAGGTCGCCGACCAGATCTCCGACGCCGTCCTCGACGCCGTCATGAAGGACGATGCCGAGGGCCGCGTCGCCTGCGAGACCCTCGTCACGACCGGCCTCGTGGTCGTCGCTGGCGAGATGACGACCGACACCTACGTCGACGTCCGCTCGATCGTCCGCGAGACGATCGCGGACATCGGCTACACGCGCGCCAAGTACGGCTTCGACGCCGAGACGTGCGGCGTGATGGTCGCGATCGACGAGCAGTCGCCGGACATCGCCCAGGGTGTCGACGAGTCGTTCGAGGCCCAGCACGGCGACACCGACCCGATCGACCGAATCGGTGCGGGCGACCAGGGGATGATGTTCGGCTACGCGACGCACGAGACCGACGAGCTGATGCCGCTCCCGATCATGCTGGCGCACAAGCTGGCGAGGCGGCTCGCCGCGGTGCGCAAGGCGGACGTGCTGCCGTACCTGCGGCCCGACGGCAAGACGCAGGTGACGGTGCGCTACGAGCTCGACGAGCACGGCATCCAGCGTCCGGTCGAGATCGAGCGGGTGCTGATCTCCACGCAGCATCGCGACGGCCTCGACGCCGAGACCCTCATCAAGCCGGATCTGCTCGAGCACGTCGTCGAGCCGATCCTGCACGCCGACTACCGCGACCTCTTCGACGCCTCGCGGCTCGGCGCGAAAGGCTTCTTCTTCGTCAACCCGACCGGCAAGTTCGTGGTCGGCGGGCCGATGGGCGATACCGGCCTGACGGGCCGCAAGATCATCGTCGACACGTACGGCGGCGCGGCGCCGCACGGCGGCGGCGCCTTCTCCGGCAAGGATCCGACGAAGGTCGACCGCTCGGCCGCCTACGCCGCCCGCTATGTCGCGAAGAACGTCGTCGCCGCGGGCCTGGCCGACCGCTGCCAGGTGCAGGTCGCGTACGCGATCGGCGTCGCGCACCCGATGAGCGTGCTCGTCGAGACGTTCGGCACCGAGGCCGAGGGGCTCTCCAACGACCGGATCTCGGAGCTCGTGTCGGAGCACTTCGACCTGCGCCCGGGCGCGATCGTCCGTGATCTCGACCTGCGGCGGCCGATCTACCGGAAGACGGCGGCGTACGGCCACTTCGGCCGCACCGACTCGGCCGACTACACCTGGGAGCGCACCGACAAGGTCGATGCGCTCCGTGCCGCGGCCGGGCTGGCCGCGCCCGCTGCAGTCTGACCTCTAGGCCTTGGCCGGTACCCGCCGGACGAGCGCCTGCGCGCGCTCGGTCAGCCGGGCGATCAGCTCGTCCGCACGCTGCTGCGTCAGCCTCCCGTTGTCGACGGCCTTCGCGGCGCGGGCCTTGGCCGGCGCGACGATCGCGGCGACGAGGCCGTCGACGCTCTTCCCCTTCGACGTGGCGATCTGTGCGAGCGACTGACCGTCCTGGCGCGCCGTCCTGATCTCCTTCGGCGTCATCCCGAGGTACTTCGCGGCGACGTGGAGGCGGTTCACGCGGACGATCCGCGCGACGAGCGCCTTGTGCTTCTGGGCGAACGCCCTGCGGGTGCCGATGCCGAGCCCCCTGGCGTTCGCGACCCGCTGCTTCAGCTTCGCGCCCTGCTCGGGCGTCAGCTTGCCGGCGGCGATCGCGGCGTCGATCCGGGCGTTCAGCTCTGCCTTGAAGGCGGCGCGGAGCTGGTCGCCGGTGATGCCGAGACGCGCGGCGACGGCATCGCCGAGCGAGGGCGTGTCGGCCGCCGTTGCAGCTCCGGCGCCGAAGGCGAGGGTTGCGACCGCGACGAGCGCGGCCGCGAATGCGATGTGACGTCTCACGATTCCGATTCTCCTTCGTCCGAGTGATCGCGACAAGCGAATCAGCCTCGGGTTCGCCGTCCGTGAGCGCCGCGTAAGCCGAACGTAAGGCGCTACGCGGCGAGGCGGACGTAGAGGCCTTGCGCGGCCTTCTCGGCGATCGCGCGCTCGTCGTCGCCGAGGACGACCTTGAGCTGGCCGGCCGCGGGCTGCGCCTCGCGGATCTCGACGTTCGAGCCGGGGACGAAACCCTCGTCGTAGAACCAGTGGAGCAGGTCGCCGTCGTGCTCGGCGAGACGCACGATCTCGCCGCGCTGGCCCGGTGCGAGCTCGGCGAGCGCGACGAGCCCCTCGTTCTCGCTCTGCTCGAGCTCCGTCGAGATGGGCCACCCGTGCGGGCAACGGTCCGGCCGGCCGAGGCGTTCGAAGATGCGCTCGATCATGTCCTCGGTGAACGTGTCGCCCATCTCGTCCGCGTGGACGTGCGACTCGGAGGCCGTGTAGCCCATGAAGTCGGTCAGGAACCGCTCGATGATGCGGTGCTTGCGGACGACCTTCTCCGCGCGCTCGATGCCGGCCGGTGTGAGGATCGCCTCCTTCTGCTCGCCTCGCTCGACGAGGCCCTCCGTCTCGAGCCGCTTCAGCATCTCACCCGCGGACGCGCGCGAGACGCCGAGCATCTCGGCCACGCGCGAGGCGATCGCGCTCTCGCCGGCGGGCCGGTACTCGCCGATCGGGAAGGCGAGGAAGTAGATGACCTCGAGGTACTCGTCGATCGAATGGCCGTGGCCCGCCATCGGGCGGAGTCTACCCGCCCGATTCCGCCAGCCTGCCTGAGTCGCGGTGCACGAGCCAGAGCACCGGCGCCGACAGGACGATGAGCAGGAGCGCGGGAATCGCGGCCTTCGAGTAGGCGCCGACCTGCGTTGCGCCCCAGATCTCGGTCGCGAGGGTGTCGAACCCGATGGGCCGCAGGATGATCGTCGCGGGCAGCTCCTTCATCGCCGACAGGAAGACGAGCGCCGCCCCCGCGAGGGCGCCGGAGCGGACGAGCGGGACGGTGACGAGCCAGGCCGTCGCCAGGGGGCCTCGGCCGAGGCCCCTCGCCGCCTCCTCCACGCGCGGGCTGACGCGCGCGAGACCGGTGTCGAGGCCCGATAGCGCCAGCGGGAAGAAGCGGACGGCGTAGGCGAAGACGAGCAGCCCGAGCGTCTGGTACACCGGCGAGGCGTAACGGGCCGCGAAGAAGACGAGCGACAGCGCGATGACGAGGCCCGGAAGCGCGTTGCCGGCGTAGGAGAGGCGCTCGAGCACGCGGGCCAGCGGGCCGGGATAGCGGTGGACGAGCACCGCCACGGGGATCGCTGCCGCGACGGTGACGAGCGCGGCGAGCGCCGACGCGCCGAGCGAGTGCGCGGCCTCGTCCCACGGCACGACGACGCGCCGGTCGTTCGAGATCCCGCGGCCGAGCCAGTAGAGGAGGACGCCCGCCGGCAGGACGAGGAACAGCCCCGTGACGAGCCCGCACCACGCGACGGCGGGCCAACGGGCCGCGCCGAGCTCGACCGGCCTCGCCCGGCGGGCGGCGCCGGGGCCTGTCCGCCAGAGCCGTCCGCGCGTCCGTGCGCGGAGCTCGAACACGAGCGCGATCGCCGTCAGCCCGACGAGGACGAGCGCGAGCACCGCCGCGGGCGTCCGGTCGAAGAGGCTCTTGTACTGGACGTAGATCGCGCGGGTGAGCGAGTCGTAGCGCATCAGCGAGACGACGCCGAAGTCCGAGAGCACGTAGAGCGCGACGAGCAGCGAGCCAAGCGCGACCGACGGACGGATCGCGGGCAGCGTCACCCGCGCGAGGACGCGCAGCCGCGAGACGCCGAGCCCGCGGGCGGCCTCCTCGAGCGCAGGGTCGAGGTCACGGAGCGCGGCCTGGGCGAGGAGGAAGACGTAGGGGTAGGTGGAGAGCGTCAGCGCCGCGACGGCGCCCCAGTAGCCCGTCGGGTCGGGCAGCCGATCGACCCCGAGCGCCTGTTGCAGCAGCCCGCGCTCGCCGAAGAAGCCGAGCAGGCAGAACGCAGCCACGTAGCTCGGGATCACGAGAGGGAGCGTCGCGGCGACCGCCCACACGCGGCGCCCCGGCAGGTCGGTGCGCGTGACGAGCCAGGCGGTCGGCACGGCAACCACGATCGCGGCGACCACGACTCCGGCGACGAGGAGCACCGTGTTGACGACGAGCTGCAGGGTCGAGCGGTCCCAGAGCACGTCGAGCGCCCTCCCGCCGCCGTCGGCGACCCGGATCACCAGGTACGCGAGCGGCAGCAGGAGGAGCGCGACGACTGCGCCAGCGAGGAGCGCGAGCGCGAGTGGCGGCCGCCTGCCGGCGGTGGCCACTACGAGAGCCAGCCGGTCTTTCGGAGCAGCTCCACGGTCGACGAGAGCTCCGCGCCGAAGGCGGTCAGCTCGACGTCGGGGCCGTGGATCTCGTCGAGTGGAACGAGGCCCGCGGGCGGGTCGATCCCCGCGACGAGCGGGTACTCGTTCTCCTCGGCCTCGTCGACGTAGAACTGCTGCGCCTCCTCGGAGAGGAGAAACTCGACGAACCGCTCGGCGTCCTCCGTCTGGTCGCTGCTCGAGAGGACGCCGGCGCCCGCGACGCTGACGAGCGACCCCGGGTCGCCGGCCTCGAAGAGGTGGTTCGCGATCGGCGCGTCCGGCTGCTCTTCCTTCACGAGCGAGAGGTAGTAGTGGTTGACGAGCCCGACGTCGATCTCGCCCGAGGCGACCGCCTCGACGATCGGCGTGTTCTTCTCGTAGGTCTTCGCGTCGTTCGCCTTCATGCCCTCGAGCCACGCCTCGGTCTTCTCGTCGCCGAGCGAAAGCCGCATCGCCGTGACGAACGCCTGGAACGACGCGTTCGTCGGGGCAATCCCCACGCGGTTCTTCCACGCCGGCTCCGTCAGCTGGAGAACCGACGCCGGGAGCTCGTCCTGCGACAGCTGCCCGGTGTTGTAGACGAGCACCCGGGTGCGGCCGGAGGTGCCGACCCAGCGGCCCTCGGCGTCACGGAAGCGCGCGGAGACGCGGTCGAGCGTCTCCGAAGGGAGCGCCTCGAGCTGCGCGTCGACCGCGCCGAGCGAGCCCGGGTCCTGGGCGAAGAACACGTCCGCCGGCGAGTTCGAGCCCTCCTCGGCGATCGTCGCGGCGAGCTCCGCCGAGTCGCCGTAGCGCACCTCGACGTCGATCCCCGTTGCGTCGGTGAACTTCTCGAAGAGCGGTGCGACGAGCTCCTCCTCGCGGCCCGAGTAGACCGTGAGCGGGCCGTCCGAGCCGCTTCCGCCTCCTCCGCAGCCGGCCAGGGCCAGCGCTCCCACCACGGCTGCGGCCACGGCGATCGTCCTCATGCGTCCTCCATGGTCAGGCAACCCCCATAGTTCATGTAAGGGTGACCTTACAGTTGTTCAGGAGAGGACGGCGACGCGACCGTCGTGGAGTTGCACCTCGACACGTGCGCCGAGCGGGACGACCTCGTTGGAGGGGCGCTGCGACACGACCTCGACTCCGTCGACGAGGACGCGGTAGAAGACGTCGTGACCGCGGAACTCGCGCGCGACGACCTCCCCCGTGCCCTGCGGGTGCGGCGCGAGCGCGACGAGCTCGGGGCGAACGAGCACCTCGACCTCGCCGGCCTCGCCGTTGCAGGAAAAGACGCCGATCGGCGTCTCGACGGAGCCCGAGCCCGCCCGGCCGCGCACGAGGTTGCCCTCGCCGAGGAACGCTGCAGACCAGCGATCGGCCGGGGCGAAGTAGAGCTCCTCCGAGGTGCCCACCTGGACGATCTCCCCGTCGCGCATCAGCGCGATGCGGTCGGCGAGGGAGAAGGCTTCCTCGCGGTCGTGGGTGACGAGGAGCGCCGTGACGTCGAGCGGGCGCAGGACCGACGCGACCTCGTGTCGCAGCTCGGCACGCAGCTGCGGGTCGACGTTCGACCACGGCTCGTCGAGCAGCACGACGCGCGGAGCGGGCGCGAGCGCCCGTGCGAGCGCGACGCGCTGTTGCTGGCCGCCGGAGAGCTCGTGCGGGTACCGCCCGCCGAGCCCGCAGAGGTCGACGAGCGCAAGGAGAGCCGGAACCCGCTGAGCCCGGTCGCGCCGCGGCAGGCCGAAGCCGACGTTCTCGGCCACGGTCAGGTGCGGGAAGAGCGCGTAGTCCTGGAACACCATCCCGACCCCGCGGCCCTCCGGCGGGACCCAGGCGTTCTCGCCTGCGACGCGGCGGCCGCCGATCTCGACGAGGCCGTCGTCCGGCCGCTCGAAGCCGGCAATCGTGCGGAGGAGCGTCGTCTTGCCGCAGCCGGACGGGCCGAGCAGAGCGACGATCTCCCCGCCTGCGACCTCGAGGTCGGCGCCTCGCACCGCGGCGACGTCGCCGAAGCGCTTCGTGACGCCGTCGAGGCGGATTGCCGTTCCGTCCATGTAAGGCGAACCTTACCGCGGTTCGCGCCGGCGCACCGACCGCCGGGTGCGGCGCTACGTTGGCCGTCCCATGCCGCTTGCGACCGTCTACCCGCTCGTCTCCACCCGCTCGCTCGCCCGTCCGTTCACCTACGAGGTCCCGGAGGGGGTTGCGAAGGGTGCGGTCGTGTCGGTCAGGCTCGGCCGGAGCACGACCCGTGGGGTCGTAGCGGACGTCGGGGTGGAGGCGCCCCCGGGCATCGAGCTGTCGGCCGTCGGGCGGCTGCTCGACGAGGTGCCGGCGCCGCTCGTCGACCTGGCGCTCTGGGTCGCCGACTACTACGGCTCGACGCCGGCCCGGGCCCTCGAGCTCGTGGCGCCGAAGCGCCGCGCGCCCCGGGGCGAACGGCCGTCGCCGGCGGAGCGCGAGTCGCTCCGCGGCGAGGCTGAGCCGGAGGCGCTGACCGGCGACCAGCGCGAGGCGGTCGAGCGGATCGTCTCGGCGCTCGACGAGGGCGTCGGCGAGCACGTGCTCCTCGAGGGGCCGACGGGGAGCGGCAAGACGGAGGTCTACCTCCAGGCCTGCGCGGCGGCGCTCGAGCGCGGGCTCGGGACGATCGTCCTCGTGCCCGAGATCGCCCTCGCGCCGCAGACGGTGGGGCGCTTCCGTCGCCGGTTCGGCGACCGGGTCGCGATCCTGCACTCGTCGCTCGGCGAGGCGGAGCGGCGCGACGAGCGCGACCGGATCGCGCGTGGTGAGGCGCGGATCGTCGTGGGCGCGCGGTCGGCGGTGTTCGCGCCGATGCGCGGTGTCGGGCTGATCGTCGTCGACGAGGAGCACGACACCGCCTACAAGCAGGAGTCCGACCCGCGCTACGACGCGCGCACGGTGGCGGCCAAGCGTGCCGCCCTCGAGGGTGCGGTTGCGGTGTACGGCTCCGCGACGCCGCGGCCCGAGAGCTGGGCGCGGCTCAGGCGCCTGTCGCTCCACGCCCGGATCGGTGCGCCGATGCCCTCGGTGCGGCTCGTCGATCTGCGCCGCCAGGCGGGCTACCCGCTTTCCGCGCCGCTGCTCGGCGCCCTCGGAGGCCTGGTGGATGGGGGTGGGCGGGCGATCCTGCTCCTCAACCGCCGCGGTGTCGCGCCGGCGATCCACTGCCGGGCGTGCGGCACTTCGCGCCGTTGCGTGAACTGCGACGTCGCGCTGACGCTGCACACCGACGAGGCGCTCCACTGCCACCACTGCGGGCGCGTGGAAGCCGTCCCTCGCGAATGCCCGGAGTGCGGCTCCGTCGAGCTCGCCCGGATCGGCGCGGGGACGCAGCGGCTCGAGGCGGAGCTCGCGAAGCGCGTCCCGGAGCTCGAGCGCTTCCGTCTCGATGCGGACGTCTCGAGCCGACCCGGCGCGGCGCGGGACGTCCTCGAGCGCTTCCGCGCGGCCGAGCGGGCCGTCCTCGTCGGGACGCAGATGGTCGCGAAGGGCCACCACGTGCCGGGTGTCGCGCTCGCGGCCGTGGTCGACGCCGATACCGGCCTCTCCCTCCCGGACTTCCGCGCGGAGGAGCGGACGTTCCAGCTCGTCACCCAGCTCGCGGGCCGCAGCGGCCGCGACGCGCCGGGGCGCGTGATCGTGCAGACCTTCCAGCCCGATGCCACGCCACTCCGCCACGCGGTCAACCACGACGTCGACGGCTTCCTCGCCGGCGAGCTCGAGCGGCGCGAGGTGCTCGGCTACCCGCCCTTTCGGCACCTGGTCTCGATTCTCGTCTCCGGCCCGGAGCCGGGCGCGCCGCTCGCGGCGCTCCGCGAGCTGCGGACGCGGCTCGAGGGCGTCGACGCCGTCCTGCTCGGCCCCGCGCCGGTGCTGCGGCTCCGCGGCCGCCACCGCGCGCAGCTGCTCGCGAAGACGACCCAGCCCCGGTCGGTCGCGCGCCACGCGTCGGCCCTGCTCGCAGCTGCGGCGCGCACGATGCGCCGCGACGGGCTGACCGCCGTGGTGGACGTCGATCCGCAGTCGCTGTAGGAGTACGGCGTGGACGAAGCTCTCACCCAATTGATCCGCGACGCGATGCCGCTGGCGGCGGAGCTCGGCTTCGAGGGGATCGAGGGCCGGCCGGAGGCGGTCGTCCTCCGCGGCACCTGGGCGCCGGAGCGCTGCACCGCCGCCGGCGTGCTCCACGGCGGGTACCTGATGTCGCTCGCGGACACGGCGGCCGCGACGCTCGCGTTCCTCAACCTGCCGCCGGGCGCGAGCACGGCAACGATCGAGGCGAAGACGAACTTCCTCGCGGCCGTGCGCTCCGGCTTCGTGACGGCGCGTGCCGAGGCCGTTCACGTGGGTCGGACGACGATCGTCGTCCAGGTGGACGTGGCGGACGACGCCGGCAGGCTCGTCAGCCGGACGCTCCAGACGCAGGCCGTGATCGAGGCAGGCGGCGGGTAAACTCGGCCCCGTGGCACACGATCACGACCATGACCACGATCACGATCACGAGCACGACGACGACCCCGAGGAGCTGACCGACGAGGAGGCGCAGGCCGAGGCCGAGCGGCTCGTCCGCAAGGAGATCGCGCTCTCGCAGATCCGCCAGTACGGCGACCCGGTCCTGCGGATGCGTGCCGACGAGGTGCAGGAGTTCGACGACGAGCTCCACAAGGTGAGCGAGCGGATGATCGCCCTCATGCACGACGCCGAGGGCGTCGGGCTCGCGGCGACGCAGGTCGGCATCCTTCGCCGCTTCTTCGTCTGCACGCTCGACGGCGAGGACCGCTTGCTCGTGAACCCGGTCGTGACGCCGCTCGGAGACGACACGGAGTCCGACGCGGAGGGCTGCCTCTCGCTCGGGACGGTGCGCGTCCCCGTCGAGCGGTCCGCGAGGGTGAAGCTCGAGGCGCAGGACGCCGACGGGTCGCCGGTGGCGCTCGAGCTCGAGGGTCACCCGGCGCGGGTGGTGCAGCACGAGGTCGACCACCTCGACGGCAAGCTGATGCTCGACCGCACCGACGCCGAAGCGCGGCGCGAGGCGCTCGCCAAGCTCCGCCCCCGGCTCGTCCTGTCGTAGATGGTTGATCGGATCGCGGTCGCCGCGACCGCGCCGTTCGGCGCCGACGTCCTCGAGCGGCTCGCGGCGACGCACGAGGTCACCGCGCTGCTGACGCGCCCCGACGCACCTGCCGGCCGCGGCCGCAAGGTCGCCGCGCCGCCCGCGAAGGCGGTCGCCGAGGGGCTCGGCATCCCCGTGCTGCAGCCCGAGCGGCCGGCCGCGGGGCTCGACCTCGGTGCGCCGACGGTCGTCGTCTGCGCGTACGGCCTCTTGATTCCTACCGCGCTTCTCGCCGAGCGGACCTGGCTCAACGTCCATCCATCGTTGCTCCCGCGCTGGCGCGGCGCAGCGCCCGTCGAGCGGGCGATCATGGCCGGTGACCCGGAAACGGGGGTGACGATCCACGAGACGGTCGAGGCGCTCGACGCCGGCCCGGTCGCCGCGCGGGAGGCGTTCCCGATCGGGCCCGAGGACGACGCGGGAGACGTCTTCGCGCGCGCCGCCGAGGTGGCGGCTCGCCTGCTCGACTCCGTGCTCGCCCAACCTGCGCCTGCCTTCCGTCCGCAGGACGGCGAGCCGACGTACGCGGAGAAAATCGGGCCCGACGACCGCCTGCTCGATCTCACCCGGCCCGCGGAGGAGCTCGTGCGTGTCGTGCGCGCCCTGAGCCCGCACATCGGCGCACGCGCGGAGCTCGAGGGGCGGCGCGTCACCGTCTGGCACGCGCGCGTCGGAGACGACGGTAGCTTCGAGCCGCTCGAGGTCCAGCCGGAGGGCGGCCGGCGGATGGAGGTCACGGCGTGGCGTCGCGGTCTCAGGTGAGCCCCGCGCGGCGCGCCGCGTTCGCGGTGCTGCAGCGCGTGTTCGAGGACGGCGCCTTTGCCGATCGCGCGCTCCGGTCGGAGTCCGCGGCGCTCGACGACCGGGATCGCGCCCTGGCGCAACAGCTTGCCTACGGCTCCGTCCAGCGGGCGCGGACGCTCGACCACGCGATCGAGACGCTCGGACGGCGGCCCGTGCGCAAGCTCGATCCACCGGTACGCGCGGCGCTCAGGCTCGGCTGTTACCAGCTCGCCTTCCTCGACGGCGTCCCGCGCTACGCGGCCGTCAACGAGTCGGTCGAGCTCGTCCGCAAGGCGCGGCTCGAGCGGGCGGTGCCCTTCACGAACGCCGTGCTGCGGAGGCTCGCCGACGGCGCGAGGGAGCTCTGCGACTCGCTCCCCGAAGGGACGCCCGAGGAGGCAGCGCTCCGGCACTCGTACCCCGACTGGGTCGCCGAGACGTGGTGGCGCGAGCTCGGTGCGGACGAGGCCCGGGCGCTCATGCGCGCGCAGAACGCCGAGCCGGAGACCGCGGTGCGACTCGTTCGCGGAGCAGTGGACGGGTCGGAGGATCCGCTGATCCCCGGGGCGTGGGTCGTCGAACGGGTCGACGAGAAGGCCGTCGCCGAGGGCCGGGTCTGGCCGCAGAGCCGCGGATCGCAGCTCGTCGGCCACACGGTCGGCTCGCTGCCCGGCGAGCGGACGCTCGACCTCTGCGCCGCGCCGGGCGGCAAGGCGACCATGCTCGCGGGCGAGGTCGTCGCGGTCGAGGTCGACGAGGCGCGCGCCGAGCGGCTGGAGAAGACGGTGCGCCGCCTCGGGGCCTCGGACGTGCGTGTCGTCCATGCGGACGGGCGCGAGCTTCCGCCCGAGCTGGACGGCTTCGACCGCGCCCTCGTCGATGCACCCTGCTCCGGGCTCGGCGTCCTCGCGTCCAGGCCCGATCTCCGCTGGCGCGCCGAGTCCCTGCCAGAGCTGCAGCTCGAGCTCCTGCGCGCCGCGATCGGGCGAGTCCGGCCGGGAGGAGCGGTCATCTACTCGACGTGCACGATCAACGCCGAGGAGAACGAGGCCGTCGTCGACGCTGTCGTCGGCGAGGGGCTCGTGTCGACCGACCCGAAGCTCGGTGAAGAGTGGCCGGCGTTCCGGCACCGCTCGCGTCCCGAGCTCCTGCAGACGCTGCCGCACGTGCACGGGACGGGCGGCTTCTTCGTCGCCCGCCTTGTCGTGCGCTGAACGAGGCCGTTGCCGCAGTACGATCGCGCCGTGGCGTGGAGCGACTGGATCCGGGACGGCGTCGAGGTCGAGCCCTCGCTCTACGCGGCGGACTTCCGGCGCCTCGGCGAGCAGATCGACGCCCTGCTCGGCGCCGGCTGCAGGGTGTTCCACTTCGACTGCGGGGACGGGCACTTCGTCCCGCCCGTGACGATGGGGCCGGTCGTGCTCCGCTCGATCGCGCCGGGCATCCACGCGGCCGGCGGCGTGCTCGACTGTCACCTGATGGTCGACGACCCGGTGCACCACTTCGAGGAGTTCGCCGCGTCGGGAGCCGACTCGGTGACCTTCCACGTCGAGGTCACGGCCGATCCCGCCGCGGTCGCCGCGAACGCTCGCGGGCACGGGCTCGGCGTCGGCGTCGTCTTCAACCCCGAGACGACTCCCGCGCGAGCCGCCGAAGCGGCGACCGCGGCCGGGGCCGACATCGTCCTCTGCATGAGCATCCATCCCGGGTACTCGGGCCAGGCGTTCATGCCGGAGGCGCTCGGCCGGATCGCCGAGCTGGCGACTCTCGTCGACGTCCCGATCCAGGTCGACGGCGGCGTCGGAGAGGACAATGCGGGCGCGCTGCGCGAGGCGGGGGCGTCGCTCTTCATTGCCGGAAGCTCGATCTTCGGCGCCGGCGAGCCGGCCGAGGCCTACCGACGCCTGCGCGCTGCGGTCGTATGAGCATCGAGCGGGCGCTCGAGCTCGCCGAGGCGGAGGCGGGGCGCGGCTACCCGAACCCGACCGTGGGCGCGGTCGTCGTCTCCGCCGAGGGCGCAACGCTCGGGGAGGGAGTCACCGAGCCGGCCGGCGGTCGGCATGGGGAGATCGTCGCCCTCGACGCCGCGGGTGACGCCGCACGCGGGGCGACGCTCTACGTGACGATGGAGCCGTGTGCGCACCATGGCCGGACGCCGCCGTGCGTCGACCGAATCATCGAGGCGGGCATCACCCGCGTCGTCGCGGGGTGCCTCGACCCCAACCCTCTCGCCGAGGGCGGGCTCGAACGGCTGCGCACGCACGGGATCGACGCCGAGCTGCTCGACCTGCCACGAGCTCGGCGCCAGAACGAGGCGTGGCGGACATGGGTGGCGCGGCGGCGGCCGCACGTGATCCTCAAGCTCGCCGTCTCGGTGGACGGTCGTGCCACGGTGCCAGGCCGCCGCTGGGTCACGGGCGACGAGTCACGGCTTCGGGTGCACGAGCTGCGCGCCTCAGTGGATGCGGTCGGCGTCGGGATGGGAACGGTGCGGGCCGATGCGCCCCGGCTCGACGCGCGCGACGTCGCGGTCGTCCGGCAGCCGCGCCGCCTGGCCTTTGGACGCGGCCCGTCGCCCGACGCGTCGCAGCTCGAGCTGCGCGACGGGACGCTCGTCGACGAGCTCGCGACGCTCGCCGGCGAAGGCGTGCAATCGCTTCTGCTCGAGGGCGGCCCGACGATCGCCGCCGCGTTCCTCGCAGACGACCTCGTCGACCGGCTGCTCGTCTTCGTGGCACCTGTCCTTGCGGGGGGCGGAGTGCCCATGCTCGCGGAGCTGACGCGACCGATCGACCTTGGCGCTCCGGAGGTCGAGAAGGTGGGTGACGACGTGCTGCTGTCGTGGCGGCTCCACGAGACCTAGGAAGAGGGGCGAGGCTGAAGCCACGCCCCATGGGCGGGTAGCCTCGGGGCCATGTTCACGGGGATCGTGCGCGAGGTCGGGCGCGTCGTCGCGGTGGAAGGCGGACCGGAGGGGCGGACGCTCGTCGTCCAGGCGTCTCAGACCGCGGCGGGGACGGGGGTCGGCGACTCGGTTGCGATCGGCGGTGTCTGCCTGACCGCCGAGGCCGTCGAGGGCGAGCGCATGCGCTTCCACGCGGTCGCGGAGACATTGCGCCGGACGAGCCTGGGCCGGATGACGGAGGGAGCCGACGTCAACGTCGAGCCGGCGTTGCGGGCAGGCGAGCCCCTGGGCGGCCACTACGTCCAGGGCCACGTCGACGGCCTTGGCGCGATCGGCTCGGTGGAGGCGGAGGGCGACGGACTGCGGGTCGTCGTCGAGGCGCCGCCCGAGATCCTGCGCTACTGCGTCGAGAAGGGCTCGATCACGGTCGACGGCGTCTCGCTGACGGTCGCGGAGCTGCTCGAGGATGCGTTCGCAGTCGCGCTCGTCCCGCACACGCTCGAGGCGACGACGCTTCGCGACCTCGCTCCGGGGCAGCCGGTGAACCTCGAGGCCGACGTGCTGGCCAAGTACGTCGAGCGGCTCGTGGCGCCAGGGCTACGATGACCCGGTGACAGCCGTGTCCGAGCCCGAGACGAGCCCCTTCGCGTCCATCGAGGACGCGATCGAAGAGATCCGCGCCGGTCGCTTCGTCGTGGTCGTCGACGACGAGGACCGCGAGAACGAGGGCGACCTCACGATCGCCGCGCAGTTCGTCACGCCCGACGCCGTCAACTTCATGGCCATGCACGGTCGTGGGCTGATCTGCCTGTGCCTGACCCCCGAGCGCTGCGACGAGCTGGGGCTGCGCCAGATGACCGACCAGAACGAGGCGCAGTTCGGCACCGCCTTCACGGTCACGATCGAGGCGCGCGACGGCGTCTCCACCGGAATCTCCGCGGCCGATCGGGCGCTGACGATCCAGGTCGCCGTCGATCCGACCTCGACGCCGCACGACGTCGTCTCGCCGGGACACGTCTTCCCGCTCCGCGCACGCCCCGGCGGCGTGCTGCAGCGCTCCGGCCAGACCGAGGCGGCCGTCGACCTAGCCCGCCTCGCGGGGCTCGCCCCGGCGGGCGTCGTCTGCGAGATCATGAACGACGACGGCACGATGGCCCGCGTCCCCGACCTGGTCGGGTTCTGCGAGCGCCACGGCCTCAAGCTCGTCACCGTCGCCGACCTGATCGAGTACCGCAAGCGGACGGAGAAGCTGATCGAGCGGGTCGTCTCGGTGCAGCTCCCGACCGCCCACGGAGACTTCCGGGCGGTCGCCTATCGCGAGACGCTGACCGGCAAGCAGCACGTGGCGCTCGTCAAGGGCGACGTGGATGGCGCGGAGAACGTGCTCGTGCGTGTCCACTCCGAGTGCCTGACCGGCGACGTGTTCCACTCGCGGCGCTGCGATTGCGGCGAGCAGCTCGACCAGGCCCTGCGGCGGATCGAGCAGGAGGGAAGCGGCGTGCTGCTCTACCTCGCGCAGGAGGGCCGCGGGATCGGGCTGCTGAACAAGCTCCGCGCCTACGAACTGCAGGAGCAGGGGCTAGATACCGTCGAGGCCAACCTCGAGCTCGGCTTCAAGGCCGACCCGCGCGAGTACGGCATCGGCTCGCAGACTCTGGCCGACCTCGGGCTGACGACCATTCGC
>Ga0207657_10004161_pt1 | contig 15335 bp, 15 predicted proteins | sample KBSC33metaG_FD_184316 | JGI IMG/M metagenome (GOLD analysis project Ga0207657, IMG submission 184316) | Corn rhizosphere microbial communities from Kellogg Biological Station, Michigan, USA - KBS C3-3 metaG (SPAdes) (version 2) | ecosystem: Host-associated > Plants > Roots > Rhizosphere > Soil ... | reverse complement strand
GGAGCCGGTCGGCGACGCCGGGCTCGGTGAAGCTCCAGCCGACGATCTCGTGCACGCCGCGGCCGACGAGCGCGTCGATCGCGCGGCGGCGCAGGCGCTGCTCGCGCGTCAGGCGGCCGGCCGCGCCGCGCCGCTTGGGCAGCGTGGTCGGGAGCTTCTCGAGCCCGTCGATCCGCGCGACCTCCTCGACGAGGTCGGCCTCGCGGGAGAGGTCGCCGCGCCAGTACGGCGGGGTGACGACGAACGTCGTGTCGTCGCCGCGCACCTCACAGCCGACGGACTCGAGGTGCGTGCGCTGCGTCTCCGCCGTCACCGGGACGCCGACGAGCTGCTCGGTGCGCGCGACCCGCAGGTCGATCGGCTGCGGATCCGGGCCGGGTCCGCCGACGTCGATCGTCCCGCCGACCGGCGTCGCGCCGCACAGCTCGACCATCAACCGCGACGCGACCGCCTGGGCGTCGAGCGTCATCCGCGGCGAGAGGCTCTTCTCGTTGCGCGCGCTCGCCTCGCTGCGCAGCGCGAGCTTCCACGACGTGCGGTTGATGTTCGGCCCATTCCAGGTGGCGACCTCCATCAGCACACGCGTGGTGTCGCCGTGCACCTCCGACCGGGCGCCGCCCATCACGCCGGCGATCGACGTCGGGCCATCGGCGTCGTCGATGACGACCATGTCCGAGTCGAGCGTGCGGACCTGGTCGTCGAGCGTGGTGACCTGCTCGCCGTCCTTCGCGCGGCGGATCACGAGCGTGCCGCCCGCGACGCGGTCGAGGTCGAACGCGTGCAGCGGCTGGCCGGTCAGCAGCATCACGTAGTTGGTGATGTCGACGACGTTGGAGATCGGGCGCTGGCCCGCGGCGGTCAGGCGCGCCTTCAGCCACGGCGGCGACTCGCGGATCGTCACGTTCTCATACGCGCGCGCGGTGAAGCGCGGGCATAGGTCCGGGCACTCGACGCGGATGTCGACGCCTTCGATGCCGTCGCCCGCCGGATGCGGGTCGTCGGCCCACGGCGGCTCGGAGAGCGAGGCGCCGGTCGTCGCGTGCACCTCGCGCGCGACGCCGTAGACGCTGAGGCAGTCGGGGCGATTCGGCGTGATCTCGAGCTCGAGGACCTCGGTCGCGATCGGCAGGACGGCGTCAAGCGGGGTGCCGCCGGGCACGTCGACGTCGAGCTCGATGATCCCGGCGTGGTCGCCGCCGATCGCGAGCTCGTCCTCGGCCAGGATCATCCCGGCCGACTCGACGCCGCGCAGCTTGGCCTTGCCGAGCTTCGTGCCGTCGGGCATCACCGCGCCCGGCCGCGCGACCGCGACGACCTGGCCGGCCGCCACGTTGGGCGCGCCGCAGACGATCTGCGCCGGCTCTGACTCCCCCACGTCGACCGTGCAGACGCGCAGGCGGTCGGCGTCGGGATGCTGCTCGGCCGTCAGGACGCGGCCGACGACGAAGTTCGCCGGGTCGCCCACGCCGTGGTGGTGCAGCGCCTCGAGCTTCGTGCCGGTCATCGTCAGGCGCTCGCCGAGCTCGGCCGCCGGGATGCCGGACTTCACGTACTCCTCAAGCCAGCTGATCGGGACCCTCATCCGAACTGCTCCAGGAAGCGCAGGTCGTTGTCGTAGAGCAGCCGCAGGTCGGGGACCGCGTGCTTGAGCATCGCGACGCGCTCGATGCCCATGCCGAACGCCCAGCCCTGGACGCGGTCGGGGTCGTACCCGTGCTCGCGCACGTAGCCGAAGACGTTCGGGTCGACCATCCCGGCGCCGAGGATCTCCAGCCAGCCCTCGCCGCGGCAGACGCTGCACGGCGAGCCGTCGCGCGCGCAGTTGAAGCACGACACGTCGACCTCGACCGACGGCTCGGTGAACGGGAAGAAGTGCGGGCGCAGGCGGACGTCGCGGTCGGGACCGAAGATCGCGCGGGCGAACGCCAGCAGCGTGCCCTTGAGGTCGGCGAGCGTCACGTCCTCGTCGACCCACATGCCCTCGACCTGATGGAACTGCGGGGTGTGGGTGGCGTCGCTGTCGCGCCGATAGGTCCGCCCGGGGATGATCACCGCGATCGGCGGCGGGTGGGCCTCCATGTAGCGGATCTGCATCGGCGACGTGTGGGTTCTGAGCACCGTGTCGTCGTCGACGTAGAACGTGTCGGTCCGCGCCCGCGCCGGGTGCGCCGGGTCGTGGTTGAGCGCGTCGAAGTTGTAGTAGACCGACTCGATCTCGGGCCCCTCGGCCACCGTGAAGCCGAGGCCGACGAAGACGTCCTCGATCTCCCTGCGCGTCTGCGTGATCAGGTGCAGGCGGCCCGCGCGCTGGGGCGGCGTGCCCGGCAGCGTGACGTCGACGCGGTCGGTGACCAGGCTGCGGTCCAGCTCGGCCGCCTCGAGCTCTGCGAGCCGCGAGTCGACCAGCGCCTCGAGCGCCTGGCGCGCCTCGTTGGCGGCCTTGCCGACCTTGCCGCGCTCCTTTGGCGCCAGCTCGGCGACCCCGCGCAGCAGGTTCGGCAGCTCGGCCTTGCGGCCAAGGTGCTTGACGCGCGCCTCCTCGAGCGCGGCCGCGGTCGTCGCCGCCTCGATCTCGGTCTGCGCCTCCGCGCGCAACTGCTCGATGCGCTCAAGCATCCCTGTGCACCTCGTAGAGGGCGACGGTGGCGGCCATCGCGGCGTTCAGCGACTCGCTCTCGATCGGGATGTGCCGCACGAGGTCGCATCCTTCCACGACCTCCGCGGGCAACCCTGCCCGCTCGGCCCCGACGATCAGGCTGCCGACATGGCCGGGCGTCAGCGGCTCGCCCTCGCGGGCGACCAGCGCGACCCGCGGACCGGGCAGCTCGTCGACACTCGCCACCCGCGCGACCGGCACGGCGAAGATCGCGCCCATCGAGGCGCGGACGGCCTTCGGCCCGTAGGGGTCGGCGGTGTCCGGTCCGATCGCGACGCTCGCGGCGCCGAAGGCGAGCGCTCCGCGCAGCACGGTGCCAACGTTGCCTGGGTCCTTCACACCCCACAGCGCCACGCAGGGCGCGGCGGGCGCGGCCCAACGCTCCTCGAAGACGGCGAGTTCGCGGGTGCCGGAGCCCAGCGACGAGACCTTGGCCAGCGCCTCGGCGGTCACGTCCTCGTCGGCCCGCAACAGCAGCAACGGGTCCCAACCGTGCTCGGCCGCGGCGGCCAGGAGGTCCTCGCCCTCGGCCACGAAGCGGCCGCGGTCCTTCCGGGCGAGCAATCGCCGGACTTGCTGGAGCGTCGGATTGTGATGTGAGGTGATCAAGGCAATAAAAAAGGCGCCTCGCTGGGCGCCCGGTCCGGTGTCCTGTTCGCTGCGGCCTCTACGCGGCCGCGGCGGCTTCGGACGCCTCGCGGGCGACCTCGGCAAATCGGGAGAACGTCTCGGCGTCGCGGACGGCGATGTCCGCGAGGACCTTGCGGTCGAGCTCGACGCCGGCGAGCTTGAGGCCGTGCATGAAGGTGCCGTAGCTCATGCCGTTCTGGCGGGCCGCGGCGTTGATGCGGGTGATCCACAGGCGCCGGAAGTCGCGCTTGCGGTTGCGCCGGTCGCGGTACGCGTAGGCGTCCGCCTTCATGACCGCTTCCTTGGCGCGCTTGTAGTTCGAGTGCGCCTCGCCGCGGTAGCCCTTGGCGAGGTCGAGCGTCTTGCGGCGCTTCTTCTTCGCGTGGATGGAGCGCTTGACGCGGGTCACTTGGACTTCACCCCGAGCAGCTTCTTGACGCGCGGCGCGTCATGGTCGGAGAGGACCAGCGGACGGCCGAGATCGCGCTTGTGCTTGGGCGACTTCTTCTCGAGGATGTGGCTCGTGAAGGCATGGCGAGCCTTCACCTTGCCCTTCGCCGTCATCTTGAAGCGCTTCTTCGCGCCGCTGTGGGTCTTCATCTTCGGCATGACGTCCGGCGCGGCAGGATAGCGACTCAAGCAGGGCGCTCTTCGATCCGATGGCCAACGTATGCCCCGGTCCATCCTCCTGGCGTGCGCCTGCCTGGCCCTGGCGCTCGCCTCCTCCGCCCAGGCCTTCCGCCTGCCCCCCGATCTCGGCCCGATCGCCGGCGATCCCGCCAACCACCTGCTCTCGGTCCCGATCGACCCCGGGGTCTACGACCCCGCCACGCACTGCAACCCCGCGCCGCACAAGGGCGTCGAGGCGATGGTGAGCTGGCTCGAGCGCCACACCCAGGGCGTCAACTGGGGCACCTACCGCTGCGAGAAGTGGGGCCCGCACTCGGCCTCGCTGCACGCCGAGAACCGCGCGATCGACTGGCACCCGGCCTCCCGCGCGGCCGCCGCGAAGCTCATCGAGCTCCTGCTCGCCCCCGACCAGGACGGCAACCAGCACGCCCTCGCCCGCCGCATGGGCGTCGAGGAGCTGATCTGGGACTGCTCCTATTGGGGCGCCGGCGCGCCGGACTTCGGCAAGTACGGCTACTGCTACGGCAAGACCGGCATCCGCAAGAAGCACCTCGACCCCACGCAGGCGCACATGAACCACGTCCACATCGGCATGTCGATCAAGGGCTCACGGGCCCAGACGAGCTTCTGGAAGGCGACGCTCGGCTAGTTCGTCCGCCGCCTGACGCGGGGCCTTCCCGCCGCGCGCTCCCCGGGGCACAATTGCGCGGACAGGGGGTTCGACAGGGGGTTTCGCATGAGCAGGATGCTCTCGGGCGCGGGTCTGTGCGCCCTTGCCATCGCGTGGATCGCGCCGGCCTCGGTGCTTGCCGCACCGTCGTGGCACGACGGCACGATGAAGACGACGACGATCACGAACTGCGCGAGCATCGCGTTCAACAGCCCCTACCAGGAGCAGGGGGCCGCCGCGTACGTCGGCGTCTACGAGGACACCAACGCCCAGCCCAAGGTCGGCGACGTCTACTACGTGCACAACGTGGTCGCGGCGACCGGCAACGCCTGCTCGGGTCAGTACGCCCACATCGAGATGACGCCGCCGCCGAACTCGGTCCTGGCGATCTCGGCCCAGAACCCGGTCATCTGCTACCTCGTCAACTACACGGGACAGACGCCGAGCGAGTCGCGCGACACCCAGGACTGCCCGCAGAGCCCGCAGCAGGGCCAGCAGGGCGCCTACGCCTTCGACCCGCTCAACAACAACGGCAACCCGTGGCCGCTGCCCCAGGGCTACGGCGTGGAGATCCAGGTGCCGGTGATCTCCCGGCAGGCCGAGAAGGGCACCGCCACGAACCCGTGCGGCTGCGTCAACGGAGCCGACTGGTTCCTCGACGGCAACTCGAGCCCGTGGGAGTACCCGACCGCTGTCGTCGGCGTCCTCGCCGATCCCCCGACCGTGTCCTACGCGACCCCGGCGTCGCAGAACATCACGGACACCGGCGTGCGCACGTACGGCTACGTCAACGGTCACTACACGAAGGGCACCGCCTACACCGACCTCGGCACGACCACCGCGTACGGCCAGACCAAGACCGATGCGATCAACGGCAACGACTACCAGGACTACGTCTACAACGACTGGACCGGCCTGACGCCGGGGACCGCCTACCACTGGCGACTGCGCTTCGTGCCCGACGGCGGAGGCACCGCGGTCGTGGGAGCCGACCAGACGTTCACGACCACCGGCACCGCTCCGGCGCCGGGCGGCACCGGCGGGACGGGTGGCACGACCACGACCACGACCCCGACGACAACGACCCCGACGACCACCACGCCTGCGGCCACCACCACCACGACGACGACCACGACCACGCCGCCGCCCCCACCCGCTCCGACCGGCTCCACGGGTGACAGCACCGGCGGCGGGTCGACCAGCGCCAGCAGCACGCCGGCGACGACCACTGGAACGCCGGTGACCACCACGACGACGACCTTCCAGGAGCTCGCCGGGGCCCTGCGGCTGCCCGCGACCGTGCGGCTCACGGCTCTGCGCCGCGGGCTGTCGTTCACGCTGCAGCTGACGGAGCCAGCGAAGGTGCATCTCGTCCTGACCGCGCCCGGGCTTCGTGGCTCGCTCGCGAGCCTGACCCGCGTCGCGAAGACGGGCCGGCTGCGGCTCAGGCTGCGGCTCGGCAACGCGGCGCTGCGGCGGCTGCACCGCGTTCACAAGCTCAAGCTCACCGTGACCGTCTCACCCTCGGCGGGCGGGTCGGCGCTGGCGACCAAGACGATCAGGCTGCGCGGCTAGTCGGCCAGCTGCTCGGCCGAGCCGAGCTCGGTCGACTTCTCGCGCAGCTTGGGCTTCTCGCGCTCGGGCTTCGGGGGCGCGGCGGGCGCCGCGGGCGCCTCGCCGTCGGCGGGCGCGTCGCCGTTGGCGGCGACGTCGTCCTCGGCGGTCGGTGCGATCTCGCCGGAGAGCACGCCCTTGGAGGGCCCGAGGATCATCGTCATGTTGCGCCCGTCGAGGTTGGGGCGCTGCTCGACGGTGCCGAGCTCGACGAGCTCCTCGGCCAGGCGGTCGAGCAGGGCGACGCCGCGCTCGGGGTGGGTGACCTCGCGGCCGCGGAACATGATCGTGACCTTGACCTTGTCCTTGGCGCGCAGGAAGCGCTCGACGTGGCCCTTCTTGGTCGCGTAGTCGTGCTCGGCGATCTTCGGCCGGAACTTGATCTCGCGGACGTTGATCTGCTGCTGGTGCTTCTTGGCCTGCTTGGCCTTCTGCGCCTGCTCGTACTTGTACTTCGAGTAGTCGAGGATGCGGCAGACCGGCGGCTTGGCCTCGGGCGCGACCTCGACGAGGTCGAGCTCCTTGCCCTGCGCGACGCGCAGGGCCTCGTTGGTGTCCATGACACCGAGCTGCTGGCCGGTCTCGTCGATCAGGCGCACCTGCGGCACGCGGATGCGATCGTTGATCCGGGTCGTATCGCGCTCGGGCGGACGCCGGTCGAAACGTCGAGGGACCGGCACTAGCTGCTGTGGGCGCGCGTCAAGCGGAGCGCGTGGTGCTCAGGAAATGGATCAACGTGGCGCACTATAGCCGCGGAGCCAGCTCGGTAGCCAGCTTTCCGGCGAGTTCGCCGACCGGGATCGAACCTTCGTCGTCGCCGTGGTGCCGGCGCACAGCGACCGTGCCGTCCTCGGCCTCGCGATCGCCGACGACCAGCATGTAGGGGATCTTCTGCAGCTCGGCCTCGCGGATCTTGCGGCCGACCGACTCGCTGCGGTCGTCGACCTCGATCCGCACGCCCGCGGCGCGCAGCTCGTCGGCGGCCGCGACCGCTGCCTCGTTGTGGCGATCGGCGATCGGCAGGACGATCGCCTGGGTCGGCGCGAGCCAGGCCGGCAGCTCGCCCGCGGTGTGCTCGAGCAGGATCCCGATGAAGCGCTCGAACGAGCCGAACAGCGCGCGGTGGATCATCACCGGCGTGTGCTGGGCGTTGTCGGCGCCCGTGTACTCCAGGCCGAAGCGCTCGGGCATCTGGTAGTCGAGCTGGACGGTGCCGATCTGCCACGAGCGGCCCAGCACGTCGGTGAGGTGCAGGTCGATCTTCGGGGCGTAGAACGCGCCCTCGCCCTCGGCGACGTGGAACTCGTAGCCGCCCTTGGTCAGCGCCTCCTCGAGCATGCCCTCGGTCTTGTCCCAGAACGCGTCGTCGCCGAGGCGATGCTCGGGGTCGGGGCGCGTCGAGAGGTCGATGCGCACCGGGAAGCCGAACGCCTCGTAGATCGCAAAGGCGAAGTCCAGACAGCCCTGGACCTCCTCGGCGACCTGGTCCTCGCGGCAGAAGATGTGGGCGTCGTCCTGGCAGAAGCGCCGGACGCGCAGCAGGCCGTGCAGCGTGCCCGACGGCTCGCGGCGGTGCAGCTGCCCGGGCTCGGCGCAGCGGTAGGGCAGGTCCTTGTAGCTCCAGCGCTGCAATCCGAACAGCTGGGCGTGGCCGGGGCAGTTCATCGGCTTGAGGCCGAACTCGCGGTCCTCGTAGTCGATGGTGAAGATGTTCTCCTTGTACTTGCCCCAGTGGCCGCTGGTCTCCCACAGCGTGGCCTCGTAGACCTGCGGCGTGTTGACCTCCACGTAGCCGCGGTCGGCCTGCATGCGGCGGTTGACCGCGACGAGCTGGTTGTAGAGCGTGGTCCCGCGCGGCAGCCAGAACGCGGCGCCCGGCGAGACCGGGTGGAACGTGAACAGGCCCAGCTGCGGGCCGAGCACGCGGTGGTCGCGCTTCTTGGCCTCCTCGAGGCGCTCGAGGTGCTCGGCCAGCTCCTTCTTGTCGAAGAACGCCGTCCCGTACACGCGGGTCAGCTGCTGGCGGGTGGCGTCGCCGCGCCAGTAGGCGCCCGCCAGCGACTGCAGTTTGAACGCCCCGATCTTCCCCGTGCTCGGCGCGTGCGGGCCGCGGCAGAGGTCGAGGAACGGGCCGTTGCGGTAGAGGCTGACGTGCGTCGTCCCGCCGGCGGCGAGGTCGTCGATCAGCTCGACCTTGTAGGGCTGGTCCTCGCCGACGAAGAGCTCGCGCGCCTCCTCCACTGTCACGTCGGAGCGCTCGAACGGCTCGTCGGCCTTGACGTGCTCGGCCATCTTCTTCTCGAGCGTCTCGAGGTCGTCGTCGGTCAGCGTGACGCCCTCGGGGAACTCGAAGTCGTAGTAGAAGCCGGCGTCGATCGGCGGCCCGATCGAGATCTTCACGCCCGGGTAGAGCTCGAGCGCGGCGGTCGCCAGAACGTGCGCGGTGTCGTGGCGGATGAGCTCGAGCGCCTCCGGATCGCGCTTGGTGATGATCCGGATCGGCCCCTCGCTCAGCGGCGCGCCCAGGTCGCGGACCTCCCCGTCCTGCTCGATCGCCAGCGCGGCACGGGCCAGGCCCGCGCCGATCGCCGCGGCCGCGTCGGCGCCGGTGGCGCCGTCGTGAAGCTCGAGCGGGGTCCCGTCGGGGAGGGTGACGTTCACGCCTGGCAGCCTAAAGCGGCTGCGATGCGCGGGACCGGTAGGGGCCGAAGTCCGGTGGGCGCTTCTCGTTGAACGCCTCGACGCCCTCGCGCGCCTCGTCGGAGCCGACGAACTCGTGCAGGCCGGTGAACGCCAGCGCGGCCTGGCCGGCGATGTGCTCGGAGTCGGCGTTGAACGACTGCTTGAGGAAGCGCAGCGCGGTCGGCGAGAGCGCGAGGATCTCGTCGGCGTACGTGCGGACCTCGGCGCGCAGCTCGGCGGCCGGGACGACGCGGTTGACCAGGCCCCAGCGCTCCGCGTCGTCGGCGGAGTACTGGCGGCAGAGGAACCAGATCTCCCGCGCGCGCTTCTCGCCGACGATGCGGGCGAGGTACGCGGTGCCGAAACCGGCGTCGAACGAGCCGACACGCGGGCCGGCCTGGCCGAACCGCGCATGCTCGGCGGCGATGGAGAGGTCGCAGATGACGTGCAGGACGTGGCCGCCGCCGATCGCCAGCCCGTTGACGGCGGCGATCACCGGCTTGGGGACCTCGCGGATGACGCGGTGCAGCGTCTCGATCTCGAAGAGCCCGGTGGCGCTCGGGCCGTAGTCGCCGGTCTCCTGGCGCTGCTTCTGGTCGCCGCCGACGCAGAACGCGCGGTCGCCGGCGCCCGTGAGCGCGATCACGCCGACGTCGCCATCGGCCCACGCGCGCTTGAAGCAGGCGATCAGCTCGTCGACCGTGTTCGCCGTGAACGCGTTGAGCCGGTCGGGCCGGTCGATGGTGATCCAGGCCAGGCCGTTGTCGACCTCGTAGCGGACGTCGTTCATGCCATGGTGAGTCCTCCGCTCACGGACAGGGTCTGGCCGGTGATGAAGCCGGCGTCGTCGGATGCGAGGAAGCGCACGGCGGCGGCGACGTCCTCGGGCGTTCCGAGGCGGCGCATCGGGATCGCGCGCGTGAGCGCCTCGACCATGCCCTCCGCGTCGGGCGCCATGTCGTGCAGCAGCTGCGTGTCGGTCGGGCCCGGGCAGACGGCGTTGGCCGTCACGCCGCGCCGCGCGGCCTCGCGCGCGATCGTCTTGGTGAACGCCACGACCGCCGCCTTGGCGCCCGCGTAGACCGACTCGCGCGCCGAGCCGACCCGCGCGGCGTCGGAGCTGATGTTCACGATCCGGCCCCAGCCGCGCTCGGCCATGCCGCCGAGCACCGCGTGCGTCGTGCGCAGGCAGCCCTCGTAGTTGATCGCGATGACCTTGCGCCAGAAGTCCTCGTCGGTCTCCAGGAACGGCGCGAAGCGATCCCAGCCCGCGCAGTTGACGAGCACGTCGACCGGGCCGAGCTCGGCCTCGGCGCGCGCAACCCCGGCGCGAACGGCATCGCCGTCGGCAACGTCCATCTCGATCGCCATTCCACCGACCTCCTCGGCGACGGCCCGCGCGTCGAGCAGGTCGCACACCGCGACCGTGCAGCCGTCGGCCGCGAGGGCGACCGCGCACGCGCGGCCGATCCCCCGCGCGGCGCCGGTGACGAGCGCCACGCGCGCCACTAGGCGAGTCCCGCGAACAGGTCGAGCTGGTCGGCGAGCAGCCGGGTGACGAGGCCGTGCTCGCGGACCTCCTCGCGCTCGGCCCGCCCGGTCTCGATGGCGAGCCCCGGATCGGCGACGAGCTCGGCGATCCGCGCGCCGTCGCCGTCGAGGACGGCGGGGGTCCCCTTCCAGCGCGCCTCGGCGATCCCGGTGTCGGCACGCGGCCCGATCGCAACGCGAGCGAGGCGCTGGAGCGCGTTGACCTCCGCGTCGCCGGCGCCGCCGACGTCGGGCGCGACGAGCACGCCGTCCTCCCCGGCGACGTGATCGGAGAGCTCGCCGAGGGTCCGCCACGCGCGGGCGTCGCCTGCGGGCAGGTGCGCGGCGATCGCCAGCTGCAGCCCGTCCGCCCCGGCGTCCTGCGCGGCGTGCAGCGCCGCGAGTGCGTCCTCGGGGGCGCTCCAGCCGTCGACGTCGGTCGTGTGGACGATGAACGGCCGGGTCAGCTCCACCCCCGCCGTCCGTGCGAGCGCCCCCGCCGTGCGCGGATCCATCGCCAGATTGCGCGGCGCCAGCGGGTCGACAGCCGGAGCGATCGCCCGCGCAGCAACGCCGGCCGGCGCGAAGTCCTCGTGCTCGACCACGACGATCTCTGCATGCCCGACCAGGTCGTCCGGGACCCGCCCGTGTGACAGGTCGCCCTCCACCCACCACACCCAGCGCGGCGCCGGCGCGGGCATCTCCGCGGCGCCGCCGAGCAGCGCGAGCCCCTCGGCGCCGTGGACGACCACGACGTCGGTCCCGCGCGGGACCTCGGCGGCGGCCAGCGCGCCGCGGTCACGCCACGCGCGCACGTCCTCGTCGGGCCCGACCTCGCCGCCGCGCAGCGCATCGCCGACGGCACGCGAGGCGGCGTCGGCGCGCTCGTCGCCGGCCACCGCGAGCCAGCGCACATCCAGCCCGCAGTCGCGCAGCAGCGGCACGGTCGAGCGCAGCAGATCGAGCGCCCGTGGCGCGAACGGCGGCGTCGCCAGGTGCACGACGCGCAGCCGCCGCAGGCCCTGGGCGGCTTCTTGCACCGCCGCGACCGCTGCCTCCCCCGCCGCGTCGGCCAATGCGCCCAGCTTTCGCGGGCCTGGCTCGACAGGGATGGTCAGCACCGGCATTGCTAGGAGTTTGCTCTGCGGGGCGTCCCGCCCCGCGTCTGATGGCGACTGCCGTGCATCCGGCGGCAGAAGGTATCGCCGTGTGCGATCCCGCACAGTTCGGCACCGAAGCGAACAATTGTTCGCATGAGCCTGGTACCTTCGGGGCAACTGGGCAGTCGGGCCGTGCCAAGCGCGCGTCCCCCGCCATAGCCGCCCCGGAGGTCGCGCCCGCCATAGCGGGTCTTTTTCAAACGACGTCCTCCCCGCGGCTCAGCGGCCCAGAGAAACCGATCGACGCGAGCCCCTGCGTGCTCGTCATGCCGTGCGTGCATCGCGTCAGGAGGCAGGAAACCGAACATGAAGTTCAAGCGATACCTGGCTGCAGTTGTTGCCCTGTGCGTCCTCGCGGCGCCCGCGGCATTCGCCGCCACGGCGGTCACCAGCCAGGGTCAGGACACGAAGACCAGCCCGCCGGAGGCCAAGGCCGCCGCCGCGCACCGCGCGCAGCAGCACGCCTACCGCCGCAACGTCAAGCTGGCGCTGCTGGTCGCCCGCTACCACCACCACAAGGTCTCCCCGACCTACGCGAAGCGCGCGAGCGTCAAGCCCCTGTGGGTGCTGCGCCGGTCCAACGCGCGCCTGTTCCGTGAGTGGCGCTACCTGCGCGCCGAGCGCCGGGCCTACGCCCACGCGTTCCGCATGGTGCCGCGCAGCACGCTGGCGGCGATCGCCAGCTGCGAGTCGCACGGCAACCCGCGCGCCATCGGCGGCGGCGGGCGCTACCGCGGCATGTTCCAGATGACGTTCCAGATCTGGGCGGCCGTCGGCGGCCACGGCGATCCGGCCGCGGCCTCGGTCGCCCAGCAGTACTACCGCGCCGCGCTGGTCTACCACCGGTACGGCAGCGGCCAGTGGCCCGTCTGCGGGCGTTGATCTGAGCACATAGGGTGGCGGCGATGGACGCCGCCACCCTTCGCTCCGAGTTCCCGGTCTGCGAGACGCGGGCCTACCTCAACGCCGGCACGTGCGGTCCCCTTCCCCGCGCGGCGACCAAGGCGTCCGTCGAGACAGCTGAGCATGCGGCCGCCGAAGGGCGCGCCAGCGGCTACTACGAGCGCTTCATGGAGGCGCGCGGCGAGCTGCGCGAGCGCTACGCCGGCGTGCTCGGCGCGTCCCCCGAGGACGTCGCCGTCACCACCTCCACATCCGAGGGCATCGCCCGCGTCCTCGTCGGGCTCGACCTGCGCGAGGGCGACGAGGTCCTCACCGCCGAGCTCGAGCACCCGGGCCTGCACGGCCCGCTGATCGCCGCCCGCGAGCGCTTCGGCATCACGATCCGCGAGGTGCCGCTCAGCCGCCTCGCCGACGAGGCGACCGCGAGCACCAAGCTGATCGCCTGCTCGCACGTGTCGTGGACCGACGGCGCGCTCGCCCCGCCGCTGCACGACGTCGGCCGCGAGATCCCCGTGCTGCTCGACGCCGCCCAGGGCGCCGGCGCGATACCGGTCGACCTCGACGCGCTCGGCTGTGCGTTCTACGCGGCGTCGGGCCAGAAGTGGATGTGCGGCCCGGTCGGCACCGGGATGCTGTGGATCGCACCGCGCTGGCGCGACGCCGTCGCCCCCGCGCTGCCCGTCTACGCGAACCTCGAGGACACGTCGAAGGGCCTGGCCACGCGGCCGTGGCCCGACGCCCGCGCGCACGATGCAGGCTCGATCCCGCTCGAGTCCGTCGAGGCGTCGATCGCCGCCCACGACGTGCTTGCGGCGTTCGGGTGGGACGCGGTCCACGAGCGTGCCGCGACGCTCGCCGAGCAGCTCGCCGGGATGCTGCGCGACGCCGGCCGCGAGGTGCTCGCCCGCGGGCGCACGACGCTCGTCAGCTGGCGCTCGGAGGACGCGGAGGCCGAGGCCTTGCGAGCCCGCGAGCAGGGTGTCATCGTGCGCCACTTCCCCGGCCTGCCGTTCGTGCGCGCGTCCGTCGGCGCGTGGAACGACGAGTCCGACCTCGAACGACTGGTGGCGCTCGCATGACCGACCCGCGTGCACAGGAAGCGATCGACACGATCCACGACACGTTCGGGGCGCACGAAGGCCGCGCCGTGCACGTCAAGGGCGCGTGGGCGAGGGGCACGTTCACCGGTTCCCCGGACGGCGCCGCACTGTGCCGCGCGGCGTTCCTGACCGGGGAGCCCGTCGAGGCGCTCGTGCGCTTCTCCACCGGCGGCGGCAATCCCGAGGCCCACGACGGCGAGCGCGACGGGCGTGGCATCGCGGTCAAGCTCTTCATCGGCGGCGACCAGGAGACGACCGACCTGCTCGGGATCTCGGTCCCGGCGTTCTCCTCGCGCACGCCCGAGGACTTCATCGAGTTCGTCCGCCTCGCCAAGCGCGACCCGCATTCCGGCCAGCCCGACTTCGACAAGCTCGGCCCGTACCTCGAGGCGCACCCCGAGACGATGGCCTCGGTCCAGAACCGCTTCGCCACCCAGCCGCCGGCGAGCTGGTGCGAGATCGCCTACAACGGCATCCACGCGTTCCGCTGGACCGCGCCCGACGGCACCGAGCGCTGGGTGCGCACCCGCTGGATGCCCGACGGCGGCCCGACCGACGGGCTCGCAGACGACGAGGCGATGGCGCGCGATCGCAACTACCTGACGGCCGAGCTGCGCGAGCGGCTCGCGGGCGGCCCGGCGGGCTTCACGCTGCTGGCGCGGATCGCGCAGGACGGCGACACGCTCACCGACCCGACCGAGGCATGGCCCGAGGAGCGCGAGGCCGTGGCGGTCGGCCGGCTCGAGGTGACCGAGGCGATCGACGATCCCGAGACGCCGTCGGACATCCACGTCTTCGACCCGACCCGCATCTGCGACGGGATCGAGCTCTCAGAGGACCCGATCCTGCGCTTCCGCCACGACGCCTACGACGTCAGTGCCCGTGGTCGCTGGAGCGGGGATCGGTGACCTCGACGTACTCCGCGAGCTCCGCGTGCTTGCGGACGATCACGTAGCCGTCGCCTGACTCGATGACGTCCTCGGCATCGGGGATCTCGTGGCCCGGGACGAGCAGAAACGTCGTCGGGTCGCTGCGCACGTGCTCGTACTTGTCGAGCGAGACGCTGACCACCTCGCCGCAGTCCTCGTGCGCGCACTCGCACACGAAACCGCTGTAGTCGCCGCCGCGGCGCAGGTCGCGGTGGACGTGGATGCCCAGCGACTCGTTGAGCGCGCGAAACGCGCTCTCGTTGCGGGCGATGCGCTCCTTGCGGGGGTCGGGCGGGATCACGGACATCGGCTCGCAGCGTAACCGGCGCGGCCGGGCCGACCTCCCGCCATCATCGGGGCCGTGGGCGGGAAGGGGCTGCGCATCCTCGCGGTGAGCGCGCTGGCGATGGCGTGCGGGTCGAGCGCTGCCCGCGCCGACCTCGCCGACTACGTCAACCCGTTCAACGGCACGCTCCCGGGCGCCCAGGACTTCGGCACCGGCGGGGGCGCCGGCAACACGTTCCCCGGCCCCGTCGTCCCGTTCGGGATGACGCAGTGGGGGCCGGACACCTCGTCGGGCTCCAAGAACGCCGGCGGCGGCTACGCCTACGGCGACAAGAAGCTGCGCGGCTTCAGCGTGCGGCGCATGAGCGGGGCCGGCTGCCCGAACGGCGGCGACTTCGAGTTCCTGCCGACGACCCAGGCACTCACCGCGGCCCCGACGCAGCAGTACTCCTCGAGCTTCCCCGACTCGCTGCTGCCGGCCATCTCACACGCCGACGAGACGGCCTCGCCCGGCTACTACCGCGTGGGCCTGGACCCCGGGACCGA
>Ga0207657_10004160_pt1 | contig 15336 bp, 19 predicted proteins | sample KBSC33metaG_FD_184316 | JGI IMG/M metagenome (GOLD analysis project Ga0207657, IMG submission 184316) | Corn rhizosphere microbial communities from Kellogg Biological Station, Michigan, USA - KBS C3-3 metaG (SPAdes) (version 2) | ecosystem: Host-associated > Plants > Roots > Rhizosphere > Soil ... | reverse complement strand
CTAGAATCCCGCCGTGCCTCTGGGCGACCTCTGGTCACGCACGCTCGTCTACTTCGGGATCGCCGAGGAGGACGACGACTGGGACGACTCGGACGGCTACGCCGCGGAAGAGAGCCTCGAGCAGAGCTACCGCGAGCGGCCCAACGTCCGGCGGCTGACTCCGCGGCGCCGCGGCCAGGACTACGACGACTGGACCGAGTCCGAGTCCGACCGTCCGGCGGCCCGCGCTGCGGCGCGTTCGGCGTCGCGGGTTCGCGACATGCGGCCCCAGATCGAGGCGGTACCGAATCCGGCCGGCGTCCGGGTGCATCTCGTCCTGCCTCGCAGCTTCAACGACGCGCAGCAGATCGCCGACAAGTTCAAGCAGGGGATGCCCGTCATCCTCAACCTGCAGGGGGCCGACGCCGAGCTCTCGAAACGCCTCATCGACTTCACGAGTGGGCTGACGTACGCGCTCAACGGGGGCATGCAGCGCGTCGCCGACAAGGTATTCCTGTTGACACCGCGAAACGTCGAAGTGTCGGCCGAGCAGCGCGCGGCGTTGCTCGAGCGCGGCGGGTTCTTCAACCAGGCGTAGGAAACCCGCGTCGTGCCGCGAAGGAGACGCGGCCTATGGTGCTGCTCGACACAGTGACAGCCGTCGAGCATTTTCTCGACGTTTTCGTCGGCGTGTACACGCTCGCGATCTTCCTCTACGTCCTCACGTCGTGGATCCAGCTGCCGTACTCGCTGCGGCCGGCGCAGCGGTTCCTCGACGAGGCCTGCGAGCCGTACATCCGACTCTGGCGTCGCATCTTGCCGACCGCCGGTCCAATCGACCTGTCGCCGATGGTTGCGGTGATCGCCCTGGTCGCCGTCGACAGGATCGCGGTCGCGATTCTCGAACGGCTGCATTAGGAGGAAGGAGCACACGTGCGGTACACACCGGTGGAACTGAGACATGTGAGGTTGGAACGAACGCTGTTCGGCGGCTACAAGCGCCCGCAGGCGGACGCTCTCTTGACGGACGTCGCGGACAGCTTCGAGGACGTATGGCGCGAGCGCGGGGAGCTTTCCGACCGGCTCGAGGACGTCGAGCGCCATCTCGATGAGGTCAAGCAGCGCGAGACGCTGCTCGCATCGACGCTGATCGCGGCAGAACGCACGGCCGCGGAAGCGGTCGAGTCGGCGAAACGCAAGGCCGAGGTGATCATCGCCGAGGCGCATCAGGAGTCGCGCTCGATCACTCGCACCGCGCAGAGCGAACGCGAACGCCTCTTCGCAGAGGCGCGACGGGTGGAGACGCTGCTTCGGGCCGCGCTCGGGATCGTCGAGGAGCGAAGCCCTACTGAGACGCCTGTGGACGAGGACGTCCAGGCGGAGCCGCCGAGCTGGCCGAACCGTGAGAACACCTCGGAGTTCGAGGCGATCTCCATCGAAGATGTCGAGTCCGAGACCGAGCCTGAGCCCGAGTCCGAGCCGGCAGCGGTGCAGCACGGCGCCGAGGAGGCGCACGCCGACGACGACATCCCGTGGTCGGGCCGGGACTTCGCCTGGGGGTAGGGCAAGGCCCCGCACGCCGAGTACTCTGCGGGCATGACGGACATCGACACTTCGCAGTACCGCGCTCGCCTGCTCGAGGAGCAGGAGCGGCTCTTGAGCGCGGTCGACTTCCTCGATCGCGAGAACCCTGGGAGCATTGCCGACGAGCTCGGTGACATCGTCACGGCCGGCGACAACAACCTCGGCGACACCGCGACCGCAACCTACGACCGCGAGCTCGATCAAAGCCTCGAGGAAGGCGCGCAGCAGACGCTCGGCGCGATCAAGGACGCGCTGCGGAAGATCGAGGACGGGACCTACGGGACCTGCGAGGTGTGCGGCCGTCCGATCGGCGCGGGCCGGCTGGCGGCGATCCCCTGGGCGCGGCTCTGCATCGACGACCAGCGCAAGGCCGACGCGTGAGCGACATTCGGGTCGGCTCGTCGACGGACGGGCTTGCACCGGTGTCGGTCGCGGAGCGCTCGCTGGGCGCGGATGCGCACCAGTGGGCCGGGTTGGCGCTCGTCGCCGGTGCCGCGGTCGCAGCCGACCAGGTGACGAAGTACGTGGTCACGTCGACGGTGGCGCTCGACGACTCCGTCCACGTCGCCGGGCCGCTCTCGATCCACCACGTCCAGAACACGGGGATCGCGTTCGGGCTGTTCTCCGGGGCGACGGCAGTCGTCGTCGTGGTGACCGCCGCTGCGATCGTCTGGATGCTTGCGTTCTTCGCCCGCTCGGCCGCTCGCCATCCGGTCTTGCCGGCGGCGTTCGGGCTCGTGATCGGCGGCAGCCTGTCGAACCTCTTCGATCGCCTGCGGCTCGGGCACGTGACCGACTTCATCGACGTGAATTGGTGGACTTTCCGGATCTTCAACCTCGCCGACAGCTTCATCGTCGTCGGCGTCGTGATCTTGCTCGTCGCGCTCGTCGTCGCCGACCGCGCCCCGCGGCCGCCGCGGCGCACGCTCGACGTCGCCGCTCGGTGAACGTTCCCTCGACGGCCGCGGGAACGCGCCTCGACAAGTTTCTCGCGGAGGCACTCGGCTCGCGCGCGGCGGCGGAGCGTGCAATCGATGCGGGCGCGGTCGTCGACGGTGTCGCGCGGCCGAAGAGCCACCGCCTCGAAGGCGGCGAGGTCGTGACGCTCGCCGACGAGCCCGAGCTCGTGGTGACTCAACACGAGCTCCCCGAGGTGCCGATCGTGTACGAGGACAAGGATGTGCTCGTCGTCGACAAACCCGCGGGGCTCGTCGTCCACTCGGGCGCAGGCCACAGCGGCGACACCCTGGTCGACGCGCTGGCGGGCAAGCTCGCCGGCGGCGACCCCGAGCGGCCGGGGATCGTGCACCGGCTCGATCGCGACACGTCGGGGCTGATGGCCGCGGCACGGACCGAGGAGGCGTACGACCGGCTGTCGCAGCTCGTACGGGAGCGTGTGCTGGAGCGCAGTTACGTGGCGCTGGTCGAGGGCCGGCCGCGCTCCCGCAGGGGCCGAATCGATGCCCGGATCGGTCGCGACCGTCACGATCCGACGCGCGTCTCCCTCGACAGCGAGTCGGCACGCGATGCGGTCACGCACTTCGAGGTGGAGCAGCTGTTCGACCATCACGCGCTCCTGCGCGTCCAGCTCGAGACAGGGCGGATGCACCAGATCCGAGTGCACCTCGCCGCGATCGAGCTGCCGGTGGTCGGGGACCCCGTCTACGGCCGGGCCGACGCAGCGCTGGGTCGACAGTTCCTCCATGCGGCCGAGCTCGCCTTCCCCCACCCGATCAGCGGCGAGCGGCTGGAGCTCCGCTCCCAGCTCCCGAGCGACCTCGCGTCCTACCTTGTGTTGAATCAACACAAGCTCTGAACGGCTACGATTCCGCGGTTCCACGTCCCTTCGACCCGCTGGGGCGCCCTTTCGTGGACGGTGGCCGTGCGTTCGACGCCGGCTTCCACGTGAGGCCCGGCGAGAACCGCAATCGAAACCGAGAAAGGGGCTCTCATGCCCGTCGTTTCCATGAAGGAACTGCTGGAGGCCGGGGTTCACTTCGGTCACCAGACGCGCCGCTGGAACCCGAAGATGAAGCGTTTCATCTTCACCGAGCGCGGCGGCATCTACATCATCGACCTGCAGCAGACGCAGGGACTGCTCCAGGACGCCCACGACTTCGCGCGTGCGATCGCCGAACGCGGCGGCTCCGTGCTCTTCGTCGGCACGAAGAAGCAGGCGCAGGACGCCGTCCGCGACGAGGCGCGCCGTGTCGGCATGCCGTACGTCAACCATCGCTGGCTCGGCGGGCTGCTCACGAACTGGCGCACGATCTCCGACCGGATCCAGCGGCTGCACGAACTGCGCTCGCTGAAGACCGAGTCGCAGCTCGAACTGCTTCCGGCCAAGGAGCGCATCTCGATGGAGGCCGAGCTCGAGAAGCTCGAGGCGAACCTGGGTGGCGTCGCCGACATGCGCCGCCAGCCGGACGCGGTCTTCATCGTCGACCTGCGCAAGGAACAGCTCGCGGTCCGCGAAGCGCAGCGCCTCAAGCTGCCGGTGATCGCACTCGTCGACACGAACTGCGACCCTGATGAGGCGGAGTACGTGATCCCGGGCAATGACGACGCGATCCGCTCGTGCGCGCTTGTGATCAAGGCGATCGCCGACGGGATCGAGGCCGGCAAGCAACGTGTGACGCAGGGCGAGATCGCCGCCAAGCGGAACGGCAAGCAGGAGGAGGCTCCGGCTCCGGCTCCGGCCGAGCCCGAGGCTGAGGCCGAGGCCGAGGGTGCTCCCGCCGCCGCCGCTGCCGACGAGCCGACCACCGCTGCCTCGGAGGAGGAGAGCGCGTGACCGACATCACGGCTGCGATGGTCAAGGAGCTCCGCGACGCGACGAGCGCCGGGATGATGGAGTGCAAGCGCGCGCTTCAGGAGGCGAACGGCGACTTCGACGAGGCGGTCAAGCTCCTCCGCGAGAAGGGCATGGCGTCCGCGGCGAAGCGTGCCGATCGGGCGACCAGCGAGGGCAAGGTCGGCGTGATGGTGCGCGACCAGGTCGGCGCAATCAGCGCGATCGGCTGCGAGACGGAGCCTGTCTCGAACAACGACGACTTCCTCGCCTACGCGGAGAAGACGTTGCGGACCGTGTTCGACGGCGGCGACGCCGACACGCTCGAGGACGAGCGGGTCGAGCTCGCAGCGCGGCTCGGCGAGAACATCCAAGTCGTCGGCACGAAGCGGATGGAGGCGTCGTCCGACGAGGCGATCTCGTACTACGTCCACTCGCCGGCAAACAAGGTCGGCGCGATCGTGCGCACGAAAGGCGGCGACCCCGCGGCGGCCCGCAGCCTCGCACTGCACCTGACGTTCGCGCGCCCGACGTACGGCGCGCGGGACGAGGTTCCGCAGGAGCTCGTCGATGCGGAGCGCGAGATCCTTTCGCGGTCCGAGGAGGTGCTCTCGAAGCCCGAGAACGTCCGCGACAAGATCGTCGAGGGTCAGCTCAACAAGCGCTTCTTCGGCGAGGCCGTCCTGACGGAGCAGACCTGGTACCGCGCCGACGAGTCGACGGGAACGGTCGCGCAGTATCTGAAGGAGCAGGGGATCGAGCTGCTCGACTACGCCTGGTACGCAGTCGCGTAGCGACGGCATGGGCTTCAATCGCGTCCTGCTGAAGCTCTCCGGCGAGGCCCTCATGGGCCGGCGGGAGTACGGCCTCGACGCCGCAACGATCGACGAGTTCGCGCAGGAGCTCGTCGACGTGCGCGCGAACGGGCTCGAGCTCGCGCTCGTGATCGGCGGCGGCAATATCTATCGCGGCATGTCCGCCGCGGCGCAGGGCATCGACCGCGCAACCGGCGACTACATGGGCATGCTCGCGACGGTCTTGAACGCGCTCGCGGTGCAGGAAGCGCTCGAGCGGAGCGGGGCGGACACCCGCGTGCTGTCGGCGATCGAGATGCAGGAGGTCGCGGAACCGTACATCCGCCGGCGCGCCGTCCGCCACCTCGAGAAGGGCCGCGTCGTCATCTTCGCCGCGGGCACCGGAAACCCGTACTTCACGACCGACACGGCGGCGGCGCTGCGGGCGCTCGAGATCGGGGCGGAGGCGATCCTGATGGCCAAGAACGGCGTGGAGGGCGTGCTTGACGGCGATCCCCGTGAGGACAGCGGCGCCAAGCTGATCCCCGAGCTGACCCACTTGCAGGCGATCGAGCGAGGCTTGAAAGTCATGGACACGACTGCGTTGTCGCTCTGTATGGACAACAAGCTCCCGATTCACGTGTTCGAGCTCGCACGCGGTAACGTCGCCAGGGTGGCGGCCGGCGAGCGTGTCGGCACGATCATCTCGACCCCCGAAGGAGACACGCCGTGATCGAAGACTTCATCCGTGACGCGACGCAGCGAATGGACAAGTCGGTCGAGACGACTCACGACCACTTCAACTCCGTGCGCACCGGCCGTGCGGCACCGGCGTTGCTCGACCGCATCACGATCGACTACTACGGGACGCCGACACCGCTCAAGAACCTTGCGACGATCGGTGCCCCCGAGCCGCGGATGCTGACGATCCAGCCGTTCGATCCGTCGTCGATCAAGCAGATCGAGAAGGCGATCCTGGAGTCGGATCTCGGGCTGCAGCCGTCGAACGACGGCAAGCTCATTCGCCTGCCGATCCCGCAGCTCACCGAAGAGCGGCGCAAGGAGTACGTCAAGGTCGTGCGGTCGATGGCCGAGGAAGGCCGAGTCGCGGTTCGCAACGTTCGCCGTGACGTGATGCGGCATCTCGAGGACCTCGTCAAGAACGGCGACGTCGGCGACGACGAAGAGCGCGCGGCCGAAGGGCGCGTCCAGAAGCTCACCGACGAGCACACCGCGAAGATCGACGATCTGCTGAAGCGCAAAGAGGCCGAGATCATGGAGGTGTGAGGCTGTGAGCCTCCTCTCCAGGATCCGCACGCTCTCACGCATCCGGGCCGTCCCCGAGCCCGACCTCCCCGAGGTCGCCGGCTCGGTCGCGATCATCCTCGACGGCAACGGCCGCTGGGCGTCCCGCCGCGGGCTGCCCGTCGCTGCAGGTCATCGCGCCGGCGCGCGCAACGTTCGTCGCGCGGTCGAGGCGTCGATCGATCTCGGGATTCACGACCTGTCGGTGTTCGCGTTCTCGACCGAGAACTGGTCGCGACCGCAGGACGAGGTCGACGCGCTGATGGAGATCTTCGCGGAGACGATCGAGCGCGAGCTCCCCGACCTGGCCGAGCAGGGCGTGCGCGTCCGCTTCATCGGCAGGCGTGACCGTGCACCCGCTGAGCTGCAACGGCGAATGGCGGGGATGGAGGATCGCACCGCGCTCAACACACGCATCAACCTGTGGGTCGCGTTCGACTACGGCGGCCGCGCGGAGCTCGTCGAAGCGGCCCGGCGGATCGTCGAGAGCGGCGTCGACCCTGCGGAGATCGACGAGAACGTCTTTGCGGCAAACCTGTACGCACCCGAGCTGCCGGATCCCGACCTGCTGATCCGCACGAGCGGAGAGCAGCGCATCTCGAACTTCCTGCTCTGGCAGCTGGCGTACTCGGAGCTCGTCTTCTCGGACAAGCTCTGGCCCGACTTCGACGCCCGCGAGTTGCGGTCCGCGCTGGCGGACTACGCGAGCCGCCGTCGAAGATTCGGCGGCCGATGAGCAACTGGCTCTCTCGCATAGTCGTCGCCGCCGTGCTGCTGCCGATCGTCCTCGGCGCGGTGTACCTCGGCGGGTGGTACCTCTTCGCGCTGGTCGCGATCGCGAGCGCGATCGCCTTGCACGAGTACTGGTTGCTCGGCCGAGCCCTTTCGCCGCTCGCGCCGGCGGGCTACATCGGCGGAGCGCTTGCGCTGCTCGGCGCTCAGCTCGACGGCATCGGCTGGATGCTCGGCGGCGCACTGACGACCTTCGCGCTCGCGTTTCTGCTGAAGGCGATCTCCGAGGCGCGCGCCGCGGCAACCGCCGCGATCAGCAGCACGGTGACCGGCGCGCTGTGGATCTGCGGCGGGCTCGGCTTCCTGATCCTCCTCCGGCATCTGCCGACGCACGGCCGCCTGGCGCTCTATACGGTCCTGCTCGCGGTCTGGGCAGGCGACACGCTTGCGTACCTCGGCGGTCGTCTCCTCGGCCGCCACAAGATGGCGCCGTCGACGTCACCCGGCAAGACGTGGGAGGGATTCGTCTTCGGCACCGCCGCAACCGTGTTCGTCGCTTTCGTCGCGATGTACAAGCAGCACTTCCTCTCGATCCCGCAGTCGATCGCGCTCGGGGCGATCATCGCGATCGCCGGGCCGCTCGGCGACCTGTTCGAATCGCTCTTGAAGCGCGACGCGGGTGTGAAGGACAGCGGCACGCTGCTCGGCGGGCACGGCGGCATGCTCGACCGGCTCGACGCGTTCTTCTTCGCCGCGCCCGCGGCTTACTTCGCGATCCTCGCGTTCATTACCTAACGCCAGGCGAGCGGCAGCGGCGTCAAGGGGCATGGCTCGTTGCTCGTGCACGAGCCGCCCGACCCGGCCAATGGGTTGCCGCGTAGTAGTTGGTGAACCACGCTGACCGCGGCCGGAGGTTGTTCATCATGAATGGCGAGTCCGTCGCGTCGACGTGCTGGTAGTCCGTGTTCTCCCCGATCAGTACGAAGACAGGCCCGAACGCAGGCACGCCCTCGATCCGGCTCCCGGCCGCCGCCGGGAGCGCGGCGACCGCCGCCGCAAGGGCTAGGGCGAGGAGAAGTGCCCGCACGCGCCGACTATGACGGGGCACACTGTGGCCATGACGCGGGTCGCGCTGCTGGGTGCCACCGGGTCGATCGGGCGCCAGGCGGTCGAGGTGATCGCCGGGAACCCGGCGCTCGAGCTCGTCGCCGCGACGTCGGGCTCGACGCCGATCGACGGGCTCGCCCCGCTGACGCAGGTCGGAGGGGACCCGACCGAGCTGCTCGAGCGCGCCGAGCCCGACGTCGTCCTGAACGCGACGCTCGGCTTCGCGGGCCTGCCGGGGACGATGTGGGCCTTGGAGCGGGGCGTCACGCTCGCACTTGCGAACAAGGAGAGCCTCGTGGCCGCGGGCGAGCTCGCGCTCGCCGCGCGTGAGCGCGGTGGAGGAGCGCTGATCCCGGTCGACAGCGAGCACTCGGCACTCTTCCAGTGCGCACTCGCAGGTGAGCCCGAGGCGATCGTCCTCACCGCGAGCGGTGGCCCGTTCCGCGGCCGGACGCGTGACGACCTCTCAGATGTCACGCCCGCCGAAGCGCTCGCGCACCCGACGTGGAACATGGGAGCGAAGATCACGATCGACTCGGCCACGCTCGCGAACAAGGGCCTCGAGGTGATCGAGGCGCACTTCCTTTTCGGTGTGCCGTACGGCCGCATCGAGGTGGTGGTGCACCCGACCTCGATCGTCCACGGGCTCGTGCGCTTCGGCGACGGCGCAGCTGTCGCGCATCTCGGCTATCCCGACATGCGTGTCCCGATCTCGTACGCGCTGACGTATCCCGAGCGCGCGGTGACGACGGTGCCGCCGCTCGACCTGACCGCCGGGCCGCTCGAGTTCTTCGAGCCGGACGTCGAGACGTTCCGGCTGCTTGCGCTCGCGCGTGACGCCGGCGAGCGCGGCGGGACGTTTCCGTGCGTATTCAACGCGGCGAACGAAGTGGCGGTGGCCGCGTTCCTCGACGGGCGGAGCGGCTTCCTCGAGATCGCCTCGCGCGTCGAGGACGCGCTGGCACGCGCAGACGGGGCACCCGCGCGCGACCTCGACGAGTTGCGCGAGGCCGATCGCCGAGCACGGGAATCCGTGGAGACCGTTTGGGCGTCGTAGCCGCAATCGTCGGCCTGGCGCTGCTCATCCTCATCCACGAGGCGGGCCACTTCTTCGCCGCGCGCGCGGTCGGGATGACGCCGCGCAAGTTCTACCTTGGCTTCGGACCGCCGCTGGTGAAGGTCACGAGAGGCAAGGTCGAGTACGGGATCGGAGCGCTTCCGCTCGGCGGGTACGTGAAGATCCCGGGCATGAGCCGCCCGTCGCCGGGCGACTTGAAAGCGACGCTGCCGTCCGAGGTACGAGAGGCGCACCGTGGGGAGCTCGCGCGGATCGATGCGGCGATCGCGCGGGATGACCTCGACGAAGCGCGCACGGAGCTGACAGCGCTGCGCCCGATCATCGGCGAGTCGCGATACGTGCAGGAGCTCGCCTGGTCGCTCGAGCCGGACGCGTACTGGCGCCAGGCGACGTGGCGACGGCTGGTCGCGATCGGCGCCGGGCCCGGAATCAACCTGCTGTTCGCGTTCGTGCTCTTCACAGCGCTGTTCATGCTCTCGACGACGCGCAGCACGAACGTGATCGCGCGCGTCGAGGCCGGCTCGCCGGCCGCGGCTTCAGGTCTGCATTCGGGTGATCGCATCGTCTCTGTGGCGGGTACGCCTGTGAAGGCGGATGACATCTCGCATGCGATCCGCGGCACGAGCGGCCGGCCATTCCGGCTCGTCGTCAACCGCAACGGCAAGCGCGTCGTCATCGGTCCGACCCAGGCGCGGCTGAGCGACGGCGTCTACCGGATCGGAATCGCGATCGAGGGGCGCGCAGGGCCCGGTGAGTCCGCGCCCGTCGCCGCCAAGGATGCGCTCTCGCTCTCGTGGGCGGTCACGGCCGACACGGGGCGCGGGCTCGCGCACCTCGTCACCGGCCGGGACACGAACCACGTCTCGAGCTCGGTGGGGATCGTGAAGGCGCAGTCGGAGGCATGGCGGCAGGGGCTGCGGGACTTCCTCTCAGTCCTCGGGCTGATCAGCCTCGCGCTCGCGTTGATGAACCTCATCCCGGTGCTGCCGCTCGACGGTGGCCACATCGTGCTCGCCCTGCTCGAGAAGGTGCGCGGACGCACCTTCGCCCAGTCGGTCTACATCCGCTACAGCGTCGTCGGCCTCACGCTGTTCGCAGTTCTCATGTACTTCGGGCTGCGGAACGACCTGTTTCGGTCCGGCGGCTAACCTGGCTCCGTGGCTAGCGAACGCTCGGTAACAGTCGGCGGCGTCAAGATCGGCGGCGGCGCTCCCGTCGTCGTGCAGTCGATGACGACGACGAAGACGCACGACGTGCCGGCGACCGTCGAGCAGATCGCGGCGCTCGTCAGTGCCGGCTGCGAGATCGTGCGGGTGGCAGTCCCGAAGACGGAGGACGCGGAGGCGCTGGGCCAGATCGTGCGGTTCTCGCCGGTGCCCATCATCGCGGACATTCATTTCAACGCGAGCCTCGCCCTGAAGGCGATCGACCAGGGCGTCGCGGCCGTTCGAATCAATCCGGGGAACATCGGCGGCCCGGAGAAAGTCGAGCAGGTGGTGCGCGCAGCGAAGAAAGCAGGGATCCCGATGCGGATCGGCGCCAACTCCGGCTCGCTGCCGAAGCACCTCGAGGAGCTTGCACAGGAGGATCAGGCGGCGGCGCTCGTCGAGGCTGCGCTCGAGGAAGTGCGGCTGCTCGAAGCGCTCGGCTACCGCGACTTCAAGATCTCGGTGAAGTCGAGTCACGTGCCGACGATGATCCGCGCGTACCGCATGCTCGCCGACCGCGTTCCGTACCCATTGCATCTAGGGGTGACGGAGGCGGGGACGGCGTTCAGCGGGTCGATCAAGAGCTCGGTCGGCATCGGGACGCTGCTCGCGCAAGGCATCGGCGACACGATTCGCGTCTCGCTCGCCGCCGACCCGGTCGAGGAGCCGAAAGTCGCGTTCGAGATCCTCAAGGCGCTCGGCCTACGCGAGCGCGGGCCGGTCATGATCGCGTGCCCCTCGTGCGGCCGCGACAACGTTGGCGTTCACACGCTGGCGGAGGAGGTCGAGGCGCGACTTGCGACATACCCTGAGGCGTTCGAGGTCGCGGTGCTCGGCTGCGCGGTGAACGGACCGGGGGAGAGCGGCGACGCCGACTTCGGGATTGCCGGCGGCCGTGACGTCGGGTTCATCTACGCGCACGGCCGTGTGCTGAAGAAGGTTTCGAGCGACATCCTGGTCGACGAGCTGTTCCACGAGATCGACCGCTGGATCGCCGAAGGCATGTTCCGCCCGAAGCGCCTGAAGATGGCGAAGCCGGCCGCGCTGGCGATGGCCGAAGCGTCCGCCATCCCGCTGGAATAGACAGGGCCCGGCGTCTCACCCTTCGTCTGACTCCTGTCTGACACGAGTCTGACTCCACCGGTGCGCGACGGGCGCCAACTCGCGGATGTCCGGTTTCGGACCTCGTCCCGGAGGGTCATTGTCCAGGCACTGAGCGATTTGCAGGTACTTCGCGCCCTCAATTCGTCTTCTGTGACGATTTCGCGCTCTTTCGTGTGTGCACTACGTCAGACATGAGTCTGACTGCACTCAGACGCAAGCGCCTCTCGGTAGCCTGGGTGGGCAACGATGATCGCCCGCGCCTCACAGCTCTTTCTGCCGACGCTCCGCGACGCGCCCGCCGATGCGGAGGCGATCAGCCACAAGCTGCTGGTGCGGGCGGGCTACATCCGGCAGGTCGGCGCGGGCCTCTGGTCGTTCCTGCCGCTCGGCTGGCGCGTCCACCGCAAGGTCGAGCAGATCGTGCGCGAGGAGATGGATGCGATCGGCGGGCAGGAGTTCCTGGCGCCCGTACTCACGCCGGTCGAGCTCTGGGAGGCGACCGGGCGCGACAAGATCGCCGAGATCTTCCGCACCACCGATCGCGCCGGCCGGCGATTCATCCTGCCGATCACGCACGAGGAGACGTTCACGTTCCACGCGCGCGAAATCCAGTCGTACAAGGAGCTGCCGCAGCTCTGGTACCACTTCCAGACGAAGGACCGCGACGAGCCCCGTCCGCGCGGCGGCCTCCTTCGTGTCCGCGAGTTCATCATGAAGGACGCCTACTCGTTCGACCGGGACGAGAAGAGCGCGTACGAGTCGTTCGAACGGAACCGCGCGGCCTACCACGTCATCTGGCAGCGATGCGGCGTCGAGGCGCACGAGGTGAAAGCGGAAAGCGGGATCATGGGCGGCGAGCTGACGTACGACTTCCTCGCGCCGTCCGGCTCGGGCGAGAACACGCTCGTCCGCTGCGAGAACGGGGACTACGCCGCCGACGCGGAGGTCGCACGCGGCATCCCGCGCGCCCCGGAGCTGCCGGCGGCACTGGGCGCGCCCGAGGAGATCGAGACGCCCGGGGTGACGACCTGCGAGGCGCTCGCCGAGTTCCTCACCGTCGACCTTGCAGCAACGACGAAGGCGATGCCGGTCACGACCGACGACGGACGAGTCGTGCTCGCCCTGATTCGCGGCGACGACCGTCTGTCCGAGTCGAAGCTGCTCTCGGCGCTGAAGATCGGATCGCGCCCCTCGACCGACGAGGAGATCCGGGCGGCGTTCGGAGCCTCGGGCGGCTCACTCGGCCCGGTCGGCTTCACCGGCGAAGTGGTCGCCGACGACACGCTGCGCGACGGCCAGTTCGTGGCCGGCGCGAACAAGGACGGGTTCCACCTCCGCGGCGTCGAGGCGGGTCGCGATTTCGAACCGCGCTTCGCCGACCTCCGCGAGCCGATCGAGGGCGACCGCTGTCCCGAGTGCGGCGGCGCGCTCACCTTCGAGACCGCGATCGAGGTGGGTCACATCTTCTACTTCGCCGACAAGTACAGCGACGGCCTCGATGCGACGTTCCTCGACGAGGACGGCCTAGAGAAGCCGCTGCTCGGCGGGAGCTACGGCATCGGCCCGGGTCGCGTCATGGCGGCGATCGTCGAGCAGAAGCACGACGCCCAGGGAATCGTCTGGCCGCGCTCCGTGGCCCCGTACGATGTGCACCTCGTGGTGCTGAAGGGGGCGGAGGAGATCGGCGCGCAAGCTGCAGCCGCCCTCGACGGGGCGGGCTTCGACGTCCTCCTCGACGACCGCGACCTGCGGCCGGGCGAGAAGTTCGCCGACGCCGATCTGATCGGGATCCCCGTCAGGATCACGGCCGGGAAGAAGAGCCTCGAGGACGGGATGGTCGACGTCCGCGACCGGGCCAGCGCGGACGAGCGACGTGTGAGCGTCGCAGACCTGGGCAAGGAAGTGCGGTAATGGCCCGGCGCAGACGCTACGCAGCAGAGCCGTTCGGCCCGGCCGTCGAGCGGCTGATGAACGAGACGGGGGTCACCTACCGGGCGCTCGCCGCCAAGACGAACCTCTCCGCCGGCTACTTGAACCACCTCGTGCACGGAAACCGCCCGGTGCCGTCCAACGACGTTGTGGAGACGCTCGCGGAGGCGCTCGACGTGGATCCGGAATTCTTCCGTGAATACCGGCTGCGCGTGATCACGGAGAAGCTCGAGGCGATGCCCGACCTGGTCGACAGGCTTTACAAACGCCTTAACGGCTGAGCCTAACCCGGCTTTTCCGGGGTCGTCTTAGAACGTGAGCCGGTGGGGTCCCGGCAAGCGACCACTGGGGGGTTAGGGGCCCCACCGCTCACTCCGAGCGGAAGGGAGCCGGCTCAGCCTGGGGTGAGGTTGCGCTGCCAGCTGACGGAGAACGTGCGTCCGTCGGAGCTCGCATCGCCCGGCAGCGCGCCGACGCCGTCGCCGAGCGGGTCGGCGAGGCCGAAGAACCGGTCGCTGCTGCCGGTGGAGATCAGCTCGATCGCGCTCGCCGTCCAGGCCGAATCCGTGAGCGTGCCGGGGTGGGCGTTGCCGATCGCCGCGATGCCCGTGAACGTGACCGTGCCGAAGTTCGTTAGCGGCACGGGGCGGCAGCGTCCGGTCGACGAGCAGTCGGACGGCGCTTCGGCGATCCACTCGGCAGAAGCGGTGTCGAGGTCCTGGGTCGTCGTCAGGACCTTCGAGAAGCGTGTGTGCCTGGTGGTGTTCTTGAGCGAGAAGACGATCGTCTGGCCCTTGACGAGCACCGCTGCGTTGATCGTGTCGCCCGCCTTGATCGTCAGTGGGATCTTCACAGAGGCTGCCGGTACGAGCTCCCACCATGCGTAGTAGGTCGGCACCTTCGACGACCCGTCGCAGTCCGCGCCGGTGCCGAGCTGCTCGAGCGAGTTCGACGCGGGGTCGTAGCCGCCGAGCCCGACCCAGAACGCAGCCGACGAGATGCGGTTGGCTGTGCAGCTGCTCTTCGGCACGCGCCAGGTCGAGGTCACGTCGGTGAACTCGGCCGGCGCCTCGGGATCGGGAGAGATCGCGGCGTAGCCCGACCAGTTGGAGCTGACCTCGGGCGTCACCGTCGCCGCGCGTGTGCCGAACGTGCGCGTGGTCGAGTCGGCCTTCGAAGTTCCGCCCACCGTCGCGGCGAGCGAAAGCAGAGCGAAGGAAGCGAGGAGCGCGCGCACCGGGGCACCGTAGCGGCGTGGCGCTGTGATGCGCCTAAGATTCAGGCGTGGCGTATGACGAGGATCTCGCAGCACGTCTTCGGATACTCATCGGCAGCGAACCTGGATTGTCGGAGCAGAAGATGTTCGGCGGGCTCGCGTTTCTCGTCAACGGCAACATGTCGGTGGCCGCGAGCGGGCAAGGCGGGCTACTCGTCCGCGTCGATCCCGCTGAATCCGCTGCGCTTGTGCGCGACACCGCGGCGTACCCGATGGAGATGCGCGGCCGGTCGATGGACGGCTGGCTGCGCGTCGACGCGAACGACGTCCCAGACGACAGCGCCCTGCGAGCGTGGGTCGACCACGGCGTCGGCTACGCGCGGTCGCTGCCGCCGAAGAGACGCGGCTGAACGCTGCTAGCCTGACCGCGTCGCGGGGCGTGGCGCAGCCTGGTTAGCGCGCTAGTCTGGGGGACTAGAGGTCCCGAGTTCAAATCTCGGCGCCCCGAC
>Ga0207657_10004159_pt1 | contig 15337 bp, 13 predicted proteins | sample KBSC33metaG_FD_184316 | JGI IMG/M metagenome (GOLD analysis project Ga0207657, IMG submission 184316) | Corn rhizosphere microbial communities from Kellogg Biological Station, Michigan, USA - KBS C3-3 metaG (SPAdes) (version 2) | ecosystem: Host-associated > Plants > Roots > Rhizosphere > Soil ... | reverse complement strand
AAACGTATGAGTAACCTTCACTCCAGATATGTTTGCACTAACCATCTGAGACTGCGGTGCTGAAGAAGGAAATCCGCTCCCGGTTACAGGCGTTTCTCCTGGTGATATATTCACTACACTGTTTGTCGTGGGAACGCCGGTAGGGGTAATTGTGAAAGAATTTCCATTAAGTGAGCCACCTGAAGGAACTCCAAGCGAAGTGGTAAAAGTGCTGAACACATGATTTATAAAATAATTGCCATTGGTTGTGGGTTGCTTTGTATAACCGTTGGCAGTAACACCAGTAGTAGTAGGTCCATAGCATTGTGCATTTAAGGAAAAGGGAAAAAAAACCAATAAACAAATAATAACAAAAACCCCTTTTATGAAAACGGTTTTTCGCATTGGATAATGGATTTTGGACTACAAATAAGATTTGTAAATTAAAATTAATTTTTATTATGCCTTATTAAAATCGACCAAATGGGCTTTCAAAAGACTTATCGTTGTTTATATACAAAGCTCTCTTTTATATCGGTTCTATTGATCTATGAATATTACATTTGATAAATGAATTCACCGGTATTAAATAAAATTGTTGTTGCAGTAACAGGTGCCAGCGGCGCACTTTATGCAAAACTTGTGATTGAGAAATTACTGCAATTAAAAGATCAATGGCAGGAATTAAGTGTGGTGATGAGCAACAATGCAAAACAAATTTGGAAAGAAGAACTTGCTAATGAAGATTATCAAAACTACCGGGTAAAATTTTTTGAGAAGAATGATTTTAATGCACCGTTTGCTTCCGGCTCTGCGCAATATAATATTATGATCGTTGTTCCTTGCAGCATGGGCGCACTTGGCAGAATTGCACATGGCATCAGCGACGATCTTATTACCCGTGCCGCCGATGTAATTTTAAAAGAAAGGAGAAAACTTATTTTAGTTGTTCGTGAAACTCCTTATAGTTTAGTCCATATAAAAAACATGGAAACTATCACACTTGCAGAGGGCATCGTGTGTCCGGCAACACCATCATTTTACAGCAAACCAAAAACTATTGAAGCGCTTGCATCAACTGTTGTAGATCGCGTTTTGGAACTTGCAGGATTGAATGTAAAAACATTTCGATGGGGTAGTGAAGAAAATTAGGGGTTAGAAATTTTTTGTGACAAGCTTCTGTAATTCTGTTCATCACCTCTTGTGTCACTCACTTGTACGTTCTGAATTTTATTCAGCATACGCAACCAAATTCATCAATACAAAACTATAAACTACTCCCAGAGTCCTGGACAAACTACAAACTTCTACATTTGCCGCATGCAATTAGTTGAACGTGACAGAAAATATGTCTGGCACCCATTTACACAACAAAAAAATATGGTAGATCCTATTCCCATTGTGAAAGGAAAAGGAAGTTTATTGTTCGATGAAAATGGAAAAAGTTATATTGATGCAATTAGTAGCTGGTGGGTGAATTTACATGGACATGCGCATCCATACATCGCTGAAAAGCTTTACAGGCAAGCACTACAGCTTGAACAGGTGATTTTTGCCGGCTTCACGCATGAGCCTGCAGTTGATCTTGCTGAAAGATTGTTGCAAATTCTTCCTCAAGGGTTTTCAAAAATTTTTTACAGCGATAATGGTTCCACTTCAACAGAAGTTGCATTAAAGATGGCGATACAGTATTGGTGGAACCAATCGCAAGTCGAAAGTCGTAAGTCGCAAGAAAGAAATAAGATTCTTGCATTTAATAATGCTTATCACGGCGATACTTTTGGCGCGATGAGTGTAAGCGACCGAAGCGTGTTCACACTTGCCTTTCATGATCTTTTGTTCGAAGTAATTTTTATTGATACACCAACGACTGAAAATATTGAAACTATAAAATTAACTGTTAAGAAATATGCACATGAAATTGCTGCATTTATTTATGAACCATTAGTTCAGGGTGCCGGCGGAATGAAAATGTACGATGCAGCTTTGATGAATGAGTTATTGAAGTTTGTAAAACAACATAACATCATTTGCATTGCAGATGAAGTAATGACAGGCTTTGGAAGAACAGGAAAATTATTTGCAAGCGAATACATGGATGAAAAACCAGACATTATTTGTTTAAGCAAAGGATTAACAGGCGGAACAATGGCTCTTGGTGTTACAGTCTGCAATGAAAAAATTTATAACGCTTATGTAAACGATGACAAACTGAAAACTTTTTTTCACGGGCATTCTTTTACAGCAAATCCATTGGCTTGCACCGCAGCTCTTGCAAGTTTAGATTTACTACAAAAAGAAGAAACATTTGATGCAATTAACACTATCAGTGAAACAAATAAAAATTTTGCGGTAACACTTGAAAAGAAATTCTGCAATACAAATTCTCTTATAAAAAATATTCGTTGCCTTGGAACTATTCTTGCGTTTGAAGTCCAACAAGGAAAAGATGAATATCTAAATAACATAAGTTCTGTGATTACTGAAAAAAGTTTACAGAAAGGTGTTTACCTCAGACCACTTGGCAACACTGTTTATATCATGCCTCCATATTGTATTACTGAAAGTGAATTGATGAAGGTGCGTGAAGTAATCATTGAAATATTAGAAGAAATAAGCGGATAAATCATTTGCTGAATAAAGTTTGGAACCGTGAAGTGAGTGATGCTTCTGCAAACTCAGCATAAAACTGATAGGCTGTTGCTATAAAAATGGAACGTTGAACTGTTCCGAAAGCTTTCGGAAGCAACAGGCGATGCCATTTGTACAAAAGCTCGTTACCAAAAAAATTTCATCTCCTATATTTACACAATGGACCTTTTAGGAAATCTTATCTGGTTAATATTTGGCGGGTTGTTATCTGCTCTCGGTTATTTTATCGGGGGGTTTGTTTTATGTCTGACCATTATCGGTATTCCATTCGGATTGCAATGTTTTAAAATTGCGTTTCTTGTTTTGTCACCATTCGGCAAAAAAGTGGTGAGCAGCGGCAACAGCAGTGGTTGCCTTTCAACTTTGTTTAATATTATCTGGATACTAACAGGCGGATTATATACCGCATTTGTGCATCTCGTTTTTGGATTGTTGCTTTGCTTTACTGTTATTGGTATTCCGTTTGGATTGCAGCATTTTAAACTTGCCGAGCTTGCACTTGCGCCTTTTGGAAAAGAAGTTGTTAATGAGTAAAAGGAAAAAATGCGACTCAATTTTTCTAAAATATTTCCCCTACCTTTGCCGCCACTAAAAAAAGATGTAAAAAAATTGGATGCCTTTTAAAAAAATTTGAGATGCCGTATTTAACAACAGAAAAGAGAGCAAATACTTTTGCAACTTACGCCGGTAAAGCTGAAAATACCGGTTCAATTGAAGCGCAGATCGCTTTATTAACTGAGCGCATTGCTAATATCTCCAAGCATTTGCAGCAAAACAAAAAAGATTTTTCAACTCACCGCGGATTAATGCAACTGGTTGGACAGCGCAAGCGCTTACTCAGCTACCTGCAAAAACACAACCTCGAAGGTTACCGCGCTTTAATAGAAAAATTAGGTATTAGAAAATAAACAGATCGGTTATGTATAAAATTATTCCCAACTGATAACTATTACGGTTGGGAATATCTTTTTTATTATTTATCGTTATTTGATCTTCCGAATTTATTATTCACGAGTTTCGGTTTACTACTTTGCCAGTCCCTCCTTATCAATGTAAACCTTCGCTCTAAAAAATTATTGAAGAAATTATGTTATCACAACCTATTCAATCCAGCTTTAAGTTACCAAACGATGCTGAAGTGATTATAGAAACGGGCAAATTAGCCCGGCAAGCCGATGGCGCCGTTACAGTTCGCCAGGGCAATTGTATTTTATTGGCAACAGTTGTTGCAAACAAAGAACCAAGAGAAGGACAAGATTTTTTTCCGTTAAGCGTAGATTACCAGGAAAAATTTGCGTCCGCAGGTCGTATTCCCGGTTCATTTTTTAAACGTGAAGGACGGTTGAGTGATTACGAAGTTTTGACCAGCCGTTTGGTTGATCGTGCATTGCGTCCTTTATTTCCCGAAGATTATTTCTGCGATGTGCAGGTTTTGATCAGTCTTATTTCGAGTGATGAAGAAGTATTGCCTGATGCATTGGCTTGTCTTGCAGCTTCTGCCGCATTAGCAGTAAGTGATATTCCTATCAAAGAAATTATTTCTGAAGTTCGTGTTGCGCGTATTAACGGAGAGATTGTAGTAAATCCTTCGCGCAGCCAAATGGAAAAAGCGGATATGGATTTTATGATCGGCGCTACCGAAAAAAATTTAATGATGGTAGAAGGTGAATCAAAAGAATGCAGCGAAGAAGATCTTGTAAAAGCTTTGGAAACTGCGCATGAAGCCATCCGTGTTCAAATAAAAGCACAACAGGAATTAAGAAACAAAGCGGGTGTTTCAGGCAAAAGAGATTATACAAAGCCTGAACAGGATGAAGCACTAAAGGCAACAGTAAATGTTTTTAGTAAAGACAGAATGTACCAAATCGCAAAGGGCGGTACATCAAAACATGAAAGAAGTGAAGCATTCAAAACATTAAAAGATGAATTGATCGCAAGCCTTGGTGAAGATGCTGATGAAGCAAAACAAAAATTGGCAAAAAAATATTTTGAAGATCTGCAGTGGGAAGTGGTGAGGAACATGATCCTTGATGATCGTATTCGTTTGGATGGTCGCCAGCTTGATCAGGTTCGTCCGCTTGCAATGGAGGTTGATCCTTTGCCGACACCGCATGGTTCAGCAATTTTTACAAGAGGTGAAACGCAATCTTTAACAACGGTTACACTCGGTACACCACTCGATGAGTTATTGGTTGAAAGCGCTGCAAAATCTGATTATTCTAAATTTATTTTGCACTATAATTTTCCTCCGTTCTCAACAGGTGAAGTAAAGATGATGCGTGGTCCTGGCCGCCGCGAAGTGGGTCATGGAAATCTTGCGCAACGTTCTTTAAAACAAATGATGCCGGGAAATGATTATGCATACACTGTTCGTGTAGTGAGTGATATTCTTGAATCAAACGGATCATCTTCCATGGCTACTGTTTGTGCAGGTTCACTCGCATTGATGGATGCAGGGGTTCCTATCAACAAACATGTCAGCGGCGTTGCAATGGGTCTTATCACAAGAACTTCTGATGGTAAGGATGCAATCCTCACAGATATTCTCGGGGATGAAGATCATCTTGGAGACATGGATTTTAAAGTTACCGGAACACGTGAGGGTATTTGCGGTGTGCAGATGGATATCAAGGTTGATGGTCTTAGCATGGATTTGATGCGCCAGGCTTTGGAACAGGCACGCGAAGGACGTATGCATATTCTTGAAGCGATGTATCAATGTATCGAAGCTCCTCGTCCTGATGTGAAGCCACATGCGCCACGCATGGAAAAAATGTTTATCGATAAAGAATTTATCGGCGCAGTTATCGGACCTCAGGGAAAAGTAATACAGGAAATTCAAAAGGAAACAGGTACAACTATCAACATAGAAGAAGTTGGCAACTTTGGTGAAGTAAGTATTTTCTCTCCTGCAAAAGAAGGTCTTGATAAAGCCGTGAATTGGATCAAGGGAATTGTAGCTGTTCCAACAGTTGGCGAAGTTTATGAAGCAAGAGTAAAAACAGTGCAGCCTTACGGAGCTTTTGTTGAATTTTTGCCAAGGAAAGAAGGTTTGTTGCACATCAGCGAAATAAGCTGGAAGCGACTTGAAAGTATGGAAGGTGTTTTAAAAGAAGGTGATACCGTAAAAGTAAAACTGATCGGCATCGATCATAAGACCGGAAAATTTAAATTAAGCAGAAAAGCGTTAATGCAAAAGCCCGAGACAAAGCAGCCTCAGCAAGCAGAACGCAGAAACGACGGACAGCAGTAATAAAATCTTTTAAAGTAAATAATGCCTGCAGAAAAATTTTGCAGGCTTTTTTATTAAAGCAATTTTATGTGACCATCGCCATTGCTACTATTAGGCTTTACTTGTGTCACTCACTTCAAGGTTTGGTTTTTTATTTAGCAATAATTAAAGTTTCGCAATGAGTAATTACATCGAAATAAAAATCGAAAATATTTCAGAAGAACAATCTGAAATATTGATCGCTCAACTAAATGAAATTGGCTTTAATGGTTTTGAAGAAGGAGAAATTTTTTTAACTGGTTTTATTGACGAACAAAATTTTGATGAAGATGCACTGCAGCAAATTATATCAGCACATCATCTTTCTTATCAAAAAAATTTTATTCAACAAAAAAATTGGAATGAAGAATGGGAAAAAAATTTTGATCCTGTTATCGTTGATGATTTTGTTGCAGTGCGAGCAGAATTTCATCAGCCAATAAAAAATATTGAGCATGAAATTATCATCACACCAAAAATGAGTTTTGGTACAGGTCATCATGCAACAACTTATATGATGATTCAACAAATGGGTGACATTGATTTCAACAACAAAACCGTTTTTGATTTTGGAACCGGTACAGGTATCCTCGCTATTCTTGCAGAAAAACTTGGAGCAAAAAATATCATTGCAATAGATAATGATGAATGGAGTATCAACAATGCAAAAGAAAATAGCGAAAGAAATAATTGCAAGCGCATACAACTTTTTTTGGTAAGTGAACTTCCTTCAACAGAAAAATTTGATATTGTTTTAGCGAACATCAATAAGAATGTAATTCTTCAACATGTCAAAGAATTAACAAATTTATTGGCACAAAGCGGACAACTGTTAATCAGCGGATTGTTGATTGAAGATGAAACGGAAATCCTTGATGTTGCTGTTAAAATCAAATTAAAACCTACCGCTCGTATTCGTAGAGGCAGATGGATAAGTATAAGATTTACCGTTTAAAAATTAAAATGCTTGTTAAGCTATTAGTATATAAAAAAATTGTATCCTATATTTGCCGTCCAGCTTTAACCGCCAATGAATGAAATTTTACTTATAGTTCTTGCTTATCTTATAGGATCAATTCCTACATCTGTTTGGGTTAGCAAAAGATTCTTCGGAATAGACATTCGTGATTACGGTAGTGGCAATGCCGGTGCTACCAACACTTATCGTGTACTCGGTGCAAGATGGGGTACATTTGTAATGATAGTTGATATGGTGAAAGGAATTATTGCTACTTCACTATATTTATTGCTGCCTTTTTATGTTGTACCTGCACATGATTGGGACAGAACAAACCTAATGATAGGCCTTGGTCTTGCTGCTGTAATTGGTCATATATTTCCAATATGGGCAGGATTTAAAGGTGGTAAAGGTGTGGCAACTTTGTTCGGAATGGTTGTAGCCATTCAGCCCCTTGTTGCAGTTTGTTGTGTTGGCGTTTTTCTTCTCGTTTTATACTTAACAAGATTCGTTTCATTAAGCTCCATCCTTGCAGGAATTTCTTTTGCAGTCTTCATCCTGTTTATTTTTAATGACGATGTTACATTGTATCGTGTTTTCTCGGTAGCTGTAGCATTGCTTATCCTGCTTACACATCAAAAAAATATCAACCGCATTTTAAACGGCACTGAAAGTAAAGTGCCCATCTTTAAATTTCGCGACCGCCGTCGCCAGAGAAGAAAAGGAAATTAAATTTCTGAATATTTTATTGTTGCCATAAAAACGGAACGCACAAGTGAGTGACACAAGTGGCGATGCCATGCAAAACAATATTTGGCACAAAATTTCCTTCATAATTCAACAGATAAAAACTTTTACTTTTCGCGAAAGCAAAATGGATCTTTATGAAGAAAAACACTTTAATCGTTGCTGCAGCATTTGCTTTTTTATTGATGAGTTGCACTCACAATGCTATTACGGGGCGTAATCAACTCTCACTCGTTTCGGAATCACAAGTTCAAAGTTTGGCTATAACGCAATACAAACAATTTTTATCAGAAAACAAAGTAGTAAGTCTTCCTAACCCAAACGCGGAAATGGTTGTTCGCGTGGGAACGAGAATTGCAAATGCAATAACAGAATATTACAAAGAAAAGGGCATTGCAAGCAATTTGGAAGGATACAAATGGGAATTTAATTTGGTTGAAAGCAAGGAAGTAAATGCATGGTGTATGCCCGGAGGCAAGGTGGTTGTTTACACAGGAATTCTACCTATCACGCAAAATGAAGATGCATTAGCAATCGTATTGGGACATGAAATAACGCATGCTGTTGCTGGCCATGGTCGTGAACGTATGAGCCAGGCTATGGTTGCCCAGGGAATACAAATTGCAGGTAATGTTGCATTGAGCAATAATCCGCAAACTGTAAATATTTTTAATGCCGTTTATGGTTCCGGTGCGCAGCTTGGTTATTTACTTCCCAATTCTCGCACACAGGAATTGGAAGCGGATCATTATGGATTAATATTCGCGGCTATGGCTGGTTACGATCCTCGACAAGCAATTCCGTTCTGGCAACGAATGGCAAAATTGGGAGGAGCAAAACCACCCGCTTTTTTAAGTGATCACCCTGCTGATGAAGAGCGCATAAAAAAGTTACAAGAGCTAATGCCGGAAGCACTTACTTACTACAAACCGGTAAAACAATAAAAATAAGTGTAATAAAAACACTAAAAAGTCGCATCTTTTTCAAAAAGACGCGATTTTTCTTTTTAGTGAGTGTATATTTCATTACCTTTGCACTCCCTTCTAAACCTTAAATTTTAAAAATTTATTTAAGGATGTCTAATCAAAGTTTGTTTGAAAAATTGCAATTAAAAGATGAGAAAAACCTGTTGATACAGGGACTTCCATCCTCCATCGAAAAACAGTTTGCCAAGCTCTCTTACGCAAAAAATGTTACGCCTCTTTTAAGAAGCAGAAAGATCGATTTTGCTCTGATCTTTGCAGTAAATCACACTCAGTTATGCAACATTCTGAACGATGTGTTCCCTGCATTGCATAATGAAAGCAGGTTATGGATTGCGTATCCGAAAGCCACAAGCAAAATAGCAAGCGATCTTTATAAAGATTGCAGTTGGCACATCTTGAGTGATAATGAATTTGCAAGTGTTGAGGAGGTAACACTCGATCATGTGTGGACAGCTATGCAATTCAAAAAGTATGACCCGCTTCCCGCAAAAGGAAGATTATCTCGTCAAAAGCAGAAATTAGAAATGGCTTAGGCAACGCTGAAAAGCAAATTGCTGAAAAATTCATGCAATTAAATACAGTATTAAAACAAGATGCTTTCATCCTGCAGGGAAGGCATTTTTTGTTTGCTCAAAGGAGTCGAAAATAAAAAGATACCTGCCCTTAAGCTCACAACATAATCTTCTCTTCAAACTATCAATCGCAAACTGCAAGCGGAGAATTATCTTTGCACTCCTTTTTAAAAAATAAGTATGAGTCAATATTTGTCCGAACAGGAAATTATTCGTCGTGAAAAATTAAAAGAATTGCAAGCATTAGGAATTGATCCTTATCCTGCTGCTTTGTATCCTGTTACACATTACTCTGCGGATATAAAACAAAACTTTTCTGAAGAAACAAAAGATGCATTCGCAAATGTTTGTGTGGCAGGGCGCATCATGAGCATTAATGATAAAGGCAAAGTTTTTTTTATAAAAATACAAGATGCAAAAGGCATCATTCAATTGTATGTACGCAAGGATGATATTTGCCCGGGCGATGATAAAACGTTTTTTGATACAGTGATAAAACATTTGATTGACCTCGGAGATATCATTGGTGTTACAGGTTTTGTGTTTGTTACAAAAACCGGTGAAATTTCAATACATGCGAAAACTTTTACTCTTCTTACAAAATCGCTGAAGCCATTACCTGTAGTGAAACGCGATGAAGCAGGTAATGTGCATGATGCCGTAACAGATCCTGAATTTCGTTATCGTCAACGATACGCTGATCTCATCATCAATCCATCTGTAAAAGAAACATTTTATAAACGCACAAAACTTATCAACACCATTCGTTATTTTTTAAATGAACGCGGCGCACTGGAAGTTGATACACCTGTTTTGCAATCTATTCCGGGCGGTGCCGCGGCACGTCCTTTTATTACGCATCATAATGCGCTTGATGTTCCTTTTTATTTGCGCATTGCAAATGAATTGTATTTAAAACGTTTGATCGTAGGCGGTTTTGATTGGGTATATGAGTTCAGCCGAAATTTTAGAAACGAAGGAATGGATCGTACGCATAATCCTGAATTCACTGTGCTTGAATGGTACACAGCTTACAAAGATTATTTCTGGATGATGGAAACAACAGAGCAATTGTTTGAAAGAATTGCTGTTGCGTTGCATGGCTCAACCGATGTGCCTTTAGGTGATGCTACGCTCAACTTTAAAGCGCCATTTAAACGCATCAGTATTTATGATGCAATTAAAGAGCATACCGGCATTGATGTAAGTGCAATGGATGAAGAACAACTGCGTGAAGTTTGCAAACAGTTGCATATTCATGTAGAAGAGAATATGGGCAAAGGAAAATTGATCGATGAAATTTTTAGTGAAAAAGCAGAAGAACATTATGTGCAGCCAACTTTCATCATTGATTATCCTGTTGAGATGAGCCCATTGACAAAGAAGCATCGCAGCAAAGCCGGACTGGTAGAGCGATTCGAGTTGCTCATCAATGGAAAAGAAATTGCAAATGCTTACAGCGAGTTAAATGATCCGATTGATCAGCGTGAACGTTTTGAAGAGCAAGCACGTTTGATGGAACGTGGTGATGAAGAAGCAATGTACATTGATCATGATTTTTTAAGAGCGCTTGAATATGGAATGCCTCCTACAAGTGGCATTGGCATTGGCGTTGATCGTTTGTGCATGCTGTTAACAAATGAACCATCGATCCAGGATGTATTGCTGTTCCCGCAGATGCGACCTGAGAAAATAAATGAATAGAAATTTCTCTTTAAAGAATATGCAAAAAGAAAGAACCCAACTTTCGCCGGATTCTTCCATGCGGTTTTGATAAAAAGATATTGAATGCCTCGCTTTATTAATGTTAGGGCAACTATATTACGTTTAGGAATATTGTATAGTTTTATAACAGGCGGGTACTAAAATGAATATTGCTATAAACGGCAGAATTTTTTTGTTTTACAGCTTTTGCAAGAAAATGGATACGAACTATTTCATCCAAGGTGAAAAAAATTTTTATAATCGCCAAATTATTTTTTACCCATTGGTTAATAAGTGATGTCAGGTTTTAAAGAGAGACATCATGACTAAAGTGAAAAGTATATTTTTCTAATTATTGGTGTCCTTGTTAATAGTGAGTAAAATAATGCAGTACAATCGTTCATGAAAGCGATCTTACACAGGCAGATGAAGAGATTCTTTGAACCACATAAGAGCATAGTCACAGCAGAATTACTCAAAGTACAAGTGTGCGACGCAACGGAAGCCCAAAAGCGGAATACAGCCGGGCTCGTAAAAATTATCCCTGTATAAAAAGTTTTCTTGCCATTTCATCATCGTGACCGTAAATATCTTTTCTGAAATTTAATTTGCCGTCCTGGTCAATCCATGCGGTAAAATAGGTGATAGAAACCCGAATAGGATTTTTTAAAGTGATCCATTTCTCATGATCAAGATGCATGAGTGAATCTACTTTTTCTTCTGTATAGGAAGAATCATTCTGCAGTAAATACATAGCCATCTTTTTTGCATCTTCAAGACGAATGCATCCATGACTGAAATTGCGGCTCGCTCTTGAGAACAATTCTTTGAAAGGAGTATCGTGGAGGTAAATATTATAATTGTTAGGGAATAAAAATTTTACAAGACCAAGTGAATTTTTTTCTCCGGGTTTTTGACGAATAACAGGAACGCCGTTCATGTTGCCGGTAATCTCCATATTTTGTTCCTCAAGATAGTTTGGATTTTTATCCATCTCAGGAATTATTTCTTTTTTTACAATGCTTGTCGGTACATTCCAATACGGACTGAAAACAATGTACTTTAGTTTACCTGTAAAAATTACTGTACCCGTGCCTTCTTCACCCACAATCACATTCATTGGGAATTCAACATGACCATCATCATATACGTACAACCTGAATTCGGGGATATTCACCACAATATAATTCGAATCACTTTCTGCCGGCAACCATCGCATTCGTTCAAGATTTACTATAAGTTGCTTTATTCTGTCGCGTATCGGCACATTTAATTCCCGTAATGTAGCAGTATCTACCGTGCCTGTTTCATTTAATCCCATTCTGCGCTGGAAAGATTTTATTCCATCAGAAAATGTGCTGTCAAATTGTTTTGTTGTATCCTGTTGAGGCATGTCACCAAGTAAAAACAAACGGTGTTTTATTTGTGCAAAGGCATCAGATGAATCTCCGAGTTTGTATTTTTTCTTTGGTTTTTCAAGGGTGATAGCGGTGTCCCATGTACTATCTTTTTGCAGGTTGTAATATTTTGTAACCTCATCCTGCAATAATTTGTATTGTTTGTTTTGAGGAAAATATTTGTCTTCATCTTTACCTTTTGAAACAACTACTGAATCAACAAGCTTTATAAAATCATATTTCTTTTTAGGGATGAACCAGCCAAGATCGGTAGCATCTATGTTTTTATTATCATACACCTTCGATACATAAGTAAAGAATTGTCCTGTTAAGTAAAGCTCTGTTTGAAGCGGAGAAACTTTATCATGTTTTGTAGAATCAGTTACAAAACTTGCATAAAGCGAAGAGAGTTTTTTATTGTACAAATCAGTATCATGACCTTCAATAATGGTAGTGTTCAGCAAGTTCATAAAATTGCTTGCTTGTTCGGTTATACCACTTGTATCAAACCATGCGTATTCATAATTTCTTTGTTTATAAAAATTGAAAAATTGTTCTTGATATACGGCGTACTCCGAATGTTTATCCAAAAAACTCTGAAGCTTTGCGCTGTCAAAAAAAAGATTATTGAACGCGTTGTCCGACGTGATTGATTTATCCGGAGGAATATATTGTGTATTGTTGCTATTTTGCGACCTATCGTTCTTGCTTTCCGTCCCTATGCATCCAAACCATAGTAATGACAATAATATCATTACTGAATAAATTCCAGTGTTTTTCATTGGCTGTTTTTGTTTCTATGATATTTATTTTCCGTGATTATAGAGCAAAGGCAATGCCATCAATTGATTTGTGCAATCAAATGCACATGAAGAAATACCGAAGAAGATTTGAGAAAAAAAATTTATCGCTTCAATAAAGGACATTAATTCAATGAGGAAAAATCAGCAGCAGGAAAAATAACAAAACAGCAATGCTTGTTGTCTTTGACAAAGGAAATGAAGATCAGTTGCATGCCTTATCAGCGCAGCAAGTGCTTGCAAAAGCTTCAGGTTTAGCTTTAAATGCGAAGCCCATTCCAAGAATGTAACCCATTGCTTCGCGCAGTGCATCGTTACTTTTAAACTGAGGGTTAGTGTTGATGTCTGCATGCACTTCCATATCCACATCATATTGAATAAACAGATTGCACAGCTCATAAGCGATCTCAATACTTTTCGCAACTTCAACCAGCATACGTTCTTTGATGTTGTACTTCTGCCGCGTTTTTTCGTTGTGAATGTACATGAAGCCGCCATTGTGTTCCCGTAAAAAAACGATAACAGTTGCAAATTCTGTTTCGCTGCCCTTAACCTGGCTGTCCGTTCCGATGCAAACTTTTAAACGAACGCCCCTTGTGGTCTCTCGTTTTATTGCTTCTTCCACAGCCTCTTTAATAGGCAAATGAATGGGTTCTCCGTTAAATTTTCTCCAGCGCATATTGATGAAGGTTGTTTTTTGAAGTTACGTACCAAATGCATTACAAAAAAATTTATCGTCTTTGTTATTATTAACGTTGTGGATAAACCTCTTGAATTTATTAAGAATTAATTTTTATTTCTTGTTTTATAATAATAGATTTCGTTTTCCATAAAATTAACTGAACTAAAAATCTACTTTATTAGTAAGAGATCAATTATCAATCATTAATAGTTAATTCTCCTACTAAAAACACACTGCCGCATACAATAATTAAGTCTTCTTCATTTGCATGCTGCAACGCTTCTTTTAAAGTTGTATTAACATCATTATAGATGTTGCCTTTCAATTCCAGTCTTGAAGCTTTTAATGCAAGTTCGGTTGTGGGTAATGCTCTTGGAATTTGGGCTTTAGTGAAATAATATTTTGCAAACTTTGGAAGCTGCTCTAAAATTTTTTCAATCTCTTTATCTTTTACCATGCCAATGATAATGTGCAGGTCATTGTAAGTAGAAAGTTCAATTTGTTCGACCAACTGTTTTATGCCATCAACGTTGTGCGCAACATCTAAAACGACTGTTGGCTTTTGATGAATTACTTCCCATCTTCCATGGAGACCGGTAATTTTCTTTGCTTGAGATAACCCTTTGTGAATTTGTTCATCCTCAATTTTCCAGCCTTTCTTTTGCAGGCACTTAATTGTTTCAAGAACAGTAACAAGATTTTTCCTTTGATAAATGCCGGGCAAATCCAAACGATAAGTTATATGCTCATCCTTTTCTTTTTCAACTACTGTTACATTTAACTGATTGTGATTATGATTCCAATCGGCAGCATATCGGTTATTGCCGGCAAAAATTAACGGAGCATTTTTTTCTTTAGCAACTTTTTCAAAAACAGGTTTTGTTTCCGGAAAAGTTTCACCAATTATAACGGGAATATCTCCTTTGATAATTCCGGCTTTTTCATAGGCGATTTTTTCAAGCGTATCACCAAGCATGTTCATGTGATCGAAACCAATATTCGTTATCACACATAATTCCGGGGTGATGATATTTGTACTATCAAGCCTTCCTCCAAGACCGACTTCAACGACAGCCACATCAACATTTTGTTCAGCGAAATATGAAAAGGCCATTGCAACAGTTATTTCAAAAAAAGAGGGTTGAATTTTTTCAATGAGTGGTTTTACTTTTTCAACAAACGTGACAATAAAATCTTCATCACACATTTCTCCGTTTACTTTTATCCGTTCTCTGAAATCTTTTAAGTGTGGCGATGTATATAAACCCGTTTTATAATTAGCGGTTTGTAAAACTGCAGCGAGCATGTGACTTACAGAACCTTTGCCATTTGTTCCTGCAATATGGATACTCGTAAATCTTTTATGAGGATTGCCAAGCGCTTCAGATATTTCTAAAGTATTGGTGAGATCTTTTTTAAAAGCTGCAGCGCCAATGCGACTAAACATGGGTAGCGTTGTATAAAGATAGTCGAGTGTTTCCTGGTAAGTCATGCAGGCAAGTTAGAGAACTTTGCAAAAGCAGGAGAGAAGAATTTTGTTCATCAATAAGTGCGCTTAAAATTTATAAACAATTTATTTCTTAAAAAAT
>Ga0207657_10004157_pt1 | contig 15342 bp, 13 predicted proteins | sample KBSC33metaG_FD_184316 | JGI IMG/M metagenome (GOLD analysis project Ga0207657, IMG submission 184316) | Corn rhizosphere microbial communities from Kellogg Biological Station, Michigan, USA - KBS C3-3 metaG (SPAdes) (version 2) | ecosystem: Host-associated > Plants > Roots > Rhizosphere > Soil ... | reverse complement strand
ACCGCGCCGAACTCGCTGACCGCGCGTGCCCAGGTCGCGACGGCGGCGGCGAGCAATCCACGTCGCGCAAGCGGGAGCGTGACGCGCCTGAACGCGCTCCATGGCGAATCGCCGAGCGTGCGCGCGACGAGCTCGTAGCGCTCGTCCACGCGCGCGAGCGCCTCGCGCGCCGCACTCACATACAACGGCGCGGAGACGAAGAGCATCGCCGCGACGATTCCGGCGGGCGTTCCAACGACGCGCAGGCCGAGGTCGAGGAGCGCGGCACCGAGCGGCGTCGTGCGACTCACGAGCAGCAGGATCGCGATGCCCGCGACCGGGTGCGGGATGAGCAGCGGGAGATCCAGCACCGCGGCGAGCAGCGTGCGCGCACGAAACGCGCGTCGTGCGAGAAGATACGCGACCGCCGTCCCCGTGAGCATCGCGATCAGGGTCGCGATGGCGGCGGTGGCGAAGGTGAGCACGAGGCTCGCGCGCAGCTCTGCGTCGGCGAGCATGCGCGGGAGTGCGCTGGCCCCCGCGCCGACGAGGAGCACGAGCGGGAGCGCGAGGAAGAGAACGAGCAGCGCGCCGGCGACCCACGACGCGCCGAGCGCGATCCGACCGGCGGCGCGCGTGCTCACTGCGCGATCATGGCCGACGCGATCAGTGCGTCGTAGGTGAAGCGGATGGTGTGCTCGCGGGTGCCGTACCCGGCGTCGTCGCGGGTGTGGTCGCCGGCGCGGGCGATGGCTGCGCCTGCTTCTGCGCAGGTGTGGTCGGCTGCGTCGGCGCGGGGACGATCGCGCCGCCCGGCGCCGAGCCCGGGGCGATCACCTGTCCCTGCGTGGGTGCCGTCGTGGGCGTGGTGTCGGCCGGCGTCGGGATCGGGATCGCGAGCGGCGGCGTCGGCTTCATGAGAATCGGCGACTCGACCACCACCTTTTCGCCGAAGAAGGCGGTGACGCAGATGGACGCGATCGAGGCGATCGCGAGGAGCGCGACGATCGTGCGGAGCCAGCCGGCCGGCGAGATCGCATTCGCCGCGCGCACGATGCTGAGCCACGCGATGAGCGAGGCGAGGCCGAGCGCGAGCACGATCCAGAGGGTGATGTCCGCCATCTCCGCGTGCCGGTGCACCGCGCCGGGGGCGATGTACCACGCCTCGCGGACGAAGCGCGCCGCCGACTCGCCGGTGAGCCACGCCGGATAGATGCTGATGGCCGCGAGGATGAAGGAGCCGAGCGCGTACAGCCATGCGCCACGCACCGGCCGCACGATCGCGGCGAGCAGCACGAGGGCGCCGACGATCACGAGGGCGATGGGAAAATGATTCAGCAGCGAGTGCGTGGCGGGCCAGCTCATCGTGATCGCTCCATCGTGGTCGCTCCGGCAAAAGCGTGAACGCGCGCTCGGGAACGCGCACTCGGGATAAGCTGCGCGCGACGCGCTCCTTTCGCAAACCCGACGCCACGCGGACGTGTCGAATGTACGCGCATGACCATTCGATCATATATTTGCCCCCGATGACCACCTACGCCATCGACGCGCGCGGCGTGAGCAAACGCTACGCGGACCACGTCGCCGTGCGCGATCTGTCGCTCGCCGTTCCCACGGGCACCGTCTACGGCCTCCTCGGCCCCAACGGCGCGGGGAAGACGACGACCATCCGCATGATCCTGAACATCATCGTTCCCGACGCCGGAAGCATCACGGTGCTGGGGCGACCATCCACCGATGCGCACCTCACCGATCGCATCGGCTATCTCCCCGAGGAGCGCGGATTGTACCGCAAGATGCGCGTACGCGACGTACTGCGCTTCCTCGCCGCACTGAAGGGCGTGGATCAGGCCGATGCCGACAGGCGCATCGACCGCTGGCTCGACCGGCTGTCGCTCCGCACGCCGGAGCGCGACTGGGGGACGGCGCGCATCGAGGAGCTGTCGCGCGGGATGCAGCAGAAGGTGCAGTTCATCGGCGCGCTGGTGCACGATCCCGATCTCGTCATCCTGGACGAGCCGTTCAGCGGGCTCGACCCGGTGAACGCGCAGGCGCTCAAGGACGCGGTGATGGAGCTCCGCGCCGCGGGGAAGACGGTGATCTTCTCGACGCACATCATCGAGAACGCCGAGTCGATGTGCGACGCGGTGTGCATCATCGCGCACGGCGAGAAGGTGCTGGACGGCACCGTGGCCGACGTGAAGACGGAGTTCGGCGGACCGCCGGTGGAGAAGGTGGTGCTCGTCCAGCCGTCGCTGCACGAGATCTTCCTCAAGCGCGTCGGCGCAACGGGCGTGGAGCCGGGGATGCACGGGAATGGCTGATCGGAAGAACGAATCGCTGCACAAGCTGTGGGCCGTGATCCGGCGCGAGTACCTCGAGCGCGTCCGCACGAAATGGTTCATCATCGGCACCGTGCTCGGCCCGCTCCTGCTCGGCCTCGTCGTGGTGCTTCCCGTGCTCGTCACGCGGCACGACGAGCGCCAGACCGCGAACCGCGTCGAGATCATCGACGCGACCGGGACCGGACTCGGTCGATACGTGGCACAGTCCATCGGCGCGGCCGACGGCGCCGAGCGACAGGGGACGACGATCGCGGACGTGCAGACCGTCGCGCCGGGAGCGCTCGCCGCTGCGCGCACGAACGCGACGCGCGACGTGACCGAGCGGCTCGCGACCGGCTTCGTCGTGCTGGATTCGACGACACTGCACGGCGACAGCGTGTACTACGCCGGCCGACGTGCCGACTCGCGCGGCGAGCTCACGCGCATCGGCGACGGCGTGCGCGCGGGACTGATCGCGCTCGAGCTGCAGCGTCGCGGCGTCGCGACGAGCGCCGTCGACTCGGTGATCGCGATCCCCGCGCCCGAGCTCCGGACGGAGACGATCAACGACGCCGGGCGCAGCACCGCATCGCTCGCCAAGTCGCTGCTCGCGGGGATCGTCGCGTTCTTCCTGTACATGTCGATCGTGCTGTACGGGCAGAGCATGCTGAGCGGCGTGATCGAGGAGAAGATGTCGCGCGTCGCCGAGATCGTGATCTCGAGCGTGAGTCCTGATATCCTCCTCGCCGGCAAGGTGATCGGCGTCACTGCGGTGGGGCTCACGCAGCAGGTCATCTGGGTTCTGGGCTCGGTACTGATGGTCGCGGCGCGCGGCTATCTCTTCCCGGGCGCGACGAAGGCCGCCGCCGCGGCGAGTGGCGGACTCAGCTCGGGTGCGTTCCTCGACGCGGCGATCGCGATCCCGTGGAGCTGGATCATCGCCGTGTTGCTCTTCTTCGTCCTCGGCTTCCTCTTCTACGGCGCGCTGTACGCCGCGGTCGGCGCGACCGTGGGGAGCGAGCAGGATGCGCGTCAGGCGGCGCAGCCGGTCGTGCTTCTGCTCGTGCTCACGGCGGTCTTCATCTCGCCCGTGCTGCAGAATCCGGGGAGCAAGCTCGCGCGCACGATGTCGCTGCTTCCGTTCTCGTCGCCCATCATCATGCCGCTTCGAATGGCGACGGTGGACGTGTCACCGTGGGAAGTCGCGGCGAGCATCGGCATCCTCGTGCTCGGCTGCGCGGCGGCGATCTGGCTCGCGGCGCGCATCTATCGCGTGGGATTGCTGATGTACGGGAAGCGGCCGTCGCTCGGCGAGCTGCGGCGCTGGATCGCATCGGCGTAGCGGGAATCGATTCGTTCACTCCGGGGTGAACGAGCGAAAACACGACGGGCCGGCAGCGGTGAATCTCGCTGCCGGCCCGTCGTGCGTTGTACGTCCGGTGTAAAACGAATTGCTGTCAGGAGCCCGGCTGCAGCAGGACGTCGAGCGAAACGGTCTTCGGATGGCAGTCCAACAAATCCGCGGCTGGTACGACGATACCGTTCTTAAGTAGGTCGGAATATCCGGCCTTTTTCAGTATCAGATTGAAAGTTCCGGAGGACGCGCCAATCCATATATGCAGGGAATCCGACCGACCTGCTTGCTCTTGCAGTGTTACGCCCGAGCTATTCGTGTGCTGGACATCGACAACGACGCCGGTCGCGGCAGGTGCCTGCGTCTGAGCATCTCGGACCGAGAGTACGATTGCCGGAACTAGGCTCGCTGTGCACGCCGGCGGATCAGTCGCATCGACCGCGTTCGACGCGCTGCAGGCCGTCAGGAGTGCGAGGCTGCCACAGAAGGAGATGAGTGTACGCGACATAGCAGTTTCCTTGAGCGAAGTTGAGCTTGCACGCGAACCCGGATGCTTGGTGCTCACATTTTGAAATAGATCGTCTGGCTACCTGATGTGACACCTCGATTGTACGCAACAACTCTGTAGGAAACCCAGCTATAATGCGGGCCGGGGTTCGCCGTACCATTGTACGACGTTACAGTCTCGTTCAAATCGAGGTACGTGGTGCCGCCGTAGTGGCCATCGATAAGTTCTTCCGGTTCCGAGCTTCCGCCGAGCACCTGAGCCGCTCGGTATACGTAATAATACGTGTCCGATGATGTGGTGTTCGTAACCGTGGGCGGTGACCAACTTACCACTGGACTCCCGCTACTGACGGAGCCGGAAATGCTGAACGATCCTACCGTCGTCCCGGTCGTCACCGCGATACCACTGCTTCCAATGTCAGATATGAACCCGCCGTATGAGGCAAACCATGATGTTCCGCCCGTCGTGACCCACTGTCCATCGATATAGTCTTGATGGCCTGTAACTACGAGGGATCCTGCGACGCCATACAGCGTCGCCCCGTCGACACCGTCCCAAGCCCACAGGGATGATCCACTGTCACCTTGCCCTGACCACACACTCGTCTTGATCTCGCAGAGCACCGTGTGCCCATCGACTGTCTGGTCGGTACACGTGTTCGTAATCGTACCGTGCGTGCGTCCTGTTGTCCGCCCCTCTTTGTCCACTTCGAGCCCGGTGACAGGCGTCGTCGATGCGGCAAACAAATAGACAAAGGGCGAAGAGGTATCGATCGCGCGACTTGCGCTCATTCCCGAGTCACGAGGTGTCGACCGTGCTATCGCGCCTCGAATCGACGGCACCGTCGATGGGACACCGATGAGCGCGAGGTCGCTGTGCCGTGGTGACGCTGTCGTGTCCCACGCCTCATTGCCAATAAAACTTGAGCCCTGGTACCACTGATCGGTTGGATCAGCACCGAAGGGAGTCGATGTGCAATGCGACGCGACCGAGACATAGCGCGTACTGTTCCGGTCGAGCACCATGCCAATCGAGCACGCGACGCTAAGACTGATGTTGTCGACCTCGAACCCTGCCGCAAGCGTATCGGTTCCCGAGTTGAGGTAAGTGGCGCTAGTAAAGAAGCCACCGTTGGAGTGAAACAGACTCCCGCCCGGGAGAGCTGCCAGGGGGACAACTGGATCAGTCAGCTCGAAGTTCAGAGCCTTGCCAGGGACTCCCAACGCAGTAAGCCGCACCGTGACCGCGGATTCAATCCCCTCTGCGTTTGTCTTAAGCACACCGATAGTGACTCTATTTCGCGCTTCGTCCAGATCATCATAGACAACGCCGGTGATCGTTCCAAGCACCTGCTCAGTTGCGAGATCGCGCCAGTCAGACAATTCCTGGAAGCTGTACTCACCCTTTCGAATCACGATTCGCCCGGTGCGGAGCTTTGCTGGCAATCCAAGATTATCGGTGCTAAGATGGCGAAGCAGCGCCGTCCGAGCTGCTTGGGCGGACCGTGTGGTGTCAGTCACATACGCAATAATGTTTCGCTGATCGTCGACATAGTATCCGGCGAACCCGGGAATTTCTTTCGCGAGCGCCACGAGCTTATCCTCGTCGGGCCGTCGGAACTTCGATCCGGTTACGACGAGATCAGGTGCTACCTGCGGTGCGGCGCGAGCCTGTGGTGCTGTTGGCACCCTGTCGGCTTGATCACACGCAGCGAGAACAAGCATCGCGGCCGCAAGGAGCGCGAAACGCGACTGAAGCGCCTGACAGCGAGCAAGAATGTCGGTCACGAACATTGCCACACCTCTGTGCGGACGGTTTCTGTAACGAACCAATCATAGTTCGCTGAAGCACCGGCTCACCTATCAAGCGGTGCAAGCGCCGTGACGAACTTTCCCTCGGTCAAATCCTCCAGGATTTCTTGTCGTGTCAAGAGCGATTTTGAGACAGTCTTGAATTTCCGCGTCTTGATGTCGAATTTCGGACAGGGCAAGGTAACGAAAGATCATGTCTCGGCTCCGTCGGACGCGAGCTAAATCATGAGACGCTCGCTGGGGTTTGAGATGCAAGCCGGCATGTTCAGTTCGGCCAATCCGAGCAAAAACACGACGGGCCGGCAGCGGTGAATCTCGCTGCCGGCCCGTCGTGCATGCTACCCTACTGTAAAACGAATTGTCGCGTTACGTCGTCGGCTGCAGGTCGATGTCCACCGTGACGGTCTTGGGGTGGCAGTCCAACGAATCCGCGGCCGCCACGACGATCCCGGACTTGGCGACGGTCTGATATCCGCCCTTCTGCAGCTGCACGCTGTACGTGCCGGACGTGGTGCCGATCCAGATCGTGAGCGAATCCGATCCCAGCGGCTGCCCCAGCGTGTACGTCCCCTTCTTGCCACTCACGAGGCCGGTGACGAACACACCCGCCGCGATGGGCTTCTGCGTCGCCGCGTCGCGGACCGCGAGAGCGAGGGCCGGAACGATGTCCGGGGTGCACTCCGAAGGGGAGGTCGGGGCGCCGGAGTAGCCGCTCACGCACGCCGCCATCGGCATGATGATCCCGGCCAGGAGCGCTCGCCCAGGTGAAGTCATCGCCATGAGCCGGTGATCAGCAGTACTGATTGAAGACCTGCGTGAGATCGGCGGCGATGGCCTGCGCGGAGCGTCCCTCGATCTCGTGCCGCTCCATCATGTAGACGAGCTTGCCGTCCTTGAGGAGGGCAATGGAGGGCGACGACGGTGGATAGCCGGTGATGTACGTGCGTGCGCGCTGCGTCGCATCGATGTCCTGGCCCGCGAACACAGTGGTGAGCGTCTCGGGCTTCTTCTCGTTCTCGAGCGCCGCGGCCACGGCCGGACGCGCGTTGCGCGCGGCACAGCCGCACATGGAGTTCACGACGAGGAGCGTGGTGCCCTTGGCGTCGCGCAGCTTCGCATCCACCTCGTCGGCGGTGCGCATCTCTTCGACGCCGAGCTGCGTGAGCTCGGCGCGCATGGGAGCAATGAATCGTTCGTCGTACATGACAATGCTGTTGGTTGGAGACGTCTGAAATCTATGGAGTCGGAGCGGGCCGGAGTACGACCTGTCCGGTCACTCCCCGGGGTGGTACGCCCGCTCGGTATGGCCGGTGAGCTGGGACGGGTAGAAATACACCGTCCGGAGATTTCCGGTCGCGTAGCGCTCCACCTCGTCCTTGAAGTGCGGCGACGACGGGTGGCCGCTCTCGCCGCCCGCGGTGACGGCGCGCGCCCGGACGCTGTCGCCGAACTCGACGACGGCGACGAACGAGTTCCCGTTGGTGCCGTACCACCGCTTCGTCCCCGGATACGGCCGCGCGCCGAAGGAGGCGATCGACCCCCAGAGCGACGAGGTGAATCCAATGGGATGACTCGGCGCCGCGTCGTCGAACTTCTGGACGATGTCGGCGGTGAGGCGCTGGAAGCGGTTGATCTGCCCCCACGGCGTGCGCCACGTCCCGAAATCGGCCGTCAACCGGTCGCTCGCGGCCGTGAGCGCGGCGAGGCGCTGCGCGGGCGTGGTCTGCGTCGCGAGATACTGGATGTCCTCCTCGAGCGAGCGCGGCTTGTCGCGCGGGAGGAGGCGCCACATCTCGGTTCCCCAGAACACCGCGAGCGCGGTGGGCTGCGACTGCACGCCCCAGCGGTCGTCCCACGCGCGCAGCGTCGCGATCTGGTCGGCGAGCTTCGCGTGCATCGGATCGGAGGCGGGGAGCGCGTCGTACGCCCGCATCAACGACGGGATCAGCTCGGCGAAGGCCGGGAGATACGAATCGAACGCGGCGTCGATGAGCGACTGCTGCGTGAAGTCGGTCTTCCCCGTGAGCACGCGGATGGCGTGCAGTCCGCGCGGGCTCTCTCCGGCGACGTCCATGTAGCGCGGGAAGTAAGCCTGCTTCGGGCTGTACTGCGCCGCCGCCGAGTACGGCCAGTCGTTGGTGTTCTGGATCCAGCCGTTGGGCGGATTGAGCAGATGCGGCACCGAATCGATCGGCGTCATCCCGTGCCAGTCCGTGGCGGGATCGCTGCCATCCACCGGGCGCCGGTAATCGAAGCGATCGTTGCGGCGCGGGACGAACTGCGGATGGAAGTACGCGATGTCGCCGTCGGCATCGGCGAAGATCGTGTTGTTGGACGAGTTCGCCTGCAGCTCCGCGACCTTCCTGAACGACGCGTAATCCGTCGCCTTGGTGCGCAGGTACGACTGCTCCAGCGCCTCGATGGGGCGCTGCATCAGCGCGACCGCGATCCACTTCCCATCGGCCTCGCGGACGATGGGGCCGTGGTGGGTGCGATACACCGTGAACGTGCGCGAGGCCATCGTTCCGTTCGCGCTGCGATACGGCACGGTGATGCGCGACTGGACGACCGGGCGCTCCTCGCTCCCGTACCTGTACACGAAGCCGGTTCCGCGGCGCGTGACGGTCTCCGCGAATTCGTCGATGTTGTCGGCGCCGGTGGAGGTGTGCATCCACCCGATGCGCGGATTGAAGCCCTGGTAGATGAAGAACTGTCCCCACGTCGCGGCGCCGTACGCGTCGAGTCCCTCGTCGCTCGACATCTGCAGCTCGGAGCGGAAGAAGAACGACGTGTGCGGATTGATCCAGAGCAGCGCGTGATGATCGCGCGTGTTCTTCGGCGCGATGGCGAAGCCGTTGGAGCCCTGCGGCTCCGCGAAGGCGAAGGTGCTCCCCTGCGGTGGCGGCTCGTCGCCCGGCTCGAAGGTCTCCGCGCTGCTGTCGCGCCGTCCGTTGTAGAACGTCTCGAGGCGCTGGATCGAGATGCTCTCGATGTCGCCGCCGATGGACCCTTCCGTGAAGCTGAGCGCCATCCACGGCTCGAAGTGCGTGATGACGCGCGGCTTCACCTGCGGATGCGTGTACAGGTAGTAATTCAGTCCATCGGCCCACGCAGTCATGAGCGATTGCAGCCACGCGGGGCTCGCCGCGTACTGCACCTTCAGCGTGTCCGGATCGATGAAGAGCTTCTCGCGCAGATCCTGGTAGATCGCGCTCTCGCCTTCGGCTTCGGCAAGCCTGCCGAGCGCGTTGATGTAATTCGTCTCGACGCGATTGAAGTCGTCCTCGGCCTGCGCGTACACCATTCCGAACACCGCATCGGCATCCGTGTGTCCGTGCACGTGCGCGATGCCCCAGTCGTCGCGCACGATGCTGGTGCGCTGCGCCTCCTGGCGCCAGCGCGCGACCTCGGCGGGTGGCGCGACCGCGGTGGCCGTGGGAACGCTCGAGGTGCTCGCGGTCGTCGAGCAGGCGACGAGCGGCGCGATGAACGGGACGAGGACGAGGGAGCGAGTGAGACGCGTCATCGGAAGGGAGAGAGAGAACGCGGATGCCGGCGGAGATCCGGCTGGAATGTGCGCGTTGATGTGCGCATCGACGTGCGCGGAGTGGCTACGGGCGGCCGCGGCGCTCCACGCCGCCGTAGCCATGATGCTGTCGCTTGCGCTCGTGCGCGAGCTCGCGCCTGCGGACGAACTGCGCGACGAGCCCCAGCACGAGCGCGAAGATGCACACCATGAGGAAGCGCGAGAGGTAGATGCCTCCCGCCATGGCGGGCCAGTCGCCGAGCTCCGCGCGTCCGGTGCCCCAGCGCTCGCGGCCGAGGTAGATGAGGCCGAGCGAGCCGAGCGCCTCGACCGTGCTCTCGACGATGGCGAAGAGCGGAGCGCGCCAGAGCCACTGCGGGAGCGGATAGTTGGCCAGGTGCACCGTCGCGAGCGCGAGGAGCACCACCGGGACGAGGATGAAGCTCCCGACGAACGAGTGCCAGTCGAGCGAGTCGCCGTGCGCGCTGGAGACGACGTGGAGGATGCGCACGAGGACACCGGAGATGATCGCCATCTCGACGAGCGACGCCGCGATGCGGTGCCACACCGTGGTTCCGTGTGGCGCCCCATGCGGCGTCCCATGCGGCGTCCCCTGGGGTGCTTCGTGTGGTGCCGTCCCTACCTGATCCAATGTCCGATGCGCGACCAGCGAATGTCAGTGATGAACGGCAGCGGACGGTCGGAGTCGTCCGCGTTGTACGAATAGTACACGAAGGTCGGACGTCCGCGGACGTTGTCGCGCGGGACGAATCCCCAGTAGCGGGAGTCCTTCGAATCGTACCTGTTGTCGCCCATCATGAACAGATGCCCTGGCGGCACGACGATCGGCCCCCAGTTGTCGTGCATCGGCTGCGCTGGCGGATTGCCGAAGCGCGAGCCGGTGATCTCGTAGCGGTGCTGCCAGCCGAAGCTCTCCGGATCCGGATAGTCGGGCTGCGGCGGTACCTGGCGCGCGGGATCGACCGCCGACGCCGGCCGGTTGGAGGCGACGCCGTTCACGTACAGCTGCGCGGCGCGCATGTACAGCGTGTCGCCGCCGGTGCCGACGAGGCGCTTGACCAGCGTGGGCTCGGGATCGTTGCCGCGCGCGGCTTCGTCGGCCTGGTACGGCGAGACGAAGACGACGACGTCGCCTTTCGTCGGCTCGCGATAGCCGGGGAGGCGCGCATCCGTGAACGGGATGTGCGGGCCGTAAGCCATCTTGTTGACGAAGAGCCAGTCGCCCACGAGGAGCGTGGGGATCATGCTCCCCGACGGGATGCGGTACGCCTCGACGACGAACGCGCGGAAGACGAAGAACACCACGACCACCACGAGGATGCCCTTGATGTTCTCCCACAGCGCGTTCCTGGGCGCGCCCTTGGATGCGCCTTTCGGAGCCCCTTTCGGGGACTGTTGCGCGAAAGGGCGCGCCTGATCAGCGCGCCCTTTCCGACCTTCCTCTGCCACCTCGCGAGACCTTACGCGTCCTTGAGGTGCTTGTTGACCAGCTTGGTCATGTCGAACATCGACACCTGCTTCTTGCCGTTGAAGATCGGCTTGAGGTTGTCGTCCGCGTTGATCATGCGGCGCTCCTTCGGATCCTGCAGGTTGTTCTTCTTGATGTAGGCCCACAGCTTCTTCGTCACTTCCGTACGCGGCATCGGCTTGTTGCCGACGACGGCGGAGAGCTCCGCATCCGGCTGCATCGCCTTCATGAACGCCGCATTGGGCGTGCGGGCCGACTTCTTCGCCGTGGACTTCTTGGCGGCAGGCGCGGACTTCTTTGCCGCGGCCTTACGCGGAGCTGCCTTCTTCGCGGACGCAGACGACTTCTTCGCCGTGCTCTTCTTCTTCGCTGTGGCCATATCCTCTCCTGTGGGTGCGGACTTCCGGTCGCGCTGCAAAGTATAGTCTCCAGAGCGGCGCGCAATAGGAAAATGGGCTTTTTCCCTCTGAAAAGCACGATTTCCCCTCTGAAAACGCTCGGAATCTCGCGATTTCCCCTCTGAAAACGTCGTGAACGGGGCAGGGACGAGCCGCGCGCACGTCACGTCACGCGTGAGTTGCGAGTGCGACACGAGCGTGCATCGAGGTGCGCGACGCGTGCACCGACGTCACGCGTCAGCGGTGCCACACCCCGCGACGCATGGCGATGCGTCCGCCGCTCGCGACCGAATCGGGACGCTCCGCCCACGTCACGATCACGGTGTCGCCCGCGAGCCTCACGTGCGGATCGGTCGCCGGGAGATTCGGCTCGGACGCGACGACGCGCAGCTCGAAGAGGTGGCCCATCGTGCGCGACAGCGCGAGGCCGACGGTCTCGCGCGTCGCGTTGGGATCCTCGTACGCGACCGCGACGTCGTCGCCCACGGTCGCGACGGAGACCCGCGACGGCTGCGCGCCGTACATCACGGCGACCGCGGCATGGAAGACGGCGTTGGGCGTTCCCAGGTGCGGTGCGTCCATCGTGTGCGTGAAGAAGATCCCCGACCCCTCGGCCGGCTCGAGGAAATAGGCGACGTCGAAGTAGTGCGTCGCGAGATCGGCGGCGACGGCTGGTGCGGGACGCGTGCAGCCGCGCGCGGATCGGTCGGTGCTGTCGGCGACGGTGGTGACGAGCCACGTGCGTCCGCCATCCGTGGAGCGGCCCGCCACGAGCGCGGAGCTGCTGTCGTTCCGGATCTGCCACCACGCACCATACGTATCGTTGCCAGCCCGCGCGATGCGCAGCGAGCCGGGACACGCGCCGGGCGGCGCGGGGAGTTGTGCGGGAAGCGGCGCGCTCGAGAACGAGAGTGTGGCGGCGGGATACTCCACGTCGCTCCACGTGACCCCGGGCGACGCGCACGCCGCCAGCCCACACGTCGCGAGCGCGACGGCGGCGAGCGCGCACGCGGCGGGCCATCTCTCTAGCATCACTGGCTAATTTACATGCATGACAGCGTTCAACGGTCAGCGTCGCGTTCCCGTGCCCGTCAATGAGCCGGTGAAGTCCTATGCGCCGGGCACGCCCGAGCGCGCCGAGCTCAAGGCACGACTCCAGAGCATGTCGAGCGAGCGGATCGACATCCCCGTCGTCATCGGCGGCCAGGAGTTCCGCACCGGCAACACGCAGCAGGTGGTGATGCCGCACAACCATCGCCACGTGCTCGCGGACTGGCACGTCGCCACGCCGGAGCTGGTGCAGCGCGCCGTGCAGGCCTCGGCGGACGCGCGCCGCGAGTGGGCGTCGTGGCCGTGGGAGGATCGCGCGGCGGTCTTCCTCAAGGCCGCGGAGCTCCTCGCGACGAGCTGGCGCCAGACGCTCAACGCCTCCACGATGCTCGGCCAGTCCAAGACCGCGTTCCAGGCGGAGATCGACGCGGCGTGCGAGCTGATCGACTTCTGGCGCTTCAATCCGTGGTACGCCGAGCAGCTGACGGACCAGCAGCCGCTGAGCGACCACACGATGTGGAACCAGCTCGACTATCGCGCGCTCGAAGGCTTCGTGTACGCGGTGACGCCGTTCAACTTCACGTCGATCGGCGGCAACCTTCCCACGGCGCCGGCGCTGATGGGGAACACGGTGATCTGGAAGCCGGCGGCGACGGCGCTGCTGAGCGCGTGGTACGTGTTCAAGCTGCTGGAGGAGGCGGGGCTCCCGCCGGGCGTGATCAACTTCGTCCCGGGCGACGCGGTCGAGATCTCGAACATCCTGCTCGCGCATCGCGATCTCGCGGGCGTGCACTTCACGGGGAGCACGGGCGTCTTCAACAGCATGTGGAAGACGATCGGCGCGAACATGTCGTCGTTCCGCTCGTATCCGCGCATCGTCGGCGAGACGGGCGGCAAGGACTTCATCGTCGCGCATGCGTCGGCCGATCCGGAAGCGCTGGCGGTCGCCATCGCGCGCGGTGGCTTCGAGTACCAGGGACAGAAGTGCTCCGCGGCGAGCCGCGTGTACGTCCCCGAATCGCTCTGGCCGCGCGTGAAGGAGCAGGTGGTCGCGATCATGAAGGAGATGCGGATGGGCGACCCCACGGACTTCCGCAACTTCGTGAGCGCGGTGATCGACAAGCGCGCGCACAGGAAGATCGGCGACTACGTGGAGCACGGTCGCGCCAACGCGACGATCGTGCAGGGCGGCACGGTGAAGGGCGACGAGGGCTACTTCATCGAGCCCACGCTGGTCGAGACGCGCGACCCGTCGTACAAGCTGCTGTGCGAGGAGATCTTCGGCCCCGTGGTCACGGCGCACGTGTACAAGGATGCCGAGTTCGAGCAGACGCTCGCGATCGTGGATCGCACGTCGCCGTACGCGCTGACGGGCGCGATCTTCGCGCGCGACCGCGCGGCGATCCGCACGGCGCAGCAGTTCCTGCGCGACAGCGCGGGCAACTTCTACATCAACGACAAGCCGACGGGCGCGGTGGTGGGACAGCAGCCCTTCGGCGGCGCGCGCGGCTCGGGCACCAACGACAAGGCGGGCTCCCAGCTCAACCTCGTCCGCTGGGTCTCGGCGCGCGCGGTGAAGGAGACGTTCGCGCCGCCACGCGACTGGAAGTACCCGTTCATGGCGGCTGAGTAACGGCAACGGCAACGGCAACGGCTTTTGACAGGACAACGGCGGATAACGGCGGATAACGGCCACTACAACTACACCTGCAAAGGCTAGGGGAACGGCGGATCGCGGCGACGCGTCGAGCGCGCGACCAGCCCATCCCGATTTCCTGGCAGTTGCAGTTGTAGTAATCCGTAGTTATCCGCCCTTGTCCTGTCAAAAGCAGTTGCAGTTGTAGTTGCCGCTCGTCCCGGCGCGGGAATTGCTTTTGGGCGGTGGCCCATGACGGTCGCAGCACCCATCGAAGTGCGTGATTTCGCCGTCACGCGAATCCGTGCCCTGCGCGGGCCGAACTTCTGGCGACTCGCCCCGGTCATCGCCTGTGACGTTCGGCTCGGGACGCTCGAGAACGTCTCCACCGCCGACATCCCCGGCTTCGCCGAGCGGCTCGTCGCCGCCCTTCCCTCGCTCGCCGAGCATCCGTGCACGCGCGGCTATCCGGGCGGCTTCGTCGAGCGGCTGCGCGAGGGGACCCACGTTCCGCACGTGCTCGAGCACATCGCGCTCGAGCTGCAGAGCCGAGCAGGATGCGACGTGAGCTTCGGGCGCGTCGTCGAGTCCGGCGACGAGGGCGTGTGGTGGGTGATCGTCGCGTACGAGGAGGAAGAGGTCGGCGTGCGCGCGATGCGCATCGCGGCCGATCTCGTCGCCGCGTGCGCGCGCGGCGAGCCGTACGATGCGCGGCACGCCATCGACGAGCTGCACGAGCTGTATCAGGACGTGCGGCTGGGCCCATCGACCAACGCAATCGTCGAGGAGGCGCGCCGGCGCGGCATCCCCGTGCGACGCCTCAACTCCGGATCGCTCGTGCAGCTCGGGTTGGGGAAGAACCTGCGGCGCATCGAGGCGACGCTCTCCGACTACACCAGCGCCATCGCCGTCGAGATCGCGCAGGACAAGGACGACACCAAGCGCGTGCTCGGCAACATCGGGCTCCCCGTCCCCGCGGGCGCCGTGGCGCGCAACGTCGACAGCGCGATCGCCATCGCCGACGAGATCGGCTATCCCGTCATCCTCAAGCCGCTCGACGCGAATCAGGGGCGCGGCATCTCGCCCCGACTCGACGACGAGGACGCGCTGCGAGCCGCGTGGGGATCGTGCGAGCGCGCGGGTCGCGAGCGGATGGTGGTCGAGCGCTTCGTCTGCGGGCGCGACTTCCGCGTGCTCGTCGTCAACGGACGCGTCGTCGCGGCGGCGGAGCGCGTCCCGGCGCACGTCACCGGCGACGGACGCAGCA
>Ga0207657_10004155_pt1 | contig 15351 bp, 13 predicted proteins | sample KBSC33metaG_FD_184316 | JGI IMG/M metagenome (GOLD analysis project Ga0207657, IMG submission 184316) | Corn rhizosphere microbial communities from Kellogg Biological Station, Michigan, USA - KBS C3-3 metaG (SPAdes) (version 2) | ecosystem: Host-associated > Plants > Roots > Rhizosphere > Soil ... | reverse complement strand
CGCTGATCATCCCGACGACGATCATCGCCGGAAAGATGTCCAGGCCCGCCTGGTAGAGGACGTGACCCAGGCCGACGATGGCGCCGATCAATTCGCCAGCCACCAGCGTCGTCCAGCACGCTTGAAGCGAAAGTCGCAAGCCCGTGAAGATCAGCGGCAGGGCGCCGGGGATCAGCACTTCGCGCACCAGCATCGCGTGGCGGATGCCCAGCGAGCGCGCCGCCTCGATCAAGTACGGCTCGATCGAGCGCACGCCGGCGTAGCTGTTGATGACCGCGGGAACGAACGCGGCGAACCAGATCACCAGCACCTTCGCCGCGTCGCCCAGGCCCAGCCAGACGATGGCGAGCGGAATCCAGGCGAGCGGCGGAATCGGGCGCAGCAGCAGGAACACCGGGTTGATCAGCGCCTCGGCGCGGCGGCTCCAGCCCATCAGCATGCCGAGCGGAACGCCGACGCTTACCGCCACCGCAAAGCCCATCAGCACCAGCCACGAGCTGTGCAGAAAATGCTGGTGCAGCCGTCCGTCCGCGTAACCCTGGACGGCGATCTGCCTGAGCGCCTGCAGGACTTCAACCGGCGTCGGAAAATAAACCGGCGGAATGAAGTGCGTCACCGACGTGGCGATATACCACAGGACGACGACGACGGCGAACGTCGACGCGCCTACCACCAGGCGCGAGAATCCGGCCCGCTTATCCATGCGCAGTCTTGCCAGGCCCCGACACTGAAGCGCGGGCTCCGGCTCGACCGGCCCGTCCCGCTCCTCAGCATCAGTCGGCGCGGCTGGCGAATGCCTTGAGCTTCGGGTCGCGGTCGACCATCTTCATGTATTCGTCGGTGATGTAGCTCGATGCGGCCGGCACCTCGGCGATGGCGCCGGTGCCTTTCATGAATTCGCCGATCTGCGTCATCCATTTGTCGACGTCCGACGGGCCCTTCGAGCGGTCCATGATCTTGAGCTGCCCGGCGAGGTCGTACGTCGGCCGGGTATCGAACTCCTTTTTCATCGACGCCTCGCTGATCGTGACCCCGCCGATGTCGTAGAACTTCTTCATCATCGCGATCGCCTCGGGCTGATGCGCGTTCATCCACTTCCAGGTGCGCAGATAGACCGCGAGAAACTTGGCGACGTTCTGCGGCTGCTCCTTGGCGTAGTCGGCGCGCACGAACAGCGCTCCCGGCACGACGGCGCCGGCATCGCGGCCCGAACAGATCACCTTGCCGCCCGCCTTTTCCTCCAGCGTGTAGATGTTCGGCGCCCACAGGCCGCCCAGATCGGCGTTGTTCGACGACATCGCCGAGATGATCTCCGCCTGTCCCATGCTCTTCATCGTGACGTCGGCCTTCTTCAGGCCCCACTTGCCGAGGCACGACTGGACGGCATAGTCGCCGGTCGAATTGGCCGTCAGCACGATCGTCTGGCCCTTGATCGATTGCGGGTTCTTCATGAACGCGTCCGCCTTGGCGGCGGTGGCGAGAAGCGCGTTACCCGCGGATTCGTCGTTGGTCAGACCGATCGTCAGCAGGTTGAAGCGCACGGCGCCGAGAACGGCCGGCACCGATCCGGCGCCGCCTGCGTCCCACGACTTCGACGCCGACGCCGCGATCTGCGGCACGCCGGCGGGAAAGGTGCTGAACGTCGGCTTCAGGCCCAGCTCCGCCCACCAGCCCTTCTGCTCGGCGACGTAGAACGGCAGCGACCAGTAGAGCGCCGGCTGGTAGCTGACCTTGATTTCGGTGAGCTGCGCCTGCGTTGCGGATGTGATGGCGAGCAGCGCGGCCCCCAGAAGCAGTCGGCCTAGTCTTTTCATGATCCCTTCCTCCTCGTTCGTGGTTAACGCCCGCAAAAGCTTTCAGTGCTCGTCGCGCGCCTGCTGCTCGCGCAGCAGGCGCCAGATATGGGTACGCAAATGGACGAACGACGCTTCGTCCATCACGTCCTCGATGCGCTCGTGCCGGTCCCAGCGCTCGTCCTTGCGCACCTTGGCGACGTCGATTATTTCACCGATCCGGCCCGGGCGGCGGGTCATGACGACGACGCGATCGGCCAGGTAGACGGCTTCCTCCACCGCGTGCGTGATGAACAGCACCGTGCGCGGACTGAGGCGCGAGAGCTTGATCAGCTCCTCCTGCATCACGACACGAGTCTGCGCGTCGAGCGAGCCGAACGGCTCGTCCATCAGCAGGACGCCGGGATCGAGCGCGTAGCTGCGCGCGATCGCGACCCGCTGCTGCATGCCACCGGAGAGCTGGTGCGGAAACGCCGATTCGTAGCCCTGCAGACCCATCAGCTCGATGTAGCGGGCGACGCGCGAGCGTCGCTCGTCCATCCCCACGCGCGTCGCACGCAAGCCGAATTCGATGTTCTCGATCGCGGTCTTCCAGGGAAAAAGTGCGAATTGCTGGAACACGACCGAGCGGTCGGGCCCTGGACCGGTCACCGGCTTGCCGCCGACGGTCACCGATCCGGCGCTCGGAAACTCGAGGCCGGCGGCCATGCGCAGGCACGTCGTCTTGCCACATCCGGATGGGCCGACGATGGCGACGAACTCCTTCGCGCGCACTTCGAAGCTGACGTCGTCTACCGCAGGCACGTCCTTGCCGTCGCGGCGAAAATGTCTCGCCACCCGCTCGAAGACGATGTTGCTCACGGCCGCAGCACGATCTTAGCGGCCGCGGCGCGGCCCTGGTCGAGGTCGCGGAAGGCTTGCGCACCGTCGGCGAGAGATCGCTCCTCGACCCACGCCAGGTCGCCGAACGCGCCTTCGTGCAGCGCTGCCGCCGCGGCACGCAGGTCGGCGGTCGCATAAGTGTAGACGCCGATCAGCGTGATTTCGGCGAGCGTGAGCTTGCGCATGTCGATTTCCGATGCGCCGTCCGCCAGCCCCACATGCACGATCACGCCGCCGGGCTTGACCGCGGCCAGCGCGGCCTGTCGCGTCGCCTTGGCGCCGACCGCGTCGATGACGAGATCGATACGGTTGTCGGGCGGCGCGGCCGACGGCTGCATCGGATCGTAGGTCGCGCATCCCGCGGTGCGTTGCGCCGATTCGCGACGCAAGACATTGGGCTCGGCCAGCAGAATGCGGCGGCAGCCGTAGGCTTTGAGCAGCAGCGCGGCGAGCAGGCCGATCGCGCCTGCGCCCAGAATCAGCACCTCGCATTCGGGCAGCGGCCGCACCAGCGCGCGCGCCGCCATGTGCACGGCGTGCAGCGCCGTCGCCGCCGGCTCGGTCAGCGCCGCGGCGCGCGACGACATGCCGGCAGGGAGGTCGATGACGCTGGAGGCCGCCGTGGTCACGTACTGCGCGAAACCGCCGGCGCGCGTCATGCCGATCATCGTGCGGTTGGCGCAAAGGTTGTTGCGGCCCTGCGCGCAGAATTCGCAATGGCCGCAGGTGATCAGCGGATTGACGGTGACTTGGCGCCCGGTACCTGGACCGGCCAGAATTTCGCCGGCGACTTCGTGGCCGAGAATCAGCGGGGGAACGCGCCGCGGATCGCGGCCGTGATAGGCGTGCATGTCCGATCCGCAAATGCCGACCGCGTCGACCCGGATTAGCACTTCGCCGGAGGCGGCCTCGGGCTGCGGCTCGTCGCGGTAGGCCATCTCGTTCGGCCCCGTGTAGACCAGCGCCTTCATCGGTTCATCCTGCCGTAAAGCCGCCGTCGACGAAAATCGTCTGGCCAGTGACGTAGTCCGAGGCGCGGCTCGCGAGGAAGAGCGCCGTACCCCACAGGTCGGTAAGCTCGCCGTTGCGTCCGGCGAACGTGCGCGCCGCCATCTGTTCCCACCGTGCCTTGTCCTTGACGACGGGCGCGGTGAGCTCGGTAGGGAAAAATCCCGGCGCAATGGCATTGGCGTTGACGCCGTGACGTGACCACGCTTCCGCCTGCGCGCGGGTCAGCTGCGCGATTGCGCCCTTCGACGCGCCGTACGGCGCGCAGTTGGCGAAGGCGCGCACCGACTGCAGCGACGCGATGTTGATGATGCGTCCGAAGCCGCGCGCGATCATCGCCGGCGCGAGACGCTGCGCCAGAAAAAAAGGTGCGTCGAGATTGAGCCGCATCGTCGAATCCCAATCGTCCTCGGTCACGTCGAGGATCGCGTTGCGGCGGTTGGTTCCCGCGGCCGAGACGAGGATGTCGGGCGCGCCAAAGGGTTCGGCCGCGTGGGTGCCGCAGGCCTTGAGCGCGCCGCGGTCGGCGAGATCGCACGGCAGGCTCGCCGCGCGCCCGCCCGCTTTGGCGATTTCGTCGCGCACGGCATCGAGGAGCGAGGCGCGCCGCGCCACCAGCACGACGGCGGCTCCCGCCTGAGCGAAGGCCAAAGCGATCGTCCTGCCGATGCCCGAGCTCGCGCCGGTTACGACAGCGACGCGGCCCGACAGATCGAACAGCTCGACAGCCGATTGAGCCATGTCAGCCTTCGACCGGCGCGCCGCGCTCGAAACGCTCGCCCGGAAAATATTTCGCGAGGCGATCGTCGGCGGTGCGTGCGTGCGCTTCCATGCCCTCGAGCCGCGAGATGCGCGCGGTGACCTGCGCGATATCGCGGTTGGCCTCGCGGGTCATGCGCTGCCAAGTGACGGTCTTCAGGAACTTGTGCACCGAGAGGCCGCCCGAATAGCGCGCTGCGCCCTTGGTCGGCAGGATGTGGTTGGGGCCCGAGGTTTTGTCGCCAAATGCGACCGTCGTTTCCTCGCCGAGAAACAGCGACCCGTAGCAGGTCAGGCGCGCGAGCCACCAGTCGAGATCCGCGGCCTGCACCTCGAGATGTTCGGGGGCATAGCCGTCCGAGACCTGCGCGATCTCCTCGCGCGTATCGGCCAGCACGATTTCGCCGTAATCTCGCCAGGCGCTGCCCGCGGCGTCGCGCGCCGTCGACGGCAGCTTGTCGATCAGCGCCGGCACCATGCGCAGCGCTTGTTCGGCGAGCGGTCGCGAGGTAGTCATTAGCCACGCCGGCGATTCGTGTCCGTGCTCGGCCTGTCCGACAAGATCGGCCGCAACGATCGCGACGTCGGCGGTCTCGTCGGCGATGACGGCGATTTCGGACGGTCCCGCGAAAACGTCGATCCCGACCTGGCCGAACAGCATCCGCTTGGCTTCAGCGACGAACTTGTTGCCCGGACCGACGATGATGTCGGCCCGCTTGCCGGTGAAAAGCCCGTAGGCCATCGCAGCGATGGCCTGCACGCCGCCGAGCGTGAGGATCGCATCGGCGCCGGCGACTTTCATCGCGTACAGCACGTCGGGATGGATGCCTTCGCCGCGGTAGGGCGTCGAGCAGGCGACGACAAACGGAACGCCCGCCGCCTTCGCGGTGGCGATCGCCATGTAGGCCGACGCGATGTGCGCATAGCGTCCAGTCGGCACGTAGCAGCCGGCGACGTTGACGGGGATTAGGCGCTGTCCGGCGATGAACCCCGGCTGCATCTCGACGGCGAATTCGCGGCTCGATTCGCGCTGTGCCGCCGCGAAGCGACGAACCCGGTCGGTGGCGAACTCGATATCGTGTTTCACCGAAGGCGGGATATCGCGAATTCGCCGCTCGATGTCCGCGGGCGTCATTACGACAGGACCGGTCCATTGGTCGAGCTTGGCGGCGTAATCGCGTATCGCGTCTTCGCCGTTGCGCGCGATCTCGGCGAGCATCTCCCCAACCACCGCGCGCGCGGTCGCGGTTTCGGTTTCCGGCGATTTCGCGGCTCGCTTCAGATATTGAATAGGCACGTCTCGACCCGGGGCAAAGCGCGGGAGTCTCTTTCACACGCCGATTTCGGCCGTCGGTCCATCCCTCCCGCTCGCGGTGGCGTCGGCGCCTGTCATTGTCTCACGGGGTCAACGACGCGTCCTACGACGAAGTCAGACGGCGTCAGCTGGCGGTGCTTCTCTCGCCGGTCGATAGTAGCGCAACCTGCGCGACCGGTGCCAAGCACTCCCGAAGAGGCGCCGGAGCTGTCGGTCGATCTTTCAGCGCTTGTACGCTCGCGTCTCTGGGCGAGATAGCCGGCCAATCCCTATGCCCTTGGGGTCTTGCAAGCGCCGTTCTCGGCGAGGCAGAATTCCCTCCTCTCCTCCTGTTCATCGCAAGGACTCTCTTTGACATGCAGCTACGAGACCCCGACTCGCGTACCGTGTGCTCGGAGCGCGACATTTACACCGAGCTGCTGCCGCTCGTCAGCGCCCGCATTGCCGAGCTCGGCTGCGGTCGCGCCGAGCTCACACGGGCGATCGCCGAAGCGTTTCCGACCGCGCAGATCATCGCGCTGGAGGTGGACGCTATCCAGCAGGAGCGCAATCTCGCGATCACCGACCTGGCCAATGTGCGCTTCATCGCCGGTGGCGCAGAAGCCTTGCCGCTCGACGACGACAGTGTCGATCTGGTATTGATGTTCAAGTCGCTGCACCACGTACCGACCCATCTTCTCGATACCGCGCTCCAGGAGGTGCGCCGTGTTCTCGTGCCGGGAGGCTTGGCCTACATCTCGGAGCCCGTGTTCGCCGGCGAGTACAACGAGATCATGCGCATATTTCACGACGAGGAACGCGTCCGCGAGGCGGCCTTCGCGGCCATTACCCGCGCCGTAAAAAGCGGTGCGCTGGAATTCGTCACCGAGCGCTTCTTCAGCACGCCCCTTCGCTTCGACGACTTCGCCCATTTCGAGGAGCGCGTCCTGGGCGTGACTCATACGCAGCATCGCCTGTCGGAGGCACAACTGAGCGCGGTGCGCGAGCGCTTCGCGCGGCATATCACGCCGCAGGGCGTCCAATTCCTGCAGCCGATGCGCGTTGATCTGTTGCGTAAACCAGTGTGAGGCGCGCTCGCGGTCCCTAGCTTGAGCGAAACGGTTGCGTCGGGCGCAGTGCTGTGGAACACTTCATCGGTGAAGACAGCATCGATCCAGCAGGAGAAAGTCCGAACCAACGATGAGCCGGCGACGGTCGTTCGCGAGCTGGTCCTGCGGGCGCGCGCCGCGCAGCGCGTGGCCGACGGCTGGTCGCAGGCGCGTACCGATGAGGTGGTGATGGCCGCCGGCTGGGCGATCGTCGAGCCGGCGCGCAATCGGGCACTCGCCGAAATCGCGGTACGCGACACAGGCCTGGGCAACGTGGCCGACAAGATCGCGAAGAACCGGCGCAAGACGATGGGCCTGCTGCGCGATCTGCAGCACGCGCGGTCGGTCGGCGTCATCGCGGAAGATCGCGAGCGCGGCATCATCGAGATCGCCCGTCCGGTCGGCGTCGTGGCCGCCATCACGCCGTCCACCAACCCGGGCGCCACGCCGGCGAACAACATCATCAACGCGCTCAAGGGCCGCAACGCGATCGTGCTGGCGCCCTCGCCCAAGGGTTATTCGACCCTCGCGCTGCTGCTCGACTACGTCCATGCCGAGCTCGACCGCGTCGGCGCGCCGCGCGATCTGGTGCAGGCGCTGCCGGCGCCGATCAGGCGCGAGCAGACTTTCGAGCTGATGCGCCAGGCCGATCTGGTCGTCGCGACGGGCTCGCAGACCAACGTCAAGGCGGCATACTCGAGCGGAACGCCGGCGCTGGGCGTCGGCGCCGGCAACGTCAGCGTGATCGTCGACGAGACGGCTGATGTCAAAGCCGCCGCCGAGCGGATCGCGAGCTCCAAGACCTTCGACAACGCCACCAGCTGCTCGTCGGAGAACGCCGTGATCGCGGTGGAAGCGGTCTACGGCCCGCTGGTGGAGGCCCTCGCAGCGGAAGGTGGCGTGCTGCTGTCCCCCGATGAAACCCGCGCGCTCGAGCGCACGATGTTTGCCGGCGGCAAGCTCTCGCCGGCGTTCATCGCCCAATCCGCGCCGGCGATCGCCTCGCTGGCGGGCCTTGCGCGCGCCGCACTCCAGCAGGCGCGCTTCCTGATGGTGGCGCAGACGGGCGTCGGACCCGAGCATCCGTTTTCGGGCGAAAAGCTGGCGCCGGTGCTCGCGCTCTATCGGGTGCCCGATTTCGCCGCCGCGGCGACGCTCGCGGGGCGGTTGCTGGACTATCAGGGCGCCGGGCACTCGGTCGGGCTGCATTCGCGCGACGACGACCGCGCGCTGGAGCTCGGGCTCACGCTGCCCGTATGCCGTGTCATCGTCAACCAGGCGCACTGTTTCGCCACCGGAGGCAGCTTCGACAACGCGCTGCCTTTCTCGCTGTCGATGGGTTGCGGTACCTGGGGTGGCAACAGCCTCTCGGACAACCTGAGCTACCGGCACTTCCTCAACATCACGACCGTCGTGCGTCCGCTTCCTCCCGAGTCGGTGCACGAGCCGACCGAAGACGAGCTGTTTGGCGCATGGCGGCGCAAGTTCGGGACGTGAGCCCGGGCGCTGCGCGCTTTCAGACGTTCCGGCAGGTCGTCGAGCAGCACGCGGACGAGCAGCCGCACGCGACGTTCCTGCTTGCGCCGGAGCCGGGCGTATCGGTGACCTATGCGGAGCTGCGCCGTATGACGCGCCGCTTCGGCGCGCTCCTGCGCGACTTGCGCGTACCCGAGCAGGCTGTCGTCGCGTTCATGCTGCCCAACGGGCTCGCGGCGGCCACGATCTTCATCGGTTCGATGACGGCCGGTCGTATCGTATCGCCGATCAACCTGCTCGCTCAGGACGCCGTGCTCGAATACACGCTCGCGCACGCGGCGCCGCATGCGCTCTTCGTGGCGCCCGAATTTTTCGACCGGCTGTCCGCGCTCGCCGCGCGCATCGGACTCAAGACGGCGATCCTGTCGACCGATCCGGATCACCTCGTTCTGCCGGAAGACGACACGGACGACGTCGACGCGCTGGGAAGCCATAGCCCGGCGATGCTGATGTACACCTCGGGCACGACGGGCAATCCGAAGGGCGTTCTGCTCTCGCACGCAAACATGCTGCATGCCGGTCGTACGGTCAGCGCGGCGCATGCATTGACACCGGCCGATCGGGTTCTCTCGTCGCTGCCGCTTTATCACATCAACGGTCAGTGCATCGGCGTCGTCAGTCCGCTGGTTTCGGGCGGCAGCATCGTGCTTCCGCACCGCTTCAGCGTGTCCCGATGGTGGCCGCTGGTCGAGCGCTACCGCCCGACCTGGCTCAATGTGGTGCCGACGATCATCGCGTATCTGCTGCACGGGCCCGCTCCAAGCCCCGCGCAGGCGGCGGCGATCCGTGCCGTGCGCTTCGCGCGCTCGGCCTCGGCCCCGCTTCCCCCCGAGCAGCATCGCGCGTTCGAGGAACGGTTCGCCGTCCCGGTGATCGAGGCGATGGGCCTCACCGAGTGCGCGTCAGTGGCATTCTGCAATTCGCTCGATCCGAAAGAGCGAAGGATAGGCTCGCCCGGCCGGCCGATCGGCCTCGAGGCGCGTGTCGTCGCCCCGGACGGACGAGTGTTGCCGGCCGGCGAGCGGGGCGAGATCCAGCTGCGCGGCGACAATGTGATGATCGGGTACTACAGGGCGCCCGACGCCACCGCGCAGGCAGTCGATCGCGACGGTTGGCTTGCGACGGGCGACTTGGGCTATCGCGACGTCGACGGCTGCTACTACATTACCGGACGCCTCAAGGAGCTCATCATCAAGGGCGGCGAGAACATCGCGCCGCGCGAGATCGACGAGGCATTGCTGGCGCATCCGTCGGTGCTCGAAGGCGCCGCCGTCGGCGTCGCGGACCCGATGTACGGGCAGGACATCCTCGCCTGCGTCGTCCTCAAGCCCGGCGCCACGTGCAGCGAGGCGGCGTTGCGCGAGCACTGCGAACGCCTCCTCGGCCGCTACAAGGCGCCGCGCTACGTCCGCTTCGTCGCCGAGCTGCCCAAGGGAGCGTCAGGCAAGGTGCAGCGCCTGCGGCTGGTCGATCTGGCTCCGTCACCGCCTCGCGCCTGACACACCATCGGGCGGACGCGAGTCGCGTTTCTGCCGCAAGTGACGCAGCAACGGGTAGCCCAGCGCGATAGCGACGAAGACCATCACGACACCGCTGATCGGCCGCGTAAAGAAGATCGTCCAGTCGTTCTGATAGCTGATCATGCTGGTCATGAACGCGCTCTCCGCCTGCGTGCCGAGAATGCAGCCGAGCACCATCGGTGCGATCGGAAAGCGAAAGCGCTCGAACACATAGCCCACGATACCGAAGATCACGATCATCCACAGATCGGTGATGTTGTTGCGCGCCGAGAACGCGCCGATGAAGCAGAACATCACGACGAAGGCCGAAGTGACGGCCTCCGGAAGGTAGAGCACCTTGATCAGTGACTTGATCGCGAAATAGCCCATCAGGCACATGCCGATCACGCCGACGAACAGCGAGGCGAAGATCGCGTAGACCAGCCCCGGGTCCCTGACGAACACCTGCGGCCCCGGCTGGACGCCGTGCAGCAGGAAAGCGCCGAGAATGACCGCCGTCGCGCCGCTGCCCGGGATGCCCAGCGTGATGAGAGGCACCATGTGACCGGCGACCGTCGCCGTCGAAGCGGTCTGCGGCGCAACTATCCCTTCGGCGATGCCGGTGCCGAGAAGCTCGCGTCGCTTGCAGTACTGCGCCTCGGTGCCGTACGACACGAACGAGGCGATCGTCGCGCCGGCCCCCGGGATGATGCCCAGAATGATTCCGAGGACCGAGCTCCGCGCGAGCGTCGCCCTAACCCCCCACGCCTCGCGAATCGAAGGAAAGCGCGTCGCCACGCGGCCGCCGGCCTGCACCGGCGGCGTCTGGAACCCCTGCTCCAGGCGCACGAGCACCTCGCCGACGCCGTACGCACCCACCATCACCGTCAGGTATTCGATGCCGTCGGCGAGCATGGGCACGCCGAAGGTGAAGCGCTCGGCGCCGTAGATCGAGTCGACGCCAACGCAGGCGATCATCAAACCGAGAAACAGGCTGATGAAGCCGTTGATCAGCGACGCACCGCTCAATGCGACAACGCTCGTCAGACCGAACAGAATGATCGCGAAATACTCGGGCGAGTCGAACTTCAGCGCGAAAGTGGCGAAAGGATGCGCCATCGCGACGGCCGCGAGCGTCGAGAGGATTCCGCCGAAAAACGCCGCGAACAGCGTCCATCCCAGCGCCTTCGCCGGCTCGCCCTTGTGCGCCATCGCGTAGCCGTCCCACAGCAAGGGCACGTCGAGCGGCTCGCCCGGAATGCGAAACAGGATGGCCGTGAACGCTCCGCCGTAGGTACCGGAGATATACATCGCCGTGAGGAGGATGATCGAAGGCGTGATCGCCATGCCGTAGGTGAACGGCAGCGCGAGCACGACGCCCATCACGAGCGTGAGGCCCGGCAGCACCGCGACGATCATGCCTACCACCAGCCCGACGACCAGCGCGATCAGGTTGACCGGCTGGAAGACGGTATGGAACGCCGCGAGAAACGAAAGCGCGACGTCCAGCACTTGGGCTACCGGATACCCATCAGCCGCATCAGCAGGAAAGTGACCTGCGAGAACGGTTCCTGCCCGAGCGGCAGGGAAACGTAGACGACCTTCATGAACACGAACATGAAAAGAAGGCTGCCGACCAGGCTGGAGGCGAGCACCACCAGCGGCCGCCGGTAGCGGCCGATCCAGGCGAAGGCGGCCAGGTAGGCGAACGTGCACAGAAAGAACCCGAGGCGCTCGATCAGCACCACGTACGCCACGGTCAGAACGATGCCGCCGACGATCAAGTGCGGATACGTCGGCTCGGGCGCGGCCGCGACGGTCGCGTCCGCCGGCGCTTCCTCGATGATGCTTTCGAGCACCCCCGGGACTTGCTCGCCGGACCCGCCGGAGAAGAGGATCTTCACGATCTGGAACACGCAGGTCAGCATCGACAGCGCCAGGATCGCCTTCGGCCAGACGTCGGGGCCGATGCGCCCGCCGGGCGCGACAAAACTGATTCGGTTCGCGAAGACGAACAGAACCGCCGTCGCGACGAACACGATCGCGTACGGAACCGTACGGCGCAGACGATTCAGCATCGCGGGCAAAGCCTGATGTTTCGACAACTCACTTTTTCGCAGCGGTCTCCGCGGCGTACCGCTTCATCTGCGCGAGATCCTCCTCCATGATCTTCGCCGCATCCGCCGCGGCGAAGTAGCTGTCGTCGGTCGCGTACTGTTCCTTGAGATACGCCTTGTACTCCGGGCTCGCGGCAACCTTGGCGAGCGCGTCGGAAATGACCTTGACCTTAGACGGATCGGTGCCCGCCTTCATGATCACCGCTCGCCGTTGCGGCAGCGTGATGTCGAAGCCGAGCTCCTTCGACGCGGGAACGTCGGGGAAAGCGGCATAACGCTTGTCGGCAAAGACGATCACCGGCTGGATCTGCTTGCTGTCGAGAAAGCTGCGCACGTCGCCGAGCTGCTCGTACAGGAGGTCGGCGTGGTTGCCGAGAACCGCCGTATAGCGCTCGCCGGGGTTGGCAAAGGGGACCGCGATCAGCTTGAGCCCGCGGGCGACGAAATAGTTGACGGTGATGTCGTCCGGGCTGCCGAAGCCGGTGACCGCAACCTTCAATGACCTCGTCTTGGCCTCGCGTTCGACGTCGGCCCACGTCTTCAGGTTGCCGTTCGTGGCGGTCATGAACGCCGAGGGCTGCTTGATCATCAGCGCGACCGGGATGATGTCCTTGAGCGACCAGCGCGTCGCCGGGTTGGTCGCCAGCAGTGCATAGGTGTCCCAGGTCATGATCGAGATCGAATAGCCGTCGGGCTGCGCCGCGAGCAGCTTCGTCATGCCGGTGTTCCCGGTGGCGCCGGGAACGTTGACCACCGGAAAGGACACCTTGAGATCATCTTCCATCATCTTGCCGGACTTGCGCGCGACCTGATCGGCGCCGCCGCCGGGACCCCACGGAACAATGAACTCGATCGGGCGCGACGGGTATTTCTCCTGTGCCATGGCGACGGATGCCGCGACCGCGACAACGCCGGCGAGAAACATGCTTGCCGCGCTCCAGGACCATCCGACGATTCTCATTTTCTCCTCCTCCGGTTACGTGTCGCGCTGGTTGCCGATGCTTTTGCAACGTGCCCGCTGTTCACAATTCCAGCAGCAGCTTTCCCTTCGTACGGCGCGCTTCGAGCCAGCGGTGCGCCTCGGCGACGTCGGCGAGCGGCAGCTCGCGCTCGATCGTCACCCGAAGCTTCCCCGCTGCGTAGGCAGCAAAGAGGTCCGCGGCGCGCTCGCGCAGCTCGGCCGGCGATGAAATATAGTCTGCGAGGTGCGGGCGCGTAAAGTATACCGATCCGGCTTCGGCGAGCTCGAGCGGCTCGATCGACGCGACCAGTCCGGACGCGCCGCCGTAGTTGATACACACGCCGCGCCGGGCGAGGCTGCGAATGCTGCGGGCGATCGTGTCGCGGCCGACCGCGTCGTAGACGACGTCGACGCCGCGGCCGCCGGTCAGGCGCTTCACCTCGTCGCGGAAATCGACCTCGCGGTACAGAATCACGTGGTCGGCCCCGCGTGCCTGCGCGATCACGGCCTTCTCCTCGCTGCCCACGGTTGCGATTACCGTCGCGCCGCGGAGCTTCGCCAGCTGGATCAGCAACTGGCCGACGCCACCCGCACCGGCATGGACGAGACAGGTCTTTCCCGGCCCGAGCGAGTATGCCGAGTGCGACAGGTAGTGCGCGGTCAAGCCCTGGAGCATCAGCCCGGTCGCAATCGGCATCGGCACGTGCGGTGGAACCGGGACCAGACGCGAGACCGGTACCGAAGCGAACTGGGCGTAGCTGCCGCGTACGATGCAATACGCGACCCGATCGCCGACGGCAAAATCGGTGACACCGTCAGCCACCGCGGCCACGACCCCGCCGCCTTCCATCCCGAGCGTCATCGGCAGCGCCGTCTGGTAGGTGTGCGAGCGAGCGTACAGGCCGCTGCGCATGTAGATATCGATGAAGTTGACGCCCGCGCACTCCAGCTCGACCAGCGCTTCGCCCGGACCGACCGGAGGGGGCATGATGTCACTCAATTCGAGCACGTCGGGGCCGCCGAACCGCGCGATAGTCACGGCCTTCATCGTGTGTTCTCCGGGACAGCGAGCGCGGCGGCCGCGCCGGCGAACGCCGCGGCGTCGAGGACATAGGGCGCGATGCGCTCGTGATCCAGACGCGGGGCGAAGCCGGGCTTGAGCACGATCGCTCCCGCCTCGAATTCGAGCGGCGTGGTGAGCAGGCCGCTGCGCGGCTTCAGGAAGCCGTTCATTTCGCCGGCGTTGTCGATCGCCCGCGCGGCGACGCATGCTTCCATCCAGCAGCCGAGGTCGCAGGCGACGCCGTTACCGAGCACCGCCCGCATCCCCAGCCGCTTGATGTGCGCGATCGCCGCCGCGAGCCGCTCGAGCGTTCCGAGCTTCATCAGCTTGACCTTGATGTAGCTTGCGGCGCCGAGCTCGGCGGCCCGATCGATGTCATCGAGCCCGTAGATCGATTCGTCGAGCATCATCGGCACCGACGCGGCGCGCGCCACGGTCAGATGCGCATCCCAGTCGCCGGCCGCGCACGGCTGCTCGAAGAGCTCGATGCCGGCGGGATCGAGCGCTTGCACGAAGGCGACGCCGTCGCCGGCCGTATACCCCTGATTGGCGTCGATCCGGATGCGAGCCCGGCCGGCGACGACGCGCTGCACGGCGCGCACGCGCTCTCCGTCGCGGACGGCGTCGGTGCCCACTTTGACCTTGATCGTGCGGAATCCCGCCGCAACAAGCTGCTCGAACTCGGCCGCGATCGCTTCTTCGCGCTCCGCGTTGAGCAGCCCCAGCAGCGGGACGCGGATCGTCTCGCGCACCTCGAGCGCAGCACTGCCGGCGAGCATTTCGAGCGCCGAGCCGAACGCCGTTGCCGTGAACGGATAGCGGGCGCCCAGCGTGGCGACGGGGTCGGATGCGCGGCCCGCGCCCGTGGCCGCAAGCTGCGGAGCGAAATCGCGCGCGGCGCGCCAGCTGTCGTCGATCGTCTCGTCGGTGTACCCGGTGAGGATCGTGGCTTCGCCCAGACCGACCCGTCCGTCGCGATCGGTGATCTCGACCGCGATGGTGTCGAAATGCTCGACCGGACCGAAGGCCAGCCGGTACGGGGTGATCAGCGGAATGCGGAGCCGGTGGACATCGATGCGGTCGAACCGCGCGACGTCCCTCATCGCATCCACCGATCGGGCAGCAGCTTGTCGACCGGTTCCGACATTTCGTAGACGCTTTGCACCGCGAGGTCCGGCCCGAACGCGATCCGGTCGCGCTCCGCGCGCTTGCGCAGCCGCTCCTCGTGCAACTCGAGGATGTCGCGGGGAAAGGGCATGAGCCCGGGATCGAGTATCCGCAGGCATCCGTCGACGTCGCGCGCCGGCAGCACACGGCTCTTGCAATGCCG
>Ga0207657_10004154_pt1 | contig 15351 bp, 10 predicted proteins | sample KBSC33metaG_FD_184316 | JGI IMG/M metagenome (GOLD analysis project Ga0207657, IMG submission 184316) | Corn rhizosphere microbial communities from Kellogg Biological Station, Michigan, USA - KBS C3-3 metaG (SPAdes) (version 2) | ecosystem: Host-associated > Plants > Roots > Rhizosphere > Soil ... | reverse complement strand
GGCGTGTTCTTCCTTGTCGCCGCCGGCGATCTCGATGTCGCCGAGGCGCCCCGAGTTCTCGACCACCATGCGGCAGCGCTCCCAGCGCCGCTCCTGGAACGCGTGCAATGCTTGCGCCAGGTCGGTAGTCCGGTCCAGTTCATCGGCGAGCACCAGCGCATCCTCGATACCGATGCACGCGCCGGACGCCAGGTGCGGCGTGGTCGCGTGGACGGTATCGCCGATCAGAACGACGCGGCCCTTGTTCCAGGGACGCGGCATCAGCATGCCTTCGAGCGGCCGGTAGATGATCTGCGACGATGCGTCCAGCCTGGCGCGCACGTCCTGCAGCACGGGCACGGCGAACGGCGCCAGCAGGTCCCCGAGCATGGTCACGAAGCGCGCCGGGTCGATATGGACGTTCTCGACCCGGTCCTCGGTGACGTACAGGTAGATCTCGCTGGCTGATACCGGACTCACGCCCGCCTTGATCTTCGGACCCAGCCACATGGCCGCGCGGTTGACTTCCGGCGCGCGCGGCAGCACCGCGCGCCACACACCCTGGCCGCTGTAGCGCGGCTTGGGCGCGTTCGGGAACAGCGTCGCGCGCGTTGTCGAATACAGGCCGTCGGCGCCGATCACGAGATCGTAGCGTCCGGTGGAGCCGTCCGTGAAGCCCACGTCGACCCCGGCGTCGTCCTGCTCGATCGTGGTGAACGAGCAGCCCAGGCGCACGTTGGCGCCGGACGCCCGCGTGGCATCGGCCAGGATCGCGGCGAGTACCGGACGCATGATCGAGCCGCCGCCCGGCACATCGGCGCCGGCGACGCGCGGCGTGGGCAGCGTGGCCACGTGCACGCCGTTCTGCAGGCCGACGTCGACGCCGTCGAACGCGGCGCCGCGGCGCAGGAATTCGTCCAGGATGCCGAGCGTGCGGAAGGCACGCAAGGTGGCGCCGCCGAGGCTGATGCCCGCGCCGTAGGAGCGCCAACCCGGATCGATTTCGACGATGTCGACCTCGATGCCGCGCTTGCGCAGTTCGATGGCGGCGGACATGCCGGAAAAGCCGCCGCCGATGATGAGTACCTTGTTTGCAGCCGTCATGATGTCCCTCTTAAATGTCTTCCAGTACTGCGTAGATGTCGTCCGGCGCGGCAAGCGCGAGCGGCACCGGGGTCAAGGCCTGCCCCAGGCACGGGCCCAGCGTGCAGATGCCCGTGTCGATCGCGAACTGCGCGCCGTGTGCGCTGCACACGATGCGCGTCGCCGCGCCGTCGAGGTAGGCATCCTTGCGCCAGGCCATCGGCGTGTCGCCGTAGTGCGGACAGGCGTCGCGATACGCATGCAGGCGGCCGTCCTTGCGCACGACGAAGATCGTGTCGTTGCCCTCGCCGCGCGGGTCGAAGCCGCGCGCGCATCCCTCCGCCAGGTCGCGGCCCTTGCACAGGTAGTGATGCGCCATCGCTCAGTGGCGCTCGCCCGCGCCTGCCGCGCCGGGTGGCGGTCCACCCGGAGCCCATATCTCGCGCTGCTGGAACAGGAACAGCTGCGATGCGTCGGCGCTCATCGGCACGGCGCGTGCCTGCCATGACGCGTCGTGCAGGTCCATGTCGGCGTCGTACTCGACGTGGCAGCCGAGCGGGCTGTTGAAGTACCAGAACCAGTTCGAGCCCATCTTGTGCCGGCCCGGGCCCCAGAACGACTGGTAGCCCTTGTTCACGAAGCGCGTCCCGGCCTGCATGACTTCCGTCGGGCCGCCCATGTGGAACGTGAAGTGTTCGCAGCCCTTCATGAACGGCGGCGTCTGGATCAGGAACAGCGTGTGATGGTCGTCCGTGCCGGCCGGCCTGAGGAAAGGACCGGCGCCCAGCAGGCGGTCGGTGCATGCGAAGCCGAGACGCTCGACATAGAACGCCTCGGCCTGCGCCGCATCCGGCACGAAGTACACGACGTGCGACAGGGTGCGCGGCAGCGCCGGCGCCTTCTCGTCGACGGCCGTGTGGTTGACGGGCCGGTTCGGCGCGCCGGGGGCGTTCACGGCTTCGGCCGGCAAGTCGAGGGAACGACGCACCGTCACCTGGAAGCCAAGCACGAAGCCCATGTCGTCGACGGCTTCGATGCTGCCGTCCGCGCAGCGTTTCACCGCGCGATCGCGGCCGAGTTCCTCGGCGATGGCGCCCAGCGTCTGCTCATCCGCCACGCCGTAGATCGTCTTGCGCAGCATGGACGCCGTGCCGAGGGGCGCGGGAAGTTCGGGCGCGTCCTTGTGCGCCAGGACGATGGCGGTGCCGTCCAGTGCCTCGAACCGGCCGTTGCCCATCGGGGTGAGGCCGTAGTCGATGAGGTATTGCGTGCAGGCGGCGACGTCGTCGACGCCGAAGACCAATGCGTCGGGTCCGATGATGTTCATGGGGTTCTCCCTATCGTGTCATGGTTCAGACGGCGGTACGGCCACCGAGGGTCTCGGCCACCCAGTCGGCGATGTATGCGCCGGCATTGGCCGGGTTGTCGAAGCTGGAGTGCTGCACGCCGCCTTCGCGCTCGGTGAACACCTTCAGCTCGCGCTTCGGGCTGTTCACCAGCTGGTCGTAGGTTCGCTCAGCCCATTGCAGCGGGATCTGCGAGTCCTTCTGGCCATGCGTGACGAGGAACGGCACCCTGATGCGGTCGAGGATGCCGTCCAGGTGCACGTTCTCGGCGATGCGCATGAAGTCGTCCTGGTCGTTCGCACCCCACACCCAGCGCACGTGCTCCCAGTAGTGCGGCACGGGGAAGCTGCCCTCTTTCGCGAGGCGCTTCTTCTGCACGTCGCGCCAGTCGTGGTTGGCGCCCCACACGACGCCCATGGCAAAGCGCGGCTCGAACGCCACGGCACGCGGACAGTAATAGCCGCCCAGCGACACGCCTTCCAGGCCGATGCGCCTGGCGTCGACGTCGGCACGCGTTTCCAGCCAGTCGACGACCTTGCTGGCCCAGCGCTCGCTGTCGTACACCGCGTGCATCCCGTGCAGGCGCAGCGCCTCGCCGGTGCCCGGTTGGTCGATGACGAGCGAAGACACGCCGCGCTTCGCGAGCCAGGCCGGCAGGCCGACGCGGTATTTCATTTCCTTGGTCGAGTCGAGACCGTTGAGTTGCACGAGGATGGGAGCCGGTCCGTCCACCCCTTCCGCGCGTGTGTACAGGCCGGCGATGTGCGCGTCGCCGTACGGGATCTCGACACGGACGCAGTTCTCGCCGCTGAGTTGCAGGCCGCGCGCGAAGACCTCCAGGAACCGTTTATACAGTTCCACGCGTCCGGGCGCGCCGTGCGCCTGCAGGCGCTCCGCCGTCAGGTAATAGGTGGCGGCGCGGTTGTACTTGTCGCCGGCCGAGATCAGGCGGCCGCGCGCCTCGTCTTCCTCGGCCAGGCCGCACAGCTTGTCGGCCATCCGGGACCAGGTCGCGCGGAACGCCTGCGTGCCGGCGGCGTCGGGCTGTCTGGCAGCGTCCTGCAGCGGCGCACACATCTCCTCGATCTCGCCGATCTTCGCGCCCATCTCGATCGCCAGGTCGACCGAAAGATTCCAGACGTAGTTGGTGGGGAAATACTTGAACATGGTTGGCTTCCTATCGTTGTTGGGTGGTTGGCATGGTGTTGGGAACGTCCGCCGCGGTGCGGGATGCCGCCGCCGGGCGCAGCAGGAAATGGCCCAGCGCCGGCAGCAGGACGAGGGCGCCGAGCATGTTCAGCAAAAACATGAATGCCAGGAGCATGCCCATGTCGGCCTGAAACTTGATGGGCGAGAAGGCCCACGTGGCGACGCCGACAGCCAGGGTCACGCCCGTCAGCATCACGACCTTGCCCGTGAAGAGCAGTGCGCGGTAATAGGCTTCGGACAGGCTCATGCCCTCCTTCATGCGCGCCTGCGTGACGCTCAGGATGTACAGCGCGTAGTCGATGCCGATGCCCACGCCCAGCGCGATCACGGGCAGCGTGGCGACCTTCACGCCGATGCCGAGGACCACCATCAGTGCCTCTGCCAGCACGGACGTCAGCATCAGCGGCAGCACGGCCACGACGACGGCGCGCCAGGAACGGAACGTGATGAAGCACAGCACGATCACCGCGCCGTACACGAGGAACAGCATCTCGTACCAGGAGCGCTTGACGACGATGTTGGTCGCGGCCTCGATCCCGGCGCTGCCCGCCGCCTGCAGGAATTTGACGTCGGCGCTGTCGTTGGCGGCGGCGAACGCATCGATGTGCGCGACCACGCGCGACAGCGTGTCGGCCCGGTGGTCCTTGAGGTAGACGTAGACCGTCAGCAGGTTGCAGGCATCGTTGTACAGGCCGCGCGGCGCGCCGGCGGTGATCGAATTCAGCATCTCCTGGTTCCTGGACAGCTCGTACCATTTCGGGTTGGCTTCGTTCAGGCCGCTGAGCATGCGGCGGTTCAGCAGCGCCAGCGTATTCACCGATTCCACGCCCTCGACCTGGCGCAGTTGCCAGTCCAGCGCGTCCACCCGCTTGAGCACGTCGTAGCTGGCGCAGCCGCCGTCCGGCGTCTTCACCAGAACGGCATATACGTCGCTGCTGGCGCCGTAGTGCGCGCTGATGTAGGCGACGTCGCGGTTGTAGCGCGAGTCCGGACGCAGCTCCGGCGCGCCCGGATCGAGGTCGCCGATCTTCAGGTGGTGGCTCGCCATGCCCGCGCCCGCGGCCAGCACGCAGGCAGCGGCGACGGCGCCGCCCGCCCATGGCTTGCGGGTGAACAGGTCGAGGAAGCGCCACAGCCCTTCCTTGCCGCCGCCGGCGCGCTCGGACTCTTCCGCGCGCAGGCTGCGCTGGGCCGCGCGGGCGCTCACACCGGTCCAGGACAGCAGGATCGGCAGCAGGATCAGGTTCGTGAAGATCAGCGCGGCGACGCCGATGCTGGCCGCGATGGCCAGCTCGCGGATCGCCTGGATGTCGATCACGAGCAGCACGGCAAAGCCGACGGCGTCCGCCAGCAGCGCGGTCAGGCCGGCCAGGAACAGGCGGCGGAACGTGAAGCGTGCCGCAACGAGCTTGTGGGCGCCGCGCCCGATGTCCTGCATGATGCCGTTCATCTTCTGGGCGCCGTGGCTCATGCCGATCGCGAAGATCAGGAACGGCACCAGCATGGAGTACGGGTCGAGCGCATAGCCCAGCGTGGGCAACAGGCCGAGCTGCCACACGACGGCGACGAGCGAGCTCGCGACGACGAGCAGGGTCGAGCGCGCGCAGCGGGTGTACCAGAACACCATCGCGGCAGCGATCGCGATCGCCACGCCGAAGAACAGCAGCACCTGGCGCAGGCCGTCGATCAGGTCGCCCGCGATCTTGGCGAAGCCCGTCACGTGGATGCGCACGCCCTGCGACTCGTAGTTGGCGCGGATCGTCTCCAGCGCGCCGGACAGCGCCCGGTAGTCGAGCGGCCTGCCCTGCGCGTCCACGGCCAGCAGCGGCACGTAGATGACGCTGGAGCGGGCGTCGCGCGCGACGATCTGGCCGATTTCTCCCGAGCGCGCGACGTTGGCCGCCATCTTGCGCAGGCTGTCCGGCGAGCCGTCGTAGCCTTCGGGGATCACGGGCCCGCCATCCATGCCTTCCTCCGTGACGCCGACCCAGCGGGTATTGGGCGTCCACAGCGATTTCATGAACGGGCGGTCGACGCCGGGCAGCAGGAAGACCTCGTCGCTGACCTTCGCCAGCAGGCCAAGGTAGCGCCGGTCGTAGATGGTGCCGTCCGGGTTTTCGACGGCAATGCGCACGGCGTTGCCCAGGCCGCTCAACTCCTTCTGGTACTTCAGGTAGTTGGCGATGTACGGGTGGCCGGCGGGAATCGCCTTCTCGAAACTGGCATTGAGGCGCAGCTTGCCGGCCTGCCAGCCGAGCAGCACGGTGACGATGGCACACAACACCACCACCACGATGCGGTGATTGAACAGCAGGCGTTCGAGGAAGGAGCCGGAGTGCGGATCGAACTGCGCCATGTCGGCGGCGCCTTGTTGGTGAGCGCGGGTCGGGTTCATCGTGCGGCCATGGAGGTAGGGGTTGCGGCCGGCGCGGGCAGGCGGATGGCCCCCGCCACGCCGACCGTCAGGATGGCGCCGCCGGGCAGCGCGACCAGGTCGTTGGGCTGGGGCAGCGCCGGCGTGTCCAGCGCCGTGATGGCCGTCGCGGCGCCGGCGGGGCCGGCCAGCAGCATGCCGGCCTGGTTCGCCATCAGCAGACGGCCGCCCTCCAGGCGTGCGGCGGTGACGGAGACGGGCGCCGGCAGCGCCAGCGCGGTCCACGTCGCGCCACGGTCGTGCGAGGCGAACGCGTTGCCGCCCAGGCCCGCGACGACGGCATCCGCACCGCCGAACGCCAGCGCGAACAGGCTGCCCTTGTACGGCAGCGCAATGCGAGAAAAGGTCGCGCCAGCGTCGGTGGAGCGCAGCAGTACGCCCTGCTCGCCCGCGATCAGCACGTCGCTGCCGGAGGACTCGACGGCATACAGGTGGCTGGCCTTCGGGTTGTCCAGGCGGTTGCCGAATGGTGTCCAGGTCTTGCCGCCGTCGCGCGTGCGGAACGCCAGGTTGTAGGCGCCGACGATGAAGCCATTGTTCGCGTCGCTGAAATGCAGGCCGAGGAAGGGCTTGTCCGGCCCGTCCGCGACGAGCCGCTGCGCCTCGGCGACATGGGTGGCGCCGCCCTGCCCCGACTGCGCGTCGCGCTGCACCAGTTGCGCGGCCTGCACGCCGTCTAGCTGGCGCGTCCAGGTCGCGCCGCCGTCGTCGCTGTGCAGCACGATGCCGTAGTGGCCCACGGCCCAACCCTGCGTCGGCGTGGGAAACTGGACTGCGGCCAGGGTCACGCTGACGGGCACGCTGGCCTGGCGCCAGGTGGCGCCGTCGTCGTCCGACAGCACGACGATGCCGCGTTCGCCCACGGCCACGAGGCGCTTGCCGGCGCGGGCGATGCCCGTCAGGTAGGCCTGCGCCGGCTGCGCCACCATGAGCGCCGGTCGCGTCATCAGGTCGGCGACCGGGGTCGCCGTCGCCGGCATGGCCGCGGCGCCGATGCCGGCCGCCGCCAGGGAGAGTACGAATCTGTTCAGGACCATGGAGCGCTCCCCGATCTCAGCGCGCGCCGCTGTTCAGCGAATCCTGCGAGAAGGTCGCTTCCGGATAACGCGGCACCGCCTTGTACTGGTAAGGCTTCTCGTTCATGACGAGGTTGGCGAACCAGGTATTCGACAGCAGGTCGTAGAAGCCGAACGTGATCGGCGTCGTGGCGGGCAGGTCCGGCATCGTGACCGGCAGCTGCCACATCGTCTTCCACAACTGGCCCTTGGCGTCCCAGCGGTCGCCCAGCACGGCAGTCCAGGTGTCCTCGTCGAGGTAGTAGCGGCTCTTCGGCGCGACGTGACGCATGCCGGGCTTCAGGTCGGCTTCCACGACCCATACGCGGTGCAGCTCCCAGCGCACCATGTCGGGGTTCAGGTGGTGGGCTCCGACCAGGTCCAGGTCCTTGCCCGCCAGCGAACGGTTGCTGTTATAAGGGATGAACATGTCCTTCTTGCCGAGCAGCTTCCAGTCGAAGCGATCTAGTCTTCCACTGAACACGTTCAGCTCGTCGAAGCTCATCACGCCGGCCGTGGCGGGTGTCGGCGTGTCGCAGCAGGCATTCGGCAGCTTGCGGGTGCGGCGCTGGCCGGCCAGGTAGACGTAGCTCGTATCGCGCTCCGCGTCGAGGTTCAGGCGGCCCAGGATCGCCTCGCCGGCGCGGATCGGCGGCCCGGCGTTCACCAGACGGATGTTCCAGTAGTTGCCGCCGGTCGCGTCGGGCGAGCTGTCCTTGTAGTAGTACGGCATGCTCTGCGCCGCGGCAGCGTCGACCGTCATGACCTGCTTGCCCTCGGACGTGATCAGGTAGGCGCGATCCACGAAATCGATGCTCTCGCCGCGCCAGTTCAGCAGGTGGTTCCACATCGCTTCCGCGCCGTTCTTCGGGATCGGAAACGGGATGCCGCCGGATGCGCCCACGGGGAACTGCCTGTCGTTCAGCTTCGCCGCCGTCGCGTTCTTCGCCGTGTTCTCGTACACCCACTGCGGCGCCGCGGCCGTACGGTGCGTCGGGTACACGTCGATGCGGTAGCTGGCGTACTTCTTCAACATGGCCCTGGTGCCGTCGGTCAGCTTGTCGGCGTACTGGTCCATGTTCTTCGCCGTGATCGAATACAGCGGCTTTTCGCTCGCGTACGGATCCTGGTCGCGGCGTCCGCCCGCCTTGTAGCCTGCCGCCGGCCTGGCCAGGCCGCCATCCCATACCGGGATGCTCCCGTCCCTGGTGCCGGCCTTCTCGGCGCCGAGCGGCGTCAGCGTCTTGCCCAGTTGCGCCGCTTCCTCGGGGGTGGCCGCGCCGGCAGTAGCGGCCATGGTCGCTGCCGCCGCGGCGGTCACGATTGCTCGCTTGAAGTTCATTGTCGTCTCCTGAAGCTTTGTGATTAGAAGGTGCGGCGCAGCGAGAACGACGCGAAATCGCGGTCCTTCAGCGCCTGCTTGTACGTGTAGACGGTGCCGGCGGCGGTATTCGTCGCGATGGTCGCCGCGGCGCCGTAGTAATGGGTGACGTTCAGGCTGAGGAACCAGACGTCCTCGTAGCGCCCGTTGACGCCGACGCTGACGTCGCCGCCCTTGTCGGCACCGAACGCCGGACCGAGCGCCCCCGAGCGGCCCTTCGGCGTGTAGCCGAATCCGACCGGCACGTCGATGTCCAGGCCGGGCCGGACCTGGCGGTAGGTCGGCGTGTACACGGCGCGCAGGCCCCACGCGTCGCGTGTGGCGTTCGGATCGAGGTGATCGGCGTTCTTCGTGACGCTGGTGACGCGGTTCCACGCGACTTCGCCCACCAGCGACGATTCGGCGGCAATGAAGTTCGGCGCGAGCGTGGCCAATGTCGACACGTTCAGGTGCGCCGTCCGGCCGACCGGATACACCGGGTTGCCACTGTTGTCGGACGGCGCCGCGGGGCCGCCGAACGCGGCCGGCACGATGCCGTACAGGTCCGGCGAGCCGGCGTTGCTCAGCGCCGCGTTACGACGCACGGACGCTTCGGCCGACACGTTGAATTCACCGAACGTCTTGCTGGCGCTGACGCCGTACGTCAGGATGCCCTCGTGGTAGAAATGGCGGAACGTGGCCGGGAACGGGCCGGCGGGCGTCGGCACGAAACCCAGCACGACCTGGGGCGACTTGTCGTTGTAGCGCGCGGCATAGAACCCGAGGTCGACGTCGCTGCCCTCGGGTGTCCACTTCACCTGCATGCCGCCCTGGCCGGAATTCTTCGCGTTGACGACACCCATGTAGATGCTGCGCGGCGTCGGCGGCGCGCCGAGGATCAGGCTCTCGACGCCGGTACCGACGTTGTCGACGAAGTTGAAGTAGCTGCCGATGCCGGGCAGTCGATTCGCCTCCCAGCGGTACTGGTAGTAGGCCCCCAGCGTCAGGTTCGCCGCGAGCTGCACCTGGCCGGAGACCTGGCCGACGGGGCGGATCAATTCCTTGAACTGCGTGTTCGGCACCGATTGCGCCTTGACGACGTCGATCGGCTGCTGGGCGGCGGCGATGCCGTTGGCGCCGTAGAACAGCGTCTCCCCATAGACCAGGGCATGGCGGCCGAGACGCACCGTAACCGGCTTGCCCGCCACGTCGCCGTTGGCGAACACGAACGCTTCCAGCAGCTCGGCCTTGCGGCCATGCAGCGTGCGCGTCGCTTCCGTGAACTCGCTGGCCGGCACCGACAGTGCGTTATAGGTGAACGGGGAATCGTTGTCCGTATGGCGGTTGTAGACCGAGTCGTACCATGCGGCGCCGCTCACGCGCGCGCCGACCTGCTTGTAGGTCAGGTCCATCTCCGACAACAGGTCGACCCGGTTCGAGATCAGGCCCTTGCCGAAGTTGCGGTCGCCGTCGTCGAAATTGGGCGCGTCGGGCGTGTCGATCAATTCGGCGCTGCGCGCCTTCAGGCGAAACGCGGCACTGTATTTGATCGTGTTATCCCAGCGCAGCTTCAGTTCCGGGTTGCCGGTATCGATTTCGCCGGCACCGGCGCCCTGGACTGCGAACAGTGCTCCGAGCGCGGCGGCAAGCGTGCAGGCAGCGCCCATGCGCCGTGTGGTCGTTATGTGGCCGGAGCCGTATGTGTCGTGGTGCATTGTGTCTCCATGTGATGACTGCAATGGACGTGAAGCGGCCACCGGAGGCGCATGTCGCACTACCGGAGTTCCATCGAGGGTTTTGCAGCAGGAAGAAGGCGGCCGTGATAACGCCGCGGGATGCGGCCCGGTTCAGCCGGTGGTATCAGTCATCGATGTCATGCGCGTGTCTCCGGTGTGTTGTTGGTTTCTGCCAATGTTTGGCTCGAGACCATCATATCGACGAACAGGAAACGTTTAAAAACGTTTCTACCGATTGTTTGTACCGGAAAAACCAATACATCTGAGGCTGGAAGGGCCCAGCAAAGTCGTTGCGATGCCAGCCGGGGCTTGACCTGTAGGACTTTGGGGCAATACCGCGTGCCTATCGATCTGTCTACACTATTTTTACTCTTCCACTGTGTCGGCAGGCGGGACGGAGTTACGTCAGGAATCCGATAACGTTTCCGCACAACTTCTCGGCGAAATGGGAACCCCAATGACGAAATTTTCCACATTGTGCGTATCAGGTATGGCGCTGCTGATGGCGGGTTGCGTGTCGCAGCAGAAATATGAAGCGTCACAACAAAGGAATGCTGAACTCGAGGCGCAATACAAGCAACTCAACGAGACCATGGGCTCCGAGATCGCTGCCCATGAGTTGCATATCTCGCGGATGCAGGACGCGATCAGGGTGTCGCTCAACGATGACTTGCTGTTTCCCTCGGGCGGCTCGGAAATGTCGGCTGATGCCAGGACGAGCGTTGCCAAAGTCGCCGCGATCCTCGCGCCTCACCAGAAAAACAAAATCAACGTGAACGGCTACACGGATAGCACGCCGATAGGTCCGGAACTTGAAAAACAGGGCATCACGACGAATCTCATCCTGTCTCAAAAACGGGCCGACACCGTCATGCAGTTCATGATCTCCCAGGGCGTCAAGCCGAATCTGGTCTCGGCTCACGGCTATGGCGAAGCCAATCCGGTGGCTTCCAACGATACGCCGGAGGGTCGCGCGCAGAATCGACGCGTGGAACTCACCATAGCGAGTCCCGGCGACTGACGGCTCACGAACCCTGCCATATTTGAGAGCAGTCTGAGGCAACGCAGGATCTTGCAGGGCTTTCGGAGACTTTTACAGTTCGATACACTAATGTCGATGGCGCATTCCAAGCCATTGAATTGAAAGCGCATTATTTTCCTGGCACAGAGATTGCTCCAGTTCTGTCAAAGAAGACGGTAAGTTTTCTGCCCTGTCGACAGAGGAGACAATCATGAACTCGTCAACGAACAATCAATCGACGCGCCACCTGATCGCCGCTTCGAAAATCAACAGGTCCGTGCTGTTGGGAGTGTGCCTGATTGCGTTGACCGCGGTCCTGTTTTACGGCCCCGTGTTGCTGTTGTTGTGGCGCGAGCTGCGATGAGGACCTGTAGCTCATCTCCTGTGTTATGTGCCGCACGGTGCCTCGGCAAGTCCCGCAGTAATTTGATGCGTGGCGTCATCCGGCATCCCGTGTAAATCCGTATGCGACCCGCCTGTGGCTGGCGGTGAAGTCCTCTCGACACCTTCACCATGTCCAGCTTCACGGCGCGGTTGCGCTGCCTGATCCGTTTCAGGCAAAGAGCATCGGCATCGGAGTCGCCGCGCACGAACGTCGAACAATGACTCTGGAACCGTTCATGAGTATGGAAACCGTGCTAATCCCTGCCGATGCCTCGAGAGTTGCTGTTCAAACGAAGGGCATCCCGCCAACTTATCTTCGAAGGGACGGGCGAACGGCGCGCGTCATCTACAAGGCATTGACAATACGCAGATCGTTCGGCCGGCAGGCCGCCCGCGTATTCCTCATGTCGATGGGCGTGACTGCCTCCCTTGTTCACCGGATCGACAGTTCTCCAGTGGAGCGGCTGCGACGTTGACTTTGGTATCTGGACACGCGACTCGACGCCATACCTCGCGATGCGTGCGGCAATGGACTCGCTGACGCACCCATGCACGGTGCGCCGTTGATGCATAGGCATGGTCGGCATGGGTTCACCTGGACGTTTGCGAGCTCGACCCAGGATGCACTGGCGGAACGATTAACGTCGCACGAATCCGCAGATGAACCCAGCTATACAGTTGGACGCGAGGAAGCGGCCGCTCGCGCTAAAACTTGCTGCGTAATGGCCAAGCGACAACTTTGCCATTCGGCGCTTTCACTATCAATCTCTGCATAACAAAGCCATCGCTTCGTGCCATGTTTATCTGTGCGCGGATGCGCGTGACAATCTGCTTGAGGTGGGGCGTTAACCAGGCTGGATCGTTGCCATCGCAAAGCTCGATCTCCCATTCATAGAAGCCTTTGCCTCTTGCGCCGATATGAACGTCACTGACTGCTGCGCCTTGAAAGTAGAAGTTGATTGTGCGTCGAAGATACCGCTTCCACTGTAGAGCTTCTTTTGCCCATGGACCTGATGGCATGTCAAATTCGGGAAAGCACGGTGGGGCGCTTGTTAAACAATGGTTATGCTGAACTCGAAAGTTGACGGTCTTGATGCTCTTGGTCTGATTGCATGTCTTGCACAGGGTTTGCAAATTAGCAAGTGAATTATCGCCGCCCACGTAGCTCGGCGCGACATGATCAATCTGCAGTAAGCGCCGATTGTCTTCTCCACAGCAGAGACAGGTAAAACCGTCCCGGCGCTTCACTTGCAACTTGACATCTTCCGTCGGTTCACGGTCGGGAATGACTTCTCGAACCGGCGCAACCAAACGCGGTGCTGTACATGATGGCAGCTGGATGCGATTTACGCATCCATCGAAATGGGATTTAAAACGCTCGAAGTTGGAATAAAGCGTCGGCCAGTAACGATCCGGGCGCAGGTACTCGGTGTGCAGCGCCTGTTGCACCTCGTGAAGCGTCAGACCCTGGCTGATAAACGTTTCGGCAACGACATCGAGATCGTGTCCAGTTCGTTCTTCAAACAGGATGAACTCGGGCGCTACAGCATCATTCTGTGCCATGTGACGAGCAATGTCCAAGAGAGACTTAAGTAGCTCTTCCTGATGGCGTGACTCAGTCACTTCAAAAAATCTGGATGACCAAGCTTCCAGAGTTCCTTTCAACTCGGACAGTGTGAGCCGTTCACTTGCGAACGCAGCAAGATCAATTTCTTTCAAGTAGTCTACGAACGACTCATAACCCTGCTTGCAGTCTTCGAACACCATCACAAGGTCTCGGACGGTTTCTGTATCGTCAGTGCCGTCGATCAACGAATCGTATTGAGTCCGATACCAGCCCACTGGCATTAAGGACAAGAACGGACCAGGAGTAACGGTAATGCCGGAATCCATGGTCTCAACGAGACTGCGGATCAGGGAAACCGAAATCAAGCTTAGTGGTGGGCGCTTTGTATATTCAGTTACGTCGTCAGTTGTACCGCCCGACTCGAATTGACTGTAGTCTGCAAAATTGATCCGGTGCTGCCAGTTGTCGGTAAACGACACAATATAAGCGATCTCCGTGCCGCCGAATTTCGGTCCACGTAACGCTCGCCCCACCATCTGTGTCGCCAATATTCGGCTGGTAGTCTCACGAGTGAGAAAGACAGTGTTCACGGATGGGACGTCGGTTCCTTCGGTTAGCATTTTGACGTTGACTATGACGTCCAGCTCCCCCTTTTTAAAGGACTCCAAGACGTTCCCATTGTGGCCTTTTCCGCGCATGTTCCTGCCGGCGGCGGTCGCTTCCGATACATCGACATGGGAATAAACTGCACCGGCCCGCACGCCTCGCCTGCGTAACACTTCACACAAGAATTCGCATTGATGCCAACGCTCGGCAAAAATGATCGTCTGGCCGTACTTCTTTCTGTTCTTGACATATGTTTCCGCAATCAGAGTGTTTCGTTCCTGGTTGCGGGCGAGATTGTCGATAACACTTTCAGGCAGGTCACGATACGTGCCGACCCATGACTCGAATTCGCGCTCGTTGAAGCTTGGAGTGAAGTCGGTATGGGTGCGTTCAAAGACGGGTTTAGCCAGTACGCCGGCAGCGATAAGTTTACTGGCACTAACGTGGTAGATGATCTCCTGAGGAAAAAGCTGCTTCAGCCAGCCCTTTTTCCGGTCGTCGGTATAGGTCGGTGTTGCTGTAAGTCCGAGGAGAAACATCTTCTGGTGGTGTCTCCTTAAATCATTGATGAGCGATCGGTAGCCCGGTGCCGGGGCGTGATGCGCCTCGTCAAAAACGACGAACAGCTTTTCCCCTGCTGACGAAAAAAATTCGCTCAGCCCGCTCAGGAGGCTGCGATTTTCCCAAGCTTGCCGCAGGGTTTGGAGCGTAATGATAAGAACATCATCCGATGGTTTCACTGTGCTCACCGGGCAATGTTCGGACATACCTGACACGACGCGAATCGCAAGCGTGTTTCTTGATTCAGCTATCAGGCCAATCTCAATACCGTTTCTGTTCGCCTCGTCGTCGTCCAAAGGGGCGAAACATTGGTATGCCTGATCAAGCAAATGATGCGTGTGGGCGAGCCACAATACTTTATACCCTCGCGACAACGGACCATTGCAAAGGAAACGTACCGCTGTAAAAGTCTTTCCGCCACCGGTCGGCAGCACTACGACACCCCCTGCCTCTGGCAGGCGCGATGCAGACTGAAACCAGGCATACAGCTTCCCTAACGCGTCCTGCTGGTGAATCGCGGGCTTTTTCTTTGACGGGTGCAGACGGGCGCTTACGAGATCAAACGTTCGACAATATTCGGTTTCTAATTCCCGACGAGAGCCTGGCGTGCCGCCCGCCGTTACCTTCATTTTGCTGAGTGGCACTGATTGTACGTCTGCGGAAGTAACGTGGTTTCTCATCGCGACCCTTGTAAAAGGATACCTAACAAGTACAGTACGGTATGCGGCACTGAGCGGCAAGCAAGCAAACTACATGAGGGCGTCGCTGCCATGACGGTTTCAGTCGAGTTTGTCAGAATACTAAAACCCCAACAATCGAATAAAAGTCCTATCAGCCTAGACATTTGTACTAAGCAACGTAGACGTTTCGACTAGATGGCCTGCTGCCGATTCCACACAAGCCAAGTGAAGGTGGAAAATGAATCGGGAGGAATCAATGGCGCACGAAGCCAGTACAGTCGCGAGTTCAAGCTTGAGACTGTGAAGTTGGTTGAGGACCGCGGCCTCTCG
>Ga0207657_10004147_pt1 | contig 15362 bp, 21 predicted proteins | sample KBSC33metaG_FD_184316 | JGI IMG/M metagenome (GOLD analysis project Ga0207657, IMG submission 184316) | Corn rhizosphere microbial communities from Kellogg Biological Station, Michigan, USA - KBS C3-3 metaG (SPAdes) (version 2) | ecosystem: Host-associated > Plants > Roots > Rhizosphere > Soil ... | reverse complement strand
CTGTTGCGGCGCGCTTATCGGTAGGGGGCATCGGCGGCAAGATTGGCGGCGATCGCCTGCTCCCACTTGTCGCCGTTGGCGAGCAATTTGGTCTTGTCGTAGAGCAGCTCCTCGCGCGTTTCGGTCGCGAATTCGAGGTTCGGCCCCTCGACGATCGCATCCACCGGGCATGCCTCCTGGCAGAGCCCGCAATAGATGCATTTGACCATGTCGATGTCATAGCGCGTAGTTCGGCGGCTGCCGTCCTCGCGGGGCTCGGACTCGATGGTGATGGCGAGTGCGGGGCAGATCGCCTCGCACAATTTGCACGCGATGCAGCGTTCTTCGCCGTTCGGGTAGCGGCGAAGCGCATGCTCCCCGCGGAAGCGCGGAGACGTAGGCGCCTTCTCGTACGGGTAATTGATCGTCGCCTTGGGCTTGAAGAAATACTTGAGGGTCAGCCAGTGGGCTTTGAGGAATTCCCACAGCGTGAAGGCTTTGAGGGTCCGGGAAATCATGGGGCGGCTTTCCAACTTGCCGTGCGGCAACAGTAACGCGCTCTGTCGTAGACGCACAGAATGAGGGCGGCGGTCGGAATGCTCACAAACGCCTCCTGCGACCGGTTCTCGCCGAAATTACCGAGCAAGTTCCGCTATCTACAGAATAACCCGCCGCGTCCGTGTAAGAGTCTGGCACGAGGCTGCGATAAGAAATGCCATTCTGAAAATCGAGCGCTGCACTGTTCTTGGGCAACTGCAACTCACCGCCGTGTGCGCGCAGATAAGCTCGCGGGATCACGAATTTTTGTGAACGGCTCGCTACCACGTGTTCGGAGACAAAATTACGGCAATCGGGGGGCGGTGCATTGGCAAGCGGCAAGCCTCCAGGACAGCTCAAGTGCTCGACGGTTTGAATTTCGCACACGATCAATGCGGACGTTCCGCGCAACGCTTTTGCTTCAGCCCCAAAGAGCGGAACGCACACGCCTAGAAGTCCGCAGGCCAAAGCTCGAGACTTTTTCAAGCGCCGTACCTCGTCAGCATCAGCCAGCCCGACACCAGCACCACGAACACGAGGCTCAGCGGCAGGAAAATCTTCCAGCCGAGGCGCATCAGCTGGTCGTAGCGGTAGCGCGGCACCGTCGCCTTCACCCAGCTGAAAACGAAGAAGAAGAAAGCCATCTTGGCGAACAGCCAGATGATGCCCGGGATCCAGTAGAGCGGCGCCCAGTCGACCGGCGGCAGCCACCCGCCCCAGAACAGGATGGCGTTGAGCGCGCACATCAGAATCACGTTGGCATATTCGCCGAGCCAGAAGAGCGCGAAGCTCATCGAGGAATATTCGGTCTGGTGCCCGGCCACGAGCTCGCTCTCCGCCTCGACCAGGTCGAACGGCGTTCGGAAGGTTTCGGCCATCGAGCTGATCAGGAAGACGACCCACATCGGGAAGAGCAAAAGGTTGAACCCGAAGGCGTTGACGATACCCAGCCCGAAGCCCTTCTGCTGCAAGACGATGCCGCTAAGGTTGAAGGTGCCGGCATAGAGCACGACGGTGATCAGCACGAAGCCGATCGAGACCTCGTAGCTCACCATCTGCGCGGCAGCTCGAAGCGCCGAGAAGAACGGATATTTGGAGTTGGACGACCAGCCGGCGACGATGACGCCGTAGACGCCGAGCGAGCTTGCGGCGAGGACGTAGAGCAGCCCGACATTGACGTCCGCCAGCACGACGCCCGCCTGGAACGGCACCACCGCCCAGACGATCAGCGCGACGGTGAAGGTGACGATCGGCGCGATCAGGAAGAGGCCCTTGTTCGCGCTGGTCGGGATGATGGTCTCCTTGAGGAAGACCTTGAGGCCATCGGCGAAGCTCTGCAGCAGGCCCCATGGGCCGACGACGTTGGGCCCACGCCGCAGCGCCATCGCCGCCCAGATCTTGCGGTCAGCATAAATGATCATTGCCACCGCGAGCATCAGCGGAAGCGCGATGACGAGGATGCCGATGACGGTGGCGATGAACCATGCCCAGTCGTAGCTCATGCCCCAATGCTGGAAGAATGCGGTCATCCAATCGCCTTCAGCACGAGGACAAGGGCCATCAGCGCAAGGATTGCGATGCTGGCCACTTTCAGCGTCATTGCCTGCGCGAGCCGGTTCGGCATGAAAGCGCGAGCGAAGTCGATCAGGGCCCAGTCGTCCCTCATTCCGCCGCCTCCCGATCATTGCGCTCACCCTGAGCCTGTCGAAGGGCGAGCGCTCGCATTTCGACAAGCTCAATGTGAGCGCTGGGTTGGCCCAACGACCGCCTCACTCCGCCGCCTCCCTGAAGGTGACGCCCTTCACCAGCTCTTCGGAGCAGCGGTGCATGGTCGGGCTCGCGCGGCAGATGGCGTTGGTCAGGAAGAAATCTCCAATCGGGTAGCGGATCGGCCCCTCGGCCTTGGCGCTGAGCTTCGGTGGCGCCCACGGCAGGTCGATCAGCCCGTCACGGCCGAGCTGCGGGAACTCCTTGATCATCCTGGCCCGGAGCTGATCGAAGCTGTCGAACGGCAGCTTCTTTCCGGCAAGCTCGCTGACCGCGCGGAGGATCGACCAGTCCTCGCGAGCGTCGCCCGGTGGGAATGCCGCTTTTTCGCCGCGCTGCACCCGCCCTTCGGTGTTGATGTAGGTGCCGTGCTTTTCGGCGTACGCGGCTCCGGGAAGCACGAGGTCAGCCTGCCGAGCGCCATTGTCGCCGTGATGGCCGATATAGACCTTGTACGCGCCCTTGAGCCGATCGGCGGGCATCTCGTCCGCGCCGAGCAGAAGCACCAGCTCCGGATTAGCAGCCTCGATGTCGACGATCCCGCCTGGCTGCGCATAGCCGAGGACCAACGACGCCATGCGCGAGGCCGAGGTGTGGAGGACGTTGAAGCCGTTCCATCCGTCACGGATCAGCCCGAGCGGCTCGACCAGCGCCAGCGCGGCGCCAAGGCCACCCGCAGCGAGTGCGCCCGGTCCAACGATCACGGCCGGCCGCTCGGCGCCCGCGAAGGCATCCTTCACCGCCTTGGGCAATTTGCCGATGAGCTTCAAATCGTCGCCCAGCCACTCGACCTTAATTCCGACATCGATCTCGGGTCCGATAGCGAAGACTTTTCCACCCTTTCGGGCGATCTTGCGAACGCGGGTGGCGATCAGCGGCGCTTCCCAGCGGATGTTCGAGCCGATGAGCAGGACCGCGTCCGCATCCTCGATGCCAGCAATGGTTGAGTTGAACGCGACCGCCGAAAGGCTCGTGCAGTCGTAGGTCAGGCCCGTCTGCCGCCCTTCGAGGAGAGCAGACCCCTGTCCCTCGAGCAGCTTCTTCGCGGCGTACATCGTTTCCGCGTCGAGCAGGTCGCCGGCGATCGCGGCGACCTTCGGCCCGGCCTTCTTCAGCCTGTCCGCAAAGATGCCGAGTGCTTCGGACCAGTTCGCCTCGCGCAGCTTCCCCTTCTCGCGCACCCATGGCCGATCGAGGCGGCCCCGAACCAGCGCGTCGACATGGTGCCGCGTCTTGTCGCTGATCCACTCCTCGTTCACGTCTTCGTTGATGCGCGGAAGGATGCGCATGACCTGGCGCTGGCGGACGTCGAGCCGGATGTTCGATCCGACCGCGTCCATGACGTCGATGCCCGCCACACGCCGCAATTCCCACGGCCGCGTCTCGAAGCTCTGCGGCTTCTGCAGCAGCGCCCCGACCGGGCAGACGTCGGCGAGGTTGCCCGACAGTTCGCCCGACACGGCATGCTCCAGATAGGAGGTGATCTGGCTGTCCTCGCCACGGTAGAGCATGCCGATCTCGGGCACGCCCGCGACTTCGGTCGAAAAGCGGATGCAGCGCGTGCACTGGATGCAGCGCGTCATCGAGGTCTTGATGACCGGGCCCATGTACTTGTCGTCGATCGCCCGCTTGTTCTCCTCGAAGCGGGAGAAGCTTCGGCCGTAGGCGATCGCCTGGTCCTGGAGATCACATTCGCCGCCCTGGTCGCAGATCGGGCAGTCGAGCGGGTGGTTGATGAGCAGGAACTCCATCACCCCTTCGCGCGCCTTCTTGACCATCGGCGTGTCGGTGCGGATCGCCTGCCCGTCGGCAGCGGGCAAAGCGCAGCTCGCCTGCGGCTTGGGCGGTCCGGGAGCGACCTCGACCAGGCACATGCGGCAATTGCCGGCGATGCTCAGGCGCTCATGGTAGCAGAAGCGCGGGATCTCCTTGCCCGCGAGCTCGCACGCCTGGAGCACGGTCGCGCCCTGCGGGACCTCGATCTCGATGCCGTCGACAGTGACCTTAGGCATTCGCCGCCCCGTCATGCTGAACTTGTTTCAGCATCCATCTTGTCACTTGCTGAGCGGTCTCCAGAATGGGCCCTGAAGCAAGTTCAGGGTGACTGAAGGAAAGGACGGCTTTCATTCGTCTCTCTCCTTGTCGCGCTTCACGGTCCGGTCGATCTGGGTCACCCGCGGACCCCCGCCGCGCACGGCGATGATCGCGAAAATGATCGCGATGGAAATGATGACGATGATCGTCGTCGTGCTCATTGCGCCGGCTTCTCCGGCGTATTCACCACGCGCCAGGCGGCGAGCGCGAGGAGCGCGCGCAGGCCCGGCTTGTTGACTGTCAGCTTCATGTCCTTCTTCAGGCACTCGCCGAGGACCGCGCCGATCGGGGTCATCGCCTGGACCTCGTCACGCGACGCCGGTTCGGTGTCGAAGATCTTCGCCGTCGCTTGCGGTGCCTGGAGCACGGTGCAGAGCGCCATGCCCTCCGTCTGGCTGCGCGCGGCGATGTCCTCGCGCTTGGGATCATAGGCGAGCCGCCCCGGCAGCTCGTCATGCTTCACGTCGGACTTCAGAAGCGCCTCGGCGAGCGCCCCGGCGAGCAGCAACCGCGACGAGCCCATCATGCCGTCGAACGGCATGCAATATTCGTGACCCTGCACGTAGCGGCGAAACTGTTTCTCATAGTCGGGCGAGCCGAAGTCCATCGACAGCAGCTGCTTCGCGCCTTCGGGCGTGTGCGCTGCCATGCACGCGCCGTAGTTGTGCACGGCCCGGAGCGCGACGTCCTGCGGCTCGTTCGACGACACCGGCGCGGCGACCGCGGCGAGAATGAACAACAGGGCACTCATTCGGCGGCCTCCAGAAGCTGGCGTCCGGCGCGCTCGGCGATACGGCGCTCGATCTCCGGCCGGAAGTGGCGGATGAGCCCCTGGATCGGCCAGGCGGCGGCGTCTCCGAGGGCGCAGATGGTATGGCCTTCGACCTGCTTGGTGACGTCGAGCAGCTTGTCGATGTCCTGGACCTCGGCGTCGCCGTCGCGCAGCTTCTCCATCATGCGCCACATCCAGCCCGCGCCCTCACGACAGGGCGTGCACTGTCCGCAGCTCTCATGCTTGTAGAAATAGCTGATGCGGCTGATCGCGCGGACGATGTCCGTGGACTTGTCCATCACAATCACCGCCGCGGTGCCGAGGCCGGATCCGAGCGCCTTCAGCCCGTCGAAGTCCATCGGCGCGTCGAGGATCTGCTCGGCCGGCACCAGCGGAACCGAAGAGCCGCCCGGAATGACGGCGAGCAAATTGCTGAAATCGTCCGGATTCTTTCCACCGCGGATGCCATGCCCGTGGCGGACGATCAGCTCCCGGAAGCTGATCCCCATCGATTCCTCGACAACGCACGGCGTGTTCACATGGCCCGAGAGCTGGAACAGCTTGGTCCCTTCGTTCTTCGGATTGCCGATGCTCGCGAACCATTCGGCGCCGCGGCGGAGGATCGTCGGGACGACGGCGATGGATTCGACATTGTTCACGGTCGTCGGACAACCGTAGAGGCCGGCTCCCGCTGGGAACGGCGGCTTGAGGCGCGGCTTGCCCTGCTTGCCCTCAAGGCTTTCGAGCATCGCAGTTTCTTCGCCGCAGATGTAGGCGCCCGCGCCCCGGTGGACGAACAGGTCGAAGTCGTAGCCCGTCCCGCAGGCGTTCTTGCCGATCAGCCCGGCTTCATAAGCCTCGGCAACAGCACGGCGTAACACTTCGGTTTCGCGAATGAATTCGCCGCGAATATAGATGTAGGCCGCGCGCGTCCGCATGGCGAAGCTGGCGATCAGCGCCCCTTCGATCAGCTTGTGCGGATCGTGGCGGATGATCTCGCGGTCCTTGCAGCTCCCCGGTTCCGATTCGTCGGCGTTGATGACCAGGAAATTGGGTTTGCCGGGCTTGGGCTCCTTGGGCATGAAGCCCCACTTCATCCCTGTCGGAAAGCCCGCGCCGCCACGGCCGCGAAGCCCCGACGCCTTTACCTGGTCGATGATCGCGTCCTGCCCGATCGCGAACAGCGCCTTGGTGTCGTCCCAATCGCCCCGCTGCTTCGCCGCCGGAAGGTACGGCGACTGGAAGCCGTAGACGTTGGTGAAGATGCGGTCCTTGTCCGCGAGCGGCCCGGTGTAGCCCATCAAAAGGCCCCCGCTTCGTGGGCGATGAAGATGAAGAACAGCACGATGATCGCGAGCAGGGCGAACTTGATCATGCCCTTCACGAACTTGAACGCACCGAACGCCAGGACGAGCGCAAAGATGATGTACAGCCAAATCATTTGAGGCGCTTCTGCCCCACATTCTCAACCAGCTTCACCGCGCCGTAGACGATCAGTCCGGCGACCACGAGGCCGACGAGCAGCCCGATCAGGCCTTTGACGATCTTCCACACGATTACGATCACGATGATCGCGACGATGATCTTCAGGACGTCTTTCACTGCGCCCCCTCCCGCGCCGGTCCCGCCGTCGGCGTCCATTGCGAGCGATAGTCGTAGTTGCGCTCTGCCATCTTCTTGAGCGTCGTCGGCCCACCGACGGGGCAGCTCGTCTGGCGATCGATCTGCGGACCGGGCTTGGGCGACTTGCCGGCGGCGAGCGCGTCGAGGATCGCGCCCATGCTCTCCTCCGTGAGGTCCTCGTAATTGTCGTCGTTGATCTGGACCATTGGCGCGTTGGTGCAAGCGCCGAGGCACTCCACCTCCGTCAGCGTGAACAGCCCGTCCTTGGTTGTTTTTCCCTTCTTCAGCCCGCGCTTGTAGCAGGCTTCGAACACGTCGTCGGAACCGCGCAGCATGCACGGCGTCGTGCCACAAACCTGGACATGGAAGCGGCCGACCGGCTCAAGATTGAACATGGTGTAGAAGGTCGCGACTTCGAGCACGCGGATGTAGCTGGTGTCGAGCTCTCGGGCGACGAACTCCATTACGGGGATCGGCAGCCACCCTTGCGTGTTCGTGTCGGACCCGACCTGCCGCTGGGCGAGGTCGAGCAGCGGGATCACCGCTGAGACCTGCCGCCCTTCCGGATACCAGGAGATGATTTCCGTGGCCCGCCGAGCATTCTCGGCCGTCCACTGGAACCCTTCCCAGCGGGCGCGCTCCTGGGCGTCGTCGATGAATGAGCCTTGGCCGGACATCAGTGCTTCAACCAGATCTGTTCTTTGGCCTTGCGCCGGGCCTCCGAGCGCCGGACGTTCCAAATCCCGACGCCAATGCCAAGCAGGCAGATCGCGCCCGCAGCACCGATCATCACGCCGGACGTCACCGGCGAGATGCTGCGATCCAGCAGGGGCAGGAGGATCAATCCAGCAAGACCGACGCCGATCAGCGGGCCGCCGAACGCGAATATGCGCTTCCTGGTGAGGCTCACCGGTCCACCTCCCCGAACACAGGGTCGATCGCGGAGAGCACCGCGGTCGTGTCTGCCAGCATGTGGCCGCGCATCATCATGTCCATGGCTTGCAGGTGGCTCATCATCGTCGGGCGTATCTTGCAGCGGTACGGCTTGTTGGTGCCGTCGGCGACAAGATAGACGCCGAACTCGCCCTTGGGGCTCTCGGTCGCGATGTACACCTCGCCGGCGGGCACGTGATAGCCTTCGGTATAGAGTTTGAAGTGATGGATCAGGGCCTCCATCGAGGTCTTCATCTCGCCGCGCGACGGCGGGAACACCTTCTGGTCGGGCGATCCGACCGGCCCCTTGGGCATCTGGGCGAGGCACTGGCGCATGATCTTCGCCGACTGCCGCACTTCCTCGACGCGGACCATGAAGCGGTCGTAGCAGTCGCTGTTGGTGCCAACCGGGATGTCGAAGTCCATCCGGTCATAGACTTCGTACGGCTGGCTCCTGCGGATGTCCCACGGGATGCCCGCGGCGCGGATCATCGGCCCGGAAAATCCCCAGGCGACCGCATCATCCTTGTGGACGATCGCGATGTCGACGTTGCGCTGCTTGAAGATTCGGTTGTCGGCCACCAGCGCGATCGAATCCTCGAACAGGTGAAAGCGGTGGTCGAGCCAGTCCTGAAGGTCGACCAGCATCCTCTCGGTCAAATCGTAGCGCACGCCGCCGGCGCGGAAATAATTGGCGTGCATCCTCGCGCCGGACGCTCGCTCGTAGAATTGCAGCGTGTCCTCGCGCATCTCGAACAGCCACAGGTTCGGAGTCATGGCGCCGACGTCCATGATGTGGCTGCCGAGGTTCAAGAGGTGGTTGGAGATGCGGGTCAGCTCCGCCATCAGAACCCGGATGTACTGGGCGCGAAGCGGGATCTCGAGGCCCATCAACTTCTCGATCGCCAGCACGAAGCTGTGCTCCATGCACATCGGGGAGCAGTAATCGAGCCGATCGAAATAAGGCAGCGCCTGCGCGTAGGTCTTGTACTCGATCAGCTTCTCGGTGCCGCGGTGGAGCAGGCCGATATGCGGATCGACGCGTTCGACGATCTCGCCGTCGAGCTCCATGATCAGTCGGAGAACGCCATGCGCCGCGGGGTGCTGCGGCCCGAAGTTGATCGTGTAGTTGCTGATCTGCTCGTCGCCGGGATCACGGACGTGGCCGAGCTCGTCGCGAAACTCCTCGCCCTCACCGATTCCGCCGACGCTGAGTTGGACGGTGCGAGTCTTTGGGCGTGTGTCTGTACGCACGTCGCTCACGGCTTCTTGCCTTTCGGCTTCTTGCTGACCTCGCTTTCGGCTTTCTTTGCGCGCGGCTTTCGGGCTTCCTTTGTCGCCTGAACGTCGCCGGGCTTACCCGCGCCGGTCTTCGCCGGCGTATCGGTGGTCTTCGCGGTTTCGGCCGGACTCTTCGCGTTCGGAGTGCTCGTACCGGTCGGAGCTGGCGCCGGCGACGGCGCGCCCGGCTCCTCGCCAGTCGCCTTCTCGTCGCCGGGCAAGCGATATTCCGGTCCCTCCCACGGCATCAGGAAGTCGAAGGTGCGAAAATCCTGCGGCAGGCTGACCGGCTCGTAGACCACCCGCTTCTCGGCCTCGGAATAGCGCAGCTCGACATGGCCCGTGAGCGGGAAGTCCTTGCGCTGTGGATAGCCTTCGAAGCCGTAGTCAGTGAGGATCCGCCTCAAGTCCGGATTGCCGGCGAACAATACCCCGTACATGTCGTAGACTTCACGCTCGAGCCAGCCGGCCACCGGCCACAGCCCGGTCACGCTCGGAACCGGCGTTCCTTCGTCGGTCGAGACCTTCACCCGGATTCGGCGGTTCTTGGTCAGTGAGAGCAGGTGATAGACGATTTCGAACCGCTCAGGCCGGTCGGGATAGTCGACGCCCGCCATTTCCATCAGCTGCTGATATTCAAGGCCGGGCGTGTCCCGGAGAGCTCGGCAGACGTCGATGATGGCGTCGCGCTTCACGACCAGCGTCACTTCACCGACAAGCTCGCGCGCCTCGACAAGCGCCGCGCCGACAGCCTTCTTTGCCGCGGCGACAACGCCTTCATCCGAGGCCATTTTCGGGACATGCTGAGCGAACTTGACGGGCATCAGCTCTGCCTTGCGCTCACATTGAGTTCGTCGAAACGCGAGCGCACGCCCTTCGACACGCTCAGGGTGAGCGCATTATTGCTAATCTCGCTCACCGCTCGATCGTCCCTTCGCGGCGGATTTTTCGCTGAAGCTGGAGGATTCCGTAAAGCAGCGCCTCGGCGGTCGGCGGGCAGCCTGGCACGTAGATGTCGACCGGAACGATGCGGTCACAGCCGCGCACCACCGAATAGCTGTAGTGGTAATAGCCGCCGCCGTTGGCGCAGCTGCCCATCGAAATGACGTAGCGCGGCTCGCTCATCTGGTCGTAGACGCGCCGAAGCGCCGGAGCCATCTTGTTGCACAGCGTCCCGGCAACAATCATTACGTCCGACTGGCGCGGGCTCGCGCGCGGTGCAACACCAAATCTTTCAAGATCATAGCGCGGCATGTTCACATGAATCATCTCGACCGCGCAGCAGGCGAGCCCGAAGGTCATCCACCACAGCGAACCGGTTCGCGCCCAGGTGAACAGGTCCTCGGCCGTGGTGACCATGAAGCCCTTTTCATTGAGCGATTGCCGGAGTTCCTCGAGCTTCTTCTGATCGACCTCGCCGGGCACGAGCCCGGAGATCCGGGCAAGCTCCTCCTCGGTCGGCATCCGGTCTTCGGGGCCGCGGAGCATCACTCCCATTCGAGTGCCCCTTTCTTCCACGCGTAGGCGAGGCCGAGGCCAAGCTCGATCAGGAAGACGATCATCGCTGCCCAGCCTGTCCACTTGGTGAAGCCGAGGCTGACCGCCCAGGGGAACAGGAACGCCGCCTCGAGATCGAAGACGATGAACAGGATGGCGACGAGGTAAAAGCGGACGTCGAACTCGGCGCGGGCATCCTCGAACGCTGGAAAGCCGCACTCATATTCACTGAGCTTCTGTGGGTCCGGCTGGTGCGCTCCGGTGAAGCGCGCGACGATCATCGGCAGCACGACGAACGCCGAGGAAAGCCCCAGCGCGACGATGAGGAACAAGAGGATCGGCAGGTAGCCGGCGGCGACGCTTGCCAAGAGGGAACTCCAGGGGACGAAAAACTTGGCGGCTCTCTAGGACAGCGATTTGTGCGCTGCAACCACCTGAGACACTATCGCAGCGCTCCAGCGACCAGCTTCTGGAGCTTGGAGTGAATGCCGGCGGAAGCGGCAATGAGCTCACCACGCTCGAGCGCCCGGTCGGCGCCCCGGAAATCAGTCACGAATCCGCCCGCCTCGCGAACCAGGAGCATGCCGGCGGCAATATCCCAGGGCTTCAAATCCTCCTCCCAGAAGCCGTCGAAACGGCCTGCTGCGACCCAGGCGAGGTCGAGCGCCGCCGAGCCGAAGCGGCGGATGCCGGCGACGTGCGGGGCGACGGCCATGTAGATCTTCGCCCAACGTTCCGGGTCGCCATGGCCGAAGAAGGGAATCCCGGTGCCCACGAGGCTGTCGGCGAGCTCGCGGCGCGCCGAGACTCGCAGCCGCTGGTCCTGAAGCCAGGCACCCCTACCCTTTTCCGCCCAGAAGCTTTCGTCGGTCAGGGGCTGGTAGACGAGTCCCTGGGTAATTTCGGTGCCGCCCCCGGGCTTTTTCTCCTCGACCGCGATCGAGATCGAGAAATGCGGGACTCCGTGGAGGAAGTTGGTGGTCCCGTCGAGCGGGTCGACGATCCAGCGCGGCTTCGCCGGGTCGCCTTCGATCTCGCCGCCTTCCTCCAGCAGCATGCCCCAGTCGGGACGCGCGTTACGGAGCTCTTCGACGATCGTCTGCTCGGCGCGCTTGTCGGCCATGGAGACGAAATCGGCCGGCCCCTTGCGGCTGACCTGCAGCTGCTCGACCTCGCCGAAGTCGCGGCGGAGGCGCGGCGCCGCCTTGCGCGCTGCGCGCTGCATGACGGTAATCAATCCAGAGTGAGCTACCAAGCGCCTGCTCCACCCCTCCCTGGAAGGGAGGGGAAAGGGGTGGGTATCAGCAGTGCCGGCTCAATGCCGGCGCTGGTGATGAAATCGGCGGGAGCTGGCGCGCTTCGCGCACCCACCCCCAGCCCCTCCCTTCCAGGGAGGGGAGAAAATCAGTCTGCCCGCCTCACGTACTCGCGATTATAGACGTCGACGACGATCTTCGTGCCCGCTGTGATGTGCGGTGGGACGAGCACTTTCACGCCATTGTCGAGCACCGCCGGCTTGTAGGACGAGCTCGCGGTCTGCCCCTTCACCACGGCGTCAGCCTCGACGATCGTCGCTTCGACCTGGTCGGGAAGCTGAACGCTGATCGGCCGCTCGTTGTAGAGCTCCATGACGACGTCCATGCCGTCCTGGAGGAAGTCTGCGGCATCGCCGAGCAAGTCCTCGGGCAGCATCACCTGCTCGTACGTGTCCTTGTCCATGAACACGAGCATGTCGCCGTCGTGGTAGAGGTACTGGAAGTCCTTGGTGTCGAGGCGGACCCGCTCGACCGTCTCGGCGGAGCGAAAGCGGACGTTGGTCTTGCGGCCGTCGATGAGGTTCTTCATCTCGACCTGCATGTAGGCGCCGCCCTTGCCGGGCTGCGTGTGCTGGATCTTCACGGCGCGCCAGATGCCGCCCTCATATTCGATGATGTTGCCGGGACGGATGTCCACGCCGCTGATCTTCATGTGGTCTCTCGGGATTTCTGAAAAGAAGTCGGCAGGCCTTTAGTGGCGGCCATGGAAGCGGGCAAGTCAGCCGCTCCGAGCGGCTTCCAGGCGGGCGCTCGCCGCGGCGCTCATCAGCGGCGGATCGCGGTCGGCAGGCAACGCGTCGAACGCCGGCACGTCTTCGGGGATGGTCACCCAGGGGTGCTTGCTGCGAATGAAGAAATGCGCGTTCGGGCTGATCCGCTCGGCTTCGTCGAGGGTGCCGAGGCGGACGAACTTGATCTTGTCACCGAACATCCGATGCGAGCCCCAGAGCAGGGTACTGCATCTGGTGCAGCGCGCCTGTCCGCCGTCGTTCGTGAGGCTGTCCTCCCCATGCACGATTTGGAGCCGATCGGCCTCGATCATGCCATTGATGGCGAAGGCCGAGCCCGAGATCTTCTGGCATTCGCGGCAGTGGCAGCAGTTCACGAACATCGGCTCATCGGTCATCCGGTAGCGCACCGCGCCGCATTCGCATCCGCCATCGTACATGGGACGCAGTTAGGGCCTAGCCCTTCTTCCCGGCAAGCAGTGGATAGGGATTGATCGGGCTGCCCTGCCACCAGCGCTCTCCAGGCGCCATCGAGTTGATCGCGAAGTGGAGATGGGGAGCCGATGCGACTGCATCGCCCGTGTGATCGACGCGCGCGATCACTTGTCCGCGCTTCACCTGCTGTCCTTCGGCCAGCCCGGGCGCATAGCCCTGCAGGTGGGCGTAGTAATACATCCATCTCTGGTCGGGCGAGCGCTCGTAGATGGTGATCCCACCGCCGCCATTGCTGAAGAACAATTTCTCGATCGTGCCATCGGCCGCCGCGATCACCGGCGTTCCCTCGGCAGCCATGATGTCGATGGCGTCATGACGTCGCCCGGCGCCGCGCGCTTCGGTGAAGGTGTCCGTAAGCTGGTCAGGCTTCACGCCGACGACGGGGATGGCGAGTCCGGCCGGCCCGACATGAACCTGCTCGGCGACCACGACCGGCGGCGCATTCTTGGCCTCGACCGTCACGACGGGTCCGCTGCGCGCGACAGAGGGTCGTGGCTGCGGAACGAAATTGTAGAACCAGATCCAGAAGGCGCTGACCAGCACCGTCGTCAGGAGCGCCGTTCCGATCACCTTGAGCATGGCTACGCAACTCTCCGTCAGTGGATGTTGTTGAGTAGCAACGATGCAGCAAACAACTGTTTCCAGAATCCGGATTGGCTGCTCGGGCTGGGTGTACAAGCACTGGCGCGGGCTCTTCTATCCCGAAGGCCTGCCGCAGCGGTCGTGGTTCGATCGTTACGTCGAGGACTTCGACACGGTCGAGATCAACAACAGCTTCTATCATTTGCCGAAGCCGACGACCTTCGAGAAGTGGCGGAACCAAGCGCCGCCCGGGTTCTGCTATGCCGTGAAGGCCAACCGATTCCTCACCCAGGCAAAGAAGCTCAAGGACTGCGACGAGCCGATGGAGCGCATGATGAACGCGGTCCGGCACCTCGGCGACCGACTCGGACCAATGCTCTACCAGCTGCCGCCGAGCCTGAAGATCAATCTCGAGCGGCTTGAATCCTTTCTGAAAATTCTGCCCCCAAGCATAAACAGCGCATTCGAGTTCCGCGAGAAGAGCTGGTACGTCCCCGAGACCTACGCACTGCTCGACCGCTATGGTGCATCCTTCTGCGTCCACGACATGCCGGGCTCGAGAAGCGAGCGGATCGCGGTCGGTCCGATCGCCTACGTCCGCTTCCATGGCGGCGAGGGCAAATATTGGGGCCGCTACTCGGACGAAGGCCTGCTCTCCTGGACCGACTGGCTCATCGATCAAGCGCAAAATGGCCGCACCTGCTGGTGCTATTTCAACAATGACATCCACGGCCATGCGATCGAGGATGCACGGACATTGAAGGCGATGGTGCGGCAGATGAGCCGCTGATTGGCAATTCGGCCGTTCTCAAGCAAACTGCCGCGCATGGCTGATGCCGAAACCCCTCCCTATTACGAGCCGCCGACGCCCTTCGCGCAGCAACGGTCGGATCTGCGCGCCGGCGTCGGACGCCGCATCGGGGAGAGGCTCGACGGGACGCCGCGCTTGTGGCGGTTGTGCTCGTCGCCGCGGCAGCCGGTCCAGCTGTACATCGGCGATGGCTTCCTCGACGCCGAGACGTGCCGGCAGATGTGCGGGAAGATCGACGAGGGCAGCTACCCCTCGCCTCTCTACGAGAAGGAGAAATACGAGGGCGTCCGCACCAGCTACAGCTGCAACCTCGACTCCCGCGATCCGCTGATCGTCCAGGTCGACGACCGCATAGCCACCCTGCTCGGGATGGACGCGGTGCACGGCGAGCCGCTGCAGGGCCAGCGCTACCAGCAAGGGCAGCAATTCCGCGAGCACGCCGATTTCTTCTACATCGACGAGCCTTACTGGGCCCAATATGAGCCGCACGGCGGGCAACGGACCTGGACGGCGATGATCTACCTGAACGAGCCCGGAGCCGGAGGCGCCACCCGCTTCAAGCTGCTCGACTTCGCCATCGCCCCCCGGCTCGGGCGCATTCTCATCTGGAACAACATGGCGCTCGACGGAAGCCCCAATCCGTGGACGCTGCACGAGGGAATGCCGGTCGAAAGCGGCACCAAATACATCGTCACCAAATGGTACCGCGAACGGAATTTCGTCTAGGCCAGCGCTTCGGCAAAGGCGCGGACCGCCGCCCCGGCATCGTCTTTGCCCCACACCGCCTGGCAGACTGCGAGGAAGTCCGCGCCGGCATCGACCAGCGGCCTCGCGTTGCTAGGCGTGATTCCGCCGATCGCCACACAGGGGATCTCGAACAGGGTCGACCACCAGGTCAGGATCGATGTCTCAGGTCGATAGTCGGACGGCTTGGTCGTGGTCGGATA
>Ga0207657_10004146_pt1 | contig 15363 bp, 16 predicted proteins | sample KBSC33metaG_FD_184316 | JGI IMG/M metagenome (GOLD analysis project Ga0207657, IMG submission 184316) | Corn rhizosphere microbial communities from Kellogg Biological Station, Michigan, USA - KBS C3-3 metaG (SPAdes) (version 2) | ecosystem: Host-associated > Plants > Roots > Rhizosphere > Soil ... | reverse complement strand
GAGGTAGGTCGAGTAATTGCCCTCGTAGGGGAAGTATTTTCCGCGATCGAGCTCGAGGATCCAGCTCACCACATTGTCGAGGAAATAGCGGTCGTGGGTGATCATCAGCACCGCACCCGGATATTCCTTGAGGTGATTCTCGAGCCACTGGACGCTCTCGGCGTCGAGGTGGTTGGTCGGCTCGTCGAGCAGCAGGATCGACGGCTTTTGAAGGAGCAGCCGGGTCAGCGCGATCCGACGCTTCTCGCCGCCTGACAGATTCTCGACCGACCAATCGGATGGCGGGCAGCGCAATGCCTCCATCGCGACCTCGAGCTGGTTGTCGAGCGTCCAGCCATCGACCGCGTCGATCTTGCCCTGGAGTTCGCCCATCTCCTCCATCAAAGCGTCGAAGTCGGTATCCTCCTTCGGATCGCCCATCTCGGCCGAAATCGCATTGAACCGGTCGACCATGTCGGCGACGTCGCGCGCGCCGTCCTTGACGTTTTCCAGCACATTCTTGCTCGGGTCGAGCTGCGGCTCCTGCGGCAGATAGCCGACCGTGATGTTCTCGCCCGGCCACGCCTCGCCCTGGAAATCCTTGTCGATGCCGGCCATGATTTTCATCAGCGTCGACTTGCCGGCCCCGTTCGGTCCGACGATGCCGATCTTGGCGCCATGGTAGAATTGCAGGTTGATGTGGCTGAGCACCGGCTTCTGGGCGCCGGGGAAGGACTTGGTCATGTCCTTCATGACATATGCGTATTGGGCGGCCATGGGGTCGCGTCTGTCCTATTCGTGAAGGTGGAGAAGTTGCGCGCCAATTAGGCGCGCGCCGCGCCTTTTTCTAGTCGCGGCCGACCATCGCCTCGGCATTCGCGAACCGGTAGTCGCGATATTTGTCGCGCAGGTCCTTCTTGCTGAGCTTGCCCGTAGCGGTGTGCGGCAGCTCGTCGACGAACTCGATCGCGTCGGGGAGCCACCATTTGGCAACCTCTTTCGAGAGAAAATCACGAATTTCAGTCTCGCAGACGTCACTGCCGTCATCGCGAATGACCAGCAGCAGCGGCCGCTCGTCCCATTTCGGATGGGGAATCCCGATGGCCGCGGCCTCCAGCACCCCGGGACAACCGACCGCGCAATTCTCGAGCTCGATCGAGCTGATCCACTCGCCGCCGGACTTGATCACGTCCTTGGCGCGGTCGGTGATCTGGATTGATCCGTCGGGGTGGATCGCGGCGACGTCGCCGGTGTCGAACCATTGGTCGGCGTCGCAGCAATCCTCATTCTGCTTGAAATAGCGCTTCACCACCGACGCGCCGCGCGTCTGCAGCCGGCCGGAGGTCTTGCCGTCGCGCGCCAGAACCTTCCCATCGTCGTCCACGGTTCGAAGCTCGACGGTGAACATCGAGCGCCCGGGACGCGTCAGGTAGGCGAATTGCTCCTCTTCGCTCATCGAATCCCAATTGCCCGGCGGAGCGCCAACGGTCCCGACCGGCGACATCTCGGTCATGCCCCACAGATGGTTGACCCGGATCCCGCGCTGCTGGAACCAGCGGATCGTCGCGGGCGGAGCCGACGAGCCGCCGATGACGACGATCTCAAGCTTGTCCAGCGGTGCGCCCGTCGCTTCGACATGGTCGATCATGCCGAGCCAGACCGTCGGGACGCCTGCGGTGTGGGTCACGCCTTCCTCGTGGAACAGCCTGCAGAGACGCTCGGGCTGGTTGTCGGCGCACAGCACCAGCTTGAACCCCGCGATCGCAGCCGCGTAGGGGATGCACCAGCTGTTGGCGTGGAACATCGGCACCACCGGCAGCATCACCGAGCGGGCCGAGACGTTGAAGATGTCCGGCGCAATGACGGACATGGCGTGCAACACCGTCGAGCGGTGCTCGTAGAGCACGCCCTTGGGGTTCCCGGTGGTGCCGCTCGTGTAGCAGAGGCCGCAGGGGTCGCGCTCCTCGCCCTCGTACCAGCGATAGTCGCCGTCCTCGGCGGCAAGCACCTCGTCGAATTCATCGTCGAAGCGGATGAAATGCTCGACCGTGGGCCAATCCACCTTCATGCGCTCGATCATCGGTTCGAACTGGCGGTCGTATATGACCACGCGGTCCTCGGCGTTGTTGACAATGTAGGTTTGCTGATCGTCGAACAGTCGCGGGTTCAGCGTGTGGATCACGCCGCCCATGCCGACCGCGCCGAACCATGTGACGAGGTGGCGGTCGTGGTTCATGGCGAGCGTGGCTACGCGGTCCCCCGGCTTCACCCCTCGCCTTTCCAGCGCCTGGGCAAGCCGCCGCGCCTTGTCGGTGATCTCGATCCAGTTTGTTCTATATGTCGAGCCGTCAGCCCGCGCCGCGACAATCTCGCGATTGCCATGCTCGCGCTCGGCATGGTCCATCAGCCGCATGATCCGGAGCGGCCAGTCCTGCATTGCGCCGAGCGGCATCGTGCGCCTCCCCCGAAGAGGCGCGCATTATGCCCGAGATTCGGCGCAGTCTCTAGAAGGGCAGCTTGAATCCCGGCGGAAGCGGAAGCGTGCTTTGCATTTTCTGCATTTCCTCGGCGGCAGCGGCATCGGCCTTCGCGCGCGCATCGTTGATCGCCGCGGCGACAAGATCCTCGACCATCATCTTCTCCGAGGGGGCGAGCAGGGTCTCGTCGATATCGACGGCGAGGATCCGGCCCTTGGCGGTCGCACGGATCTTCACCATCCCGCCACCAGACGCGCCCTCCACCTCGATCTTGTCGAGATTGTCCTGCGCTTTCTGGAGCTCGGCCTGCGCGTTCTGCGCCATCTGCATGATCGAGTCGAAGTCGGGCATTTCGGGCATGTCAGCTGCCTCTTGTTGAAAAGGATTCGAGTTCCGCGTCGGGAAACGCGTCCATCACCGCGCGGACGTTGGGATCGGCGAGCACGTCGGCTCGAACGCGCTCCTCCGCCATTTTCTCCTGTTCCAGCAGCGAAGGCTCGCCCGCGTCGTCGGAGAGAGTGATATTCCAGTTCGCACCGGTCAGCGGCTTGAGCGCGGCGGCCAGCTCGCGCGGCCAGTCCCCGCCAAGCGGCCGCATCGGTTTCAGGACGAGCTCCGGGGGCGCAAAGCGAACCAGTCCCACATGGTCGTGAAGTTGCTGGGAAAGAAGTGGCCGGCTTTTCTCAAGAAGTACAACCAGGTTTCGGAAATCAGCCGGCAATTTCGCTACCGGGGTCGTGTCCGCCGACGGGGCAGCGGCACTCGTGGTCGCGCTGCCACTTTCCTGTCCGCTCAGCTTTGCCAGCAGCGACGCCGGATCGGGAAGATCGGCGGCGTGGATCAGGCGGAGGAGCGCCATTTCGGCCGCCTCACGCGGATCGGGCGCCGCATCGACGTCTTGCAGCCCCTTGAGCAGCATCTGCCACAGCCGGTGGATCGTGCCCCAGCCCAGCTTCTGGGCCATGGCGTCGGCGCTCTCGCGCTCCTCGCTCGACTGAAGGGGGCCGACGCTTGCGCCCGCCTTGGCGCGCGTCGCGGCATGGAGGCTCTCCATCAACCCTCGAAGGAGGTGCGTCGGATCGATTCCAAGCTCGTGCGCTTCGTCGAGCGCGGCAAGCGCGCCAGAAGCATCCCCGGAGAGGACCAGCTCGAGCAGTCGGCGGATTCGCCCGCGATCAGCGAGCCCGAGCATGTCGCGCATCTGGGCCGCCGTCACCGCACCGGCGCCATGGGCGATCGCCTGGTCGAGGATCGAGAGGCCGTCGCGCGCCGAACCCTCCGCCGCTCCCGCGATCATCGACAGCGCCTCCGGCTCGACCTCGACCCCTTCGGCCCTTGAGACCTCGGCGAAATGCTCGGCCAGCTTCTCGGCCGGGATCCGGCGCAAGTCGAACCGCTGGCACCGCGACAGCACCGTCACCGGGACCTTGTTGACCTCGGTTGTTGCGAGGAAAAACTTAACGTGTCCAGGCGGTTCTTCGAGAGTTTTTAGAAGCGCATTGAAGGCTTCCTTGGTCATCATGTGGACTTCGTCGATGATGTAGATCTTGTAGCGCGCGCTGACCGGTGTGTAGCGCACTGCCTCGGAGATCTCGCGCACATCGTCGATGCCGCGATTGCTGGCGGCGTCCATCTCGATCACGTCGATGTGCCGACCTTCGGCAATCGCGCGGCACGGCTCGCATACGCCGCACGGCGTGATCGTCGGGCCGCCCTGCCCGTCCGGCCCGACGCAATTGAGCGCCTTGGCGATGAGCCGCGCCGTCGAGGTCTTGCCGACCCCCCTCACGCCCGTCAGCAGGAATGCATGGGCGATGCGGTCGCGCGCAATCGCATTGGCGAGAGTCTTCACCATGGCGTCCTGGCCGATCAGCTCGGCGAAGGTCTGGGGCCGGTATTTGCGCGCGAGCACGCGATACGGGCTCGCGCCGCCGGGCACGGGCACATCAGGCAGGTCGAGACCCAGGGCTGGCGATTCGTCGTCTTCCATCGACAACGGTTTAGGGTCCTACCGGGCGTCATGCCAGCGAAGGCTGGCATCCATGTCAGCAAGCCGAACCGGCGGACCTCATCCGGGAAGGCATCGGCCCCAGCCTTCGCTGCGGCGACAAGCTGACGCTTGACGGTGGAAGCCGACGACCCGGCACGAAATCGTTGTGGCTGCTCCCTTCCGGGCCTGACCAGGTTGGCGACAGCGCCGTCCGCCGACTTCCGAGCGGGCATATGGTGGAAGCCTGTCCAGCGCGCAAGCTCGCCGCCTTCATTGACGGTTCACTCGAACGGGAGGACGGAAGATCTTCCCAGGCCCGAAGGCACGATCGATGTTCGCTCCGCTATATCTGCTTGCCATGCTCGCGCCGACCGCGTCGCCTTCGACGCCGATCACGGTCACCGGGCATGCGTGGGCGCCTTTCATCAGCCCAATGGGAGAGCCCTTTCGGGCCAGGTCGGCGACCGACGACACCCTCGCCGATTGGTTTTACGGCACCGATTCCAATCGCGATGGGACGATCACCTCGGCCGAGATGATCGCCGACGCGGACCGGTTCTTCGACAAGCTGGACCTCGATCACAATGGCGAGATCGATCCGGACGAGATTGCGAACTACGAATATGAGATCGCGCCGGACATTCAGGTCATGTCACGCACGAAGCGTCCACCCGGGTCCCCGGAGCGGCGACTGACTGACGCGAAGGCGGATAATCGCGAGGCGCGCGAACGCGATCGGCGCGACGAGGATTATTCCGCGCTGGGGATCGGCGACACGCGACAGGGAGCGGCACGCTACGGTCTGCTCAACATGCCAGAGCCCGTCGCGGCCGCCGATGCCGACTTCAACCGCGGCGTGACGAAGCAGGAATTCCGTCAGGCGGCGGCAGAGCGCTTCCAGCTCCTCGACGCCGCTCGTCACGGTTCGCTTTCCCTGGCGCAGCTCGAGGCGTTGAGACCGATTCCACCGGCCGACGGCAAGCGCCGGGTGAGAAGAGAAAATGCCGACGACACGCGCCTCGGCAATCCCCTTCCCACCGGGCCGTGAATCGCGCTAAGTGGTTCACGCGGCATGAGATTCGCGACTGATGCAATCCACCCCGCTCTCACAACCGAAAGGTCCGCATGTTCGCTCCTGTCGTTCTCATCCTCGCCGCTGTGGCGGGCCAACCCGCTTCCGACGCAGCCGCCGCCGGGGGATTGGGCCGCGCGTTCGTCAGTCCGATGGGAGAGCCATTCTACAGCAATACGGGCACCAATGACGGTCTCGCGACTTGGTTCGCAAAGGTCGATGCCGATCACGATCAGGCCATCACCACCGATGAGATGAAGGCCGATGCGGACAAGTTCTTCGACCGGCTCGATCGGAACAAGGATGGAGAGATCGATCCCGACGAAATGACGATTTACGAGCAAACCATCCAGGCGAGGAGCGGCCGCTACAGCCTCCTCAACATCCAGCAGCCGGTGATGTCGGCCGATACCAACTTCAATCGCGGCGTCTCGCTCGAAGAATTCCGTTCGGCAGCGGCGAAGCGATTCCGGACTCTGGACGTGACCGGAACCGGGCGGCTGACGCTCGCCTCACTCGACGGCATCCGCGAGGCCGCGGCGGCGGCGGCGAAACGACCCTTCAACAAGGCCCAGGAAGTAAGGCTCGATCCCAAGGCCGCGACGGAAGGCGTGATTCGTCCCCACTGATCGCAACATTTCCAAAAGTTCATTAAGCGTTGGGCCTGGTCGCGAGTAGCTTTGCAGGATGGCAATTCCCCTGATCTTGATCGCGGCGGCGGCGGCCGCCGCTCATGGCCCGGTGCCGCTCCATGCCCGACCCGCCAACGGGCGCGCGTTCATGAGCCCGATGGGCGAGCCCTTCTTCGCGAGCGCGTCGGGTAGCGACGGAATGGCGACCTGGTTCGCCCAGGCTGATACCGACCACGACGGCTCGCTCACATCAGCCGAGATGACGGCGGACGCCGAGCGCTTCTTTCAGCGGCTCGACACCAACAAGGACGGTGAAATCGATCCCGACGAGATCACCCATTACGAGGAGGCGATTCAGGCCAAAAGCTACAGTTACGGGCTGCTCAATATCCCCGAGCCCGTGGTTTCCGCCGACGCGGACTTCAACCGCGGCGTTTCGCTCGACGAATTCCGCCGAGCCGCGTCCAAGCGCTTTCAGCTTCTCGACCTGAACCACACCGGACGACTGAGCCTCGTCACCCTTCAAACCGTTCGCGAAGCCGCGGCGGATCAGGCCAAGCACCCGCTCGGCGAAAAGCCGCCAGAAGTCCAGTTGGACCCACAAGCCGACACGGCAGACATGGGACGGCCGCACTAGTCGCGCAATCCCGCGGTCAGCGGCCCATCCAGTTCCTCGCGCCTGGCGGGATGCGCACCGTAAGGCTCTCCATCCCGGGCGTCAGGAGAATCTGGCAGGCGAGCCGCGACGTCCGCGTCGCGTGAGCGGCGAGGTCGAGCAAATCCTCTTCCTCCTCGCTCGCCGCCGGCAATTCGGCGAAATCATCGGCTTCCACGATGACGTGGCACGTCGAGCAGGCCATGACCCCTTCGCAGGCACCCTCAAGCGGCTCCCGCGCCGCCCAGGCAACATCGAGGAGCCGCTGCCCGGCTTCCGCTTCCACTTCCTTGTCGAGGGTTCCGTCGGACTTCAGAAAACGCACCAGGGTCACGCGTCGAGCTTCTCCTGCTCGTGCGCCGCAGCGGCAATGCGCCGGCAGGCATCCACCAGCTCCTTCTGCGTCGTGTAGCGGCCGAAGCCGAGCCGGACCGACGAGCGCGCCTCGCGATAGTCGAGCCCGAGCGCGCGAAGCACGTGGCTCGGCCTGCCCGACCCGCTGGCGCAGGCCGATCCGAGCGAGAAGGCGATATCGCGCAGGTCCGCGATTAGCCGCGCTCCATCAAGGCCTTGCCGGCGGATATTGAGATTGCCCGGGTAGCGATGCGACGTGCTTCCGTTGATCGTCCAGTGAGGCCCCAACGCGCGCACGGCGGCATGCCACAACTTCTGTACATGGTCGTAATCACGGGTCACTCGCTCCTCGGCGAGCTTCGCCGCGGCTCCAAAGCCGACGCACAGAGCGGGCGACAGCGTTCCCGAGCGTAGGCCCCGCTCCTGCCCACCGCCGTGGATGAAGGGCGCAGGCTCAACCCCTTTGCGCATCCACAGCGCCCCAATCCCCTTCGGGCCGTGGATCTTGTGCGCCGAGACCGCAACCAAATCAGGTCCTTTACAAATCTCGACGCGGCCGAACGCCTGAACGGCGTCGCACAGCATCAGCGCGCCGGCCTGGTGCGCCATGTCGGCGATCTCGGAGATGGGCTGCGTGACGCCGATCTCATTGTTGACCTGCATCACCGCGACAAGGAGGACGCGGTCATCGAGTTCGCGCGCGAGCAGCTCGAGATCGAGCCGTCCGTCGGGCTCGACGGGGAGGACCGTGAGGTCGATGCCCTGCCCCGCCAGCCACTCGCAGGTGTCGAGCACGGCCGCATGTTCCGTGGCGAGCGTGATAATCCGACGGCGCCCCTTCGAGGCCTTCTCGACGGTTCCCTTCAGCGCCCAGTTGAGCGCCTCGGTCGCGCTTCCGGTGAAGGCGGCGCTTCCACCTTTCAGACCGATCGCTTCCTCGACGCGCTTGCGAGCCACCTCGATCGCGGCGCTCGCCTCACTGCCCCAGCGCGAGGGCGAGTGCGGATTCGCGAATTTCTCCTCGATCCACGGCAGCATGGCCTTGGCCACCTCGGGCGCGACCGGGGTGCTCGCCTGGTAATCGAGGTAGATCATGCGGCCTTCGCCTTGGCACGACCGGCCATCTTGCGCCACTCGCCGAGGAAGCGCGCGAGGTCATTCTCCGTCGTCGATGGGCCGAAGCTGACGCGAATTACGGATGCGGCAACCTCCTCCGGCACGCCCATCGCGGCGAGAACCCGGCTTGGCTTCATGCTTCCGGACGAACAGGCGCTTCCCGCCGAAACCGAGATTCCGGCCAGGTCGAGCTGGACGAGCTGACCAGCACTGGCAACGCCCGGCAGGGCATAAGTCCCGATCGTCGCGATCCGCGGCGTTTCCTCGGCGATCACCAGTCCGCCCGAGGCCACGATTTCGCGCTCGAGGCGCTCTCTCAGACGCTCCAGCCGCGGCATCGCCTCGGCGAAGGAGGGGCTCGCCAGCGCCGCGGCCATCGCTACCGCCGCAGGCAAATTCTCGGTTCCTCGGCGATATCCTCGTTCCTGCCCGCCGCTCGGCGCAAGCGTGGCGAGGTCCTTGACGAGCAATGCGCCGGCCCCGGGCGGGCCGCCGAACTTGTGACCGGAAATTGCGATGAAATCGGCGTCCGGAAGCGCAATCTTTCCCGCCGCCTGCGCGCAGTCGCATAGCAGCAGCGAGCCGGACCCACGTACCATCTCGCAGATGCGCTCGATTGGCTGAATCGCTCCGGTTTCGTTGTTGACGAGCTGGACTGCGACGAGTGCTGGCTCCCCGGCGAGCGTCCGCTCGAGCTCGGATGGCTGAATAATTCCGTTCCCGTCGACCGGGAGGACGTCAGCGCGCTCGCCCATCGCGGCAATCACGGCGTCATGCTCGGTCGAACCGACGATTCGGCGCTCCATTTTCGCGCGCGCTGCCACGATCTGGACCGCTTCGCTCGCGCCAGAGGTCAGGATGACGTCATGACGCCAGCCTAGCGCCTCCGCGATTTCGCGCCGCGCCTCTTCCAGCGCCGCGCGCGCGCGCCGCCCGTCGGCGTGCGGCGAGCTGGGGTTCGCCCAAGCCTCCAGCTCCGCGGCCATTGCGGCACGGGCTTCGGGCAGCATCGGGGTCGTCGCCGCATGGTCGAGATAGAGGCGGACGGACATCGTCAAAACGCGAGGATCCCTGCCGATTGCCTGTTGAACCGGCGCCCCTATATAGGAGCCAACGCCGCGGCGCACCCGTCGGCAGCCATTTTCATTCGCGAGCTATTTGCACCCGATGCCCGAAGTCATCTTTCCCGGCCCCGAGGGACGTCTCGAAGGCCGTTTCCACCCCGGCACCCGCCCCCGCGCCCCCGTCGCGCTGATCCTGCACTCGCACCCGCAGGCGGGCGGCACGATGAACAACAAGATCGTGCAGCTGCTCTACCAAACCTTCGTCCGGCGTGGGTTCGCGACCTTGCGCTTTAATTTCCGCGGAGTCGGCAAGAGCCAGGGCGTCTTCGATAACGGGATCGGCGAGCTGTCGGACGCAGCTTCCGCGCTCGACTGGGTCCAGAGCATTCACCCCGAGGCGGAGACGACATGGGTCGCCGGAGTGAGCTTCGGCGCGTGGATCGGCATGCAATTGCTCATGCGCCGGCCCGAGATCCGCGGGTTCATCTCGATCGCCCCGCCCGCCAACATGTACGATTTCAGCTTCCTCGCGCCCTGCCCGTCGTCGGGCATCATCATTCAGGGCGAGGCCGACGAGGTCGTGACCCCGAGTGCGGTCCAGAAGCTCGTCGACAAGCTGCGCACCCAGCGCCACATCACGATCAACCACGACGTGATCCCCGGCGCGAACCATTTCTTCGCGAACGAGCTCGACCAGCTCATGAAGTCGACAGACGATTATCTCGACATGCGCCTCGCCACCGATCCGGTGAAGCCGGCTATACCGTCCAGATCATCACGTTCATGACGAGTACGAGCGCGGCGACCACCATGAGAATGCCGCGCACGCGGGTCTGACGATCGAGGATCAGCTTCACCCCGCCGATGATCAAGAGGAAGGCCGCGACCATCGCGAGCGCCATGGCGGCTGACGAAAAATTAGGCATTCACGTTTCCGATTTCACCAAGACTTAACCAAGGCTGGTCCAGATTGGCGACTATGCCAGGTGGGGACCAGCAGGCGCGCCTCGAAGAGGCGTTCGAGCGGATCGAGGAAACGATCCTGCCGTGCATCGCGATGATGCTCGACACGCTCATCGACGCCTCGGAATCCGTCGCCGAGGGCGAGCGCCGCTTCCTCGTCGGCGAGCTCCAGACCCTTGCCGCCGAGCTGGAAGCGCTCACGAAGGCGGTCGAGCGCTCGCATCCGCTCCGCATCGATCCCGGCGAATACAAGACCCGCAACGTCGCTTAGGCGCCGCCGACGATCCGCGCGTGAAGCGCCGGATCGATATTCCCGCCTGAGAGCACCACCACGGTATCGTCGAGCGGCGCGACTTTGCCGGAGAGGAGCGCCGCCAGCGCCGCAGCGCCTCCGGGTTCGACGACCAGCTGGTGCCGTTTCCATGCAAAGCGCACCGCATCGAACGCTTCCTCATCGCTGACCCATAGCGCCGTTGCTTCGCGCTCGCGCAAAATTCCGAACGTGATCGGCGACACCTTCGGCGTCTGGAGCGCATCGAGGCGAGTATCGGGCGCATCGGCGGCGACCGGCACGATTTCGCCGACTTCCAGCGAATGCGCCATGTCGTCCCAGCCCTCCGGCTCGACGATGACGATCTCGGCTTGGGGAACGGCCAGGGCAATGCCTGAGGCGAGCCCTCCGCCGCCGCACGGAACGATGATGCGCCGCGGGGCCCGACCGAGCTGCTGGACGATTTCCAGGCCCGCGGTCCCCTGTCCGGCAACGATCGCCGGATCGTCGAAGCTGGGCACGACGACTGCACCCGTTTCCTCTGAAATGCGCGCCGCGATCGCTTCGCGTCTTTCCGTTCGGCGGTCGTAGAAGATGATCTCGGCGCCCTCGCTCCGGGTGCCGTCGACTTTCACTCGTGGCGCATCCGAGGGCATCACGATGGTGGCGCGAATGCCGAGGCGCCGGGCGGCGATGGCCACGCCGCGCGCATGATTGCCGGACGAGAAGGCGACGACGCCGCGCTCGCGCTCCGCCGCCGAGAGCTGAAGCAGCCGGTTGGTCGCTCCCCTCAGCTTGAAGGCGCCGCCGGTCTGAAGGCACTCACACTTCAGCCATACCGGCGTGCCGTCAACCTCGCTCTCGATGAGCGGCGTGTGCTCGACGAGGCCCTCGATCTGCGCGGCCGCCTCGACCACGTCGCCGCGGCCGACCTCGGCGCTCATCACTAACTGGTTGATATTTCACCCTTTCGATTAGCCGTTGCAGATCAGCGACATATGACCGGCAAACGCGGAATTAAGCATCAAAAAATCTTTACAGGGGGGACCCCCCTACATATATCGCGCTCCCGCTGCCCCATGGGACTTCCAACCGCAAGGCAGCTTTCGTCAACGTTTGCCGACAGGCATTTGGAGGTCCCTTGAATTGCACAAGCACCATCGCGCGCTGGGGCTAGCTGCCGCCCCGTCCGGCGGCCGGAGCGCTGCCGACATCGTCAAAGCTCGGCCCGTTCAGCCGGTCACGTTGCTGCGTCCCCACGCCGCGCGCCGCGCTGCGCGTTTCTTCGCCGAGAAGTTTCCGGGCCGTTCGCTCTATGCCGTAAAGGCGAACCCGTCGCCCGACCTTCTGCAGATCCTGTGGGACTCCGGCGTCACGCATTACGATGTCGCCTCGATCGGCGAGATTCGGCTGGTCCATGAGACGCTGCCGGAGGCCGTGCTCTGTTTCATGCACCCGGTGAAGGCCGAAGAAGCCATCGCCGAGGCTTATTTCGATCATGGCGTGAAGACCTTCAGCCTCGACAGCTTCGAAGAGCTGGACAAGATCGTCCGCGCGACCTCGACCGAGGGCGTTCCGGCGAGCGACCTCAACCTGCTCGTGCGCATCCGAGTCAGCTCGGACCACGCGAAGCTGAGCCTCGCGTCCAAGTTCGGCGCCGACCCGCGCGATGTCGCGGCGCTGCTCATGGCCGCCCGCCAGGCGTCCGACGCGCTCGGCATCTGCTTCCACGTCGGCAGCCAGGCGATGACTCCGGCTGCCTATGCCGAGGCCATGACCCGTGTTCGCCAGGCCATCGTCGAGGCCGCGGTCACGGTCGATATCGTCGATGTCGGCGGCGGCTTTCCGTCCTGGTATCCGGGCATGGAGCCGCCGGCGCTCGAGACCTATTTCGCCGTCATCCACCAGGCGTTCGAATCGCTGCCGATCAGCTACTCGGCCGAGCTGTGGTGCGAGCCCGGCCGCGCGCTTTGCGCCGAATATGCGAGCGTCCTCGTCCGCGTCGAGAAGCGCCGCGGCGACGAGCTCTACATCAACGACGGCGCTTACGGCGCGCTCTTCGACGCCGCGCACATCGGCTGGCGCTATCCGGTCCGCCTCGTCCGCGAGCAGGAGTCGCACACGCGCCCGATGGAGTTCAGCTTCTACGGCCCGACCTGCGACGATCTCGATCGCATGGCGGGCCCGTTCGAGCTGCCCGCCGACGTGGGGCCCGGCGATTATATCGAAGTCGGAATGCTCGGCGCCTACGGTTGCGCGATGCGCACCCAATTCAACGGCTTCGGCGTTGTCGAGTCGGTTGTCGTCGAGGACGAGCCGATGGCGAGCCTCTACGGCGCCAGCGCGCCCGCCCGCTCGAACGTCGTGCAGCTGTAGCTCCAGTCGTCATCCCCGCGAAAGCGGGGATCCAGCTGTTTTTCTTCCTTCGGCGCGAGTAGCGGGATTCCCGCTTTCGCGGGAATGACGAGGTATTTTTCAATGACCACCGACACGCTGAACAAGGTCCAGGACACCGACCGCATCAACGACACCCGCAAGGGCGAGCTGCTCTCGACCCCGATCGAGCATATCGACATCACCAAGTTCGACGCCCGCCCGGTCATCGACGCGATGGGCAAGATGAGCTTCACCAGCCGCGACCTCGCGCGGGCCACCGGCATCTACAACACGATGCTCGAGGACCCTGAGTGCTCGATCATCCTGGTCGTTGCGGGCTCGACCTCTGCCGGCGGCTGCATGGACCTCTATGCCGAGCTGGTGAAGTCGAACATGGTCGACGCGATCGTCGCCACGGGCGCCACGATCGTCGACATGGATTTCTTCGAAGCGCTTGGCCACAAGCACTATCAAGCCAATGAAATTCCTGACGATGATACGCTACGTTCGCTCTACATCGACCGCATCTACGATACCTACATCGACGAGGAGCAGCTCCAGGACTGCGACCACACGATCGGCAAGATCGCCGATAGCCTCGAGCCGCGTGCCTACTCGAGCCGCGCCTTCATCCGCGAAATGGGCAAGTGGCTGAGCGAGGGCAATGCGAAGAAGCAGGGCAGCCTCGTCCAGCTCGCCTACGAGCATGACGTGCCGATCTTCTGCCCGGCGTTCGTCGACTCCTCAGCCGGCTTCGGTCTCGTCAAGCACCAGGTCGACGCAATGAAGCGCGGCGGCCATTACATGGTGCTCGACGCCATCGCCGACTTCCGCGAGCTCACCGACATCAAGATCAAGGCGGGCACCACCGGCCTCCTGATGATCGGCGGAGGCGTTCCCAAGAACTTCACGCAAGACACTGTGGTCTGCGCCGAAATCCTCGGTCACGACGACGTCGAGGTGCACAAATATGCCGTGCAGATCACGGTCGCCGACGTCCGCGACGGCGCCTGCTCCTCCTCGACGCTCCAGGAAGCGGCGAGCTGGGGCAAGGTTTCGACGGCGATGGAGCAGATGGTCTTCGCCGAGGCGACCAGCGTGCTTCCGCTGCTCGCCAGCGACGCCTGGCACCGTGGCGCCTGGCGCAACCGCGAGAAAAGGCGCTTCGCCAAGCTGTTCGACTAACCCCCCGAACGCACTCCTCCCGTCATTCCCGCGAAAGCGGGAATCCACCTTTTCTTGTCGGTCGCCTAAGGAAGGTGGATCCCGGATCAGGTCCGGGATGACGAAGGGGGAGATATTCATGCACATCAGTCCGTTGCTCGCGCCGGTCGTCACGCTGGTCGCCTGGTCGCTCGTCATGCTGATCTGGATGGCGGTGAAGCGGCGCCCCTTCGTTACCAGGGGCCCGCTCCCGAACGGAGCCCGCGGTGAGGATGTCCCGCCCGGGCCGCACAATTGGCCGGCGCACAATTACCAGCACCTGATGGAGCAGCCGACGATCTTCTATGCGATCGTCTTTGCGCTGGTCCTGATGGGCTTCGACCATCACATCAACGTCTATCTCGCCTGGGGCTATGTCGGCCTCAGAATCGTGCACAGCGTCATCCAGGCGACGGTGAACGTCGTTCGGATCCGCTTCCTGCTTTTCGCGCTGTCGTCGCTATGCCTGCTCGGCCTCACCACCCACGCCGCGATTTTCCTCATCTACCACCGCTGAAGCAGGCGGCGAGCTCGACATGCGTCGACCAGCGGAACTGGCCGACGGGCCGGACCCAGTCGAGCGAATAGCCGCCGTCCACGAGCGCCTTTGCATCGCGCGCAAAGGTCGCCGGGTTGCAGCTCACGTAGGCGATCCGCCGCACGCTTGAGGCAGCCAGCGCGCGCACCTGCTCTTCCGCGCCGGCCCGCGGCGGATCGACGATGACCGCGTCGAATCGTTTCAATTCACCCGGATCGAGCGGCCGCCGATAGAGATCGCGATGCTCGATCGCGACATGCGGCGCGGCGCGCTTCAGCGCGGCTGCCGCATCCCGCGAAGCCTCAGCCGCATAGCTTGCGCCAACGGCGAGCGTGAAGGTGCCGAGGCCGGCGAACAAGTCCGCGACGCGTTCCGACCCGTCCACGGCTTCGCGAACGCAAGTGGCCAGCGTCGCTTCGCCATCCTCGGTGGCCTGAAGGAAGCCGCCAACAGGAAAGGAAACCGGAGTGCCTGACAGAGTGACCGTCGCGGGCTGTGGCTCGTACACGGTTTCAGGTCCAATCCCCTGGTCGATGCTCAGCCGCGCGACCGGGTTTGATGAAGCGAACGAGGTCAGTTGCTCGATCGCCGCGAGGCCCTCGACACGCACGCCCTTGAGCATCACGTCCGCGCCCTGATCGACGAACGTCAGCTGGACTTCGACGGCACGCTT
>Ga0207657_10004145_pt1 | contig 15365 bp, 13 predicted proteins | sample KBSC33metaG_FD_184316 | JGI IMG/M metagenome (GOLD analysis project Ga0207657, IMG submission 184316) | Corn rhizosphere microbial communities from Kellogg Biological Station, Michigan, USA - KBS C3-3 metaG (SPAdes) (version 2) | ecosystem: Host-associated > Plants > Roots > Rhizosphere > Soil ... | reverse complement strand
GCGGGCGATGAATTCGGCCGCGGCGCGGCGGGCGTTCGCATTCTTGCGAAGACCCATCGGCGGCGCATGATGAAGGAAGGTAACGTCGGGAAATCGTGCGCGCAGCCGCTCGAGGAAGTTGGCGGTGCCGCCTACGACCGCGATCGTTTCGCCCGGCTTGATGACGCTGGCGAACAGCGCCGCGGCAAGGTCGCTGCCGGGGACCAGTGGCAATTTTATCCCGCGAAGCCGCGCCAGCGAGCCCAGCACTTTACTGTCGCAGAGACAAAGGTCGGCGGATTCGTAGAGCTCCCTCAGTGCTGGCTCGCGATGCAGCCGTACGACATGGTCGACGTTAGGGGTGACGACGTACGAATAGCGCGAAGTCGGTGTCACCGCTTCCAACCGTTGCTTCACGTCAGCAAACGTCAACCGGTCGAAATCGATATCGAGGAAATCGATGCGCTTAATATGCATCACTATCGAAGAGCACGGCTCGGGCCGTCGCGAAGAGGATCCGAATGTCGAGCCAGAATGACCAATTGTCGACGTAATGCTTATCAAGCTCGATCCGGCGTTTGGCACGTTCGATCGTGCGGACCTCGCCGCGAAGGCCCTTTACTTGCGCATAGCCGGTGATGCCGGGCTTTACGCGATGGCGCCCGGCGTACCCGCGAACCGCCTCATGGTAGAAACGGTCGCCGACCATCATCTCGGTGCCGTGGGGACGGGGTCCGACTAGTGACATACTGCCTTGGAAGACATTCAAGAGCTGAGGCAGCTCATCGATGCTGAACCGGCGCAGAACCCGGCCGACCGGCGTTACGCGGGGATCATCGCGGGTGGTCGTCTTGCGTGCGCCGACGTCTGCCATGTCGGTGTACATCGTGCGGAACTTGAAGACATTGATCGGCTCATTGTTGAAGCCCACTCGCGGCTGGATGAAGATGACCGGCCCGGGGCTCGTGAAACGCACCAGGCACGCAGCGACGATCAGGATCGGCGACAGCACCACGATTGCGAGCGTGCTCAAGGCCAGGTCCTCGGCCCGCTTAACGAGTTGACTTATGTCGCGGAATGGACGCTGCCAAAGCGTCAGCACCGGTACAGTGCCGAGAAGATTGACGCGGTAATTGGGCGCAAGCTCGATTGCCTGCGCCGGAATCAAGGACACGTCGACGCACACTTCGCTCAGCCCCTCGACGATCTGCTCGAGGCGCTTGGGCGTGAAATGCGCGCCGCTGATCAGCACTTGATCGATCTGGCCCTGCCGTGCCAGCTCACACAGCCGCGGTAGATCGCCGAGTAGCGGCAGGTCGGGAATCTCGGTGCTGCGGGCCCGATCGTCGGCGATGCCGACAAACCGCAGATGCGGGAAATTCAAGGATGCAAGTAGCTGGCGCGTGAGGACAACCGAGTCCGGGTCGGCGCCGTAAAATGCAATTCGCTGCTCTATTTGGCCGCGTTTTGCCAGCCGTGTGATCAGCCGGTGGAGAATGGGACGCGATGCTGACAGACACAGTACGACGCTTAGCAAGAAAAGGAGCGAGATTCCTCGTGAGTACTCCTTCACCAATCCAGCCTGCCACAGCAGCGCCGAAGCAATAAGGCTGCTGATGACAGCGTCGAAAGTTGCGTCGCTACTGTCGCGCAGGTCAAGTAAGCTGCGACGATATGCCTGGCGCGACATGCGGATCAGCAGGAAGCTGCCGAGCATCAGCAGGAACGCCGTGATGTGGACAGGAACGACGAACCCGTGTCCGCGAACTGCGGAATAAACGGCGACGGTGATCGGAGCGCTGACGACGAAGCAAACGATGTCCGTGATAATGAACAACGAGCCGACGACATTCGACGTGAACCGCACCGTACGCTGCATTTCGGGACGGGACGACCCGACCGGCACATCCTCTTGAGGATCTTCTGAAGCGGAAAGACAGCCGCTATCTTCTATTCGCATTACGACAGTCCCCGGTTCACTTGCGCGGCCCGTTGACGCGTAAATTCCGCTTGCAGTTGGGCCATTCCGTCAGGATCGCCTTTTCTCATGTCTGCGAGCGCGGCATAGATCTTTTCATCTCCGGGTATGTCCTGGAAGGCGGTCCACAGCGTGCGCCGTGCCCAATCCGGTTTTCCTGCCACAGCGAAGCAGTGGGCGAGGAGTAATCGATCGGTAGGCGAATTCGGAAGAACCGTAACCAGCTTTTGCGCGTCATCGATAGCCATAGCGGCGTGCCCGGTTCGCAGTTCCAACTCGGCGCGACTTCGGAGGGCGGTTGCGTTGCCCGGATCGAACGCGATTACCGCATCGAGGCGCGATTTTGCAGCGTTTAGATTGCCGGTTCGCGACAAGGCGTCGGCTAGAACAGCATTTGCTTCGGCATTCCTCGCGTCCACGGGAAGCGTTGCCGCCGCAGATGCGATCCGCATCGCCTCAGGCGGGGCTCCCACTCGATTGAGGAACGCCGCATAAACGAGCTTTTGGCTTAGATTGGGTGCCGAAGCGGCAAGGTTTCGCGCATCCTCCACCCGCTGGGGAGATGGCCAGTAGTTTTCCCAGACTTCGAGCACTGCTGCGATGGTTGAGGGTGCAGCCTTAGGGCCAAGAACCTGGACGGATGCGCGCCGCGATTCCGCTATGTCACCGGACCGAAGGGCCGCTTCGATCAAAAGCAGTGAATTCGCCAGGTCCGTCGGCGCTACTGAGTTCAGGCGGCGGGCGGTATTGACAACGTCTGACCACTCGCCACTTCTCGCATAGATCTTCGTCAAGAAGCGCAGGCTCCCGGCATCCGATGGTTGTGCCGCAACCTGTTTCGTTAGCAGCGCCTTTGCTTCGTCGTCGCGTTGCAGTCCGATCAAGGCGCGAGCTTTGAGGAGTGTGCCGGCAGGATCGAACGACGAAGCCGCAAGGAGACTGTCAGCTGCGGCGATTGCTTTGTCGTATTCGGAATCACTGATCGCGACCCATCCGTCAGTGAGCTTCACCAAAGGATCGCCCGGAGCTACGATCTCCAGCTCCCTTGCGCGCTTCTGCGCAAGTGTGATGTCGCCAGAGCGGAGCGCCAGCTCGGTCACTGCGCGCAATACGTCAGGATTGGACCGGTCCAGCTCGTAAGCACGTGTAAAGGCGTAATAGGCATCGCCATAGCTGCCCGTTGACGCCTGCAGCTTCCCCAGCTCGATCCAGTAGTCGGGCACATCGTCCTTGGCCCCAACCAACTGCATCAGCGCTTTGCGCGCGGCCATGAGATCATTCGCTGCCGCTGCCGTCTGATATTCGCTGAGTGCCTCCTGGGCCCGGTCATCCGAAGATTTGCACCCCGGCGCTAGGAATGCCGCGGATAGGCAAGCGGCAACACGCAGGATACTATGGGGGGGCCAGTGCATTTAGCTACTACTCCAGGGACCGGGATTATCCTTTTCTAAATTTAACAAGGCAATAGAGTGAAAAGGCGACTCGTGCGTGCGAGGGGCCGATGCTTGGCGAATATGTTTCAGAAAGGGACGAGTGGTGCTCAGACGTTGGTTGGTACTGATAATCGGCGGCCTCGCCTTGCTCAATTTCTCACTTGGCGTCGCTGCTCAGGGGCCGCTTTCCGTGCCGCCCTCGGCCACGGTCGCTGCCACGCCTTATCGCATCAATCCCGGCGATGAGCTTGAGGTTCTCGTCTGGGGCGATGAGCGCCTACAGCGCGATGTCCTGGTGCTGCCTGACGGAACGTTTGCGTTTCCGCTGGTTGGCCAAGTCAATGCCGCAGGCCGCTTGCCGGTTGAAATCGAGCGCGTGATCACGGCGGGGCTTCAGCCGCAGTACAAGGGGCCAGTCCCGCAAGTGACAGTCTCCGTGAAGAAACCGAGCGGTTATCAGTTCTCCGTGATCGGCAAGGTCAATAGTCCTGGAGCGTTCACGCCGGGACGCTACGTTAACGCTCTCGAGGCCCTGGCGATTGCTGGCGGGCCTTCCGAATTTGCGAACACGGGGGCGGCGCGGGTGATCCGAAAGGCAGGCGACCGCCTTTATGTGGTCCCAGTGCATATGCAGGACGCTCTCCGAGGCGATACAGGACGTCTCAACACCGCTGATATCCCGCGGATCGAGAGCGGCGACACACTGGTAATTCCGTGATGAGCGGCCTTCTGATTATCTCCGCCCTCGCGGCGCAAGCGACGGCCGCGCCGAGTCCGGCGCCTCCCGCCACGGTCGTGCCGACAGAAGAAGTCGGCGCAACCTTGGGCAAATTGACATATGTCGATTTGGAAGCCGGCGCTGGCTATGGAAGCAATCCTAATCTGAGGTTTGGCGATAACACAGCCTCCGGGTTCGGTCGGATATCGGCGCATGCCGTGCATACTCGCGTCAGCGCGCGCACGACGACCGTTTTTTCCGCATTCGGGCAGGAGACCTTTTACACAAGGCACTATAACCCCGCGCTATCGCTGGACTTAAGTGCTCGCCACAGCGCTCGCGTGAGCGAGAGGCTTCAAGTCTTTGGCGACGTGAATTTCTCCTATGACAAAGGTGGTCAGCTCGACACCAGGATCATCGGCATTCCCGATGTTCCGCTACCGCCTGGCACTCTGGAACCGCCAGAGTTACTGTTGCCAGGCGGTGATTTCCTGTCACTTTCGGGCCGGCGATATCGCGCCGGCGCGCACGTGGGAGGGCAATTGGCGCTCAGTGCGAGGGATTTTCTGACTGCGAATGCAGGATTCGAACATTCTGTTTTCAAAGGCGGCGGTTTCGATACGCGCTATACGACCATTCCCATTTCATTGGGTTATGATCGGCAGATCAGTCCGCGCACCACCATCGGCGCAAGGATTGGCGCGCAGCATACCGATTATGACGGTCCTGCCAGCGTCTCGAATGTGACGCCGCAATTCACAGTTTCGACGGCGCTGTCGCAACGCATGACTCTCAGCGGTGCAATCGGCGTTTCGTATGCCTCGATTGACAATGGTACGACTACTCGACATTCGACCGGCGTCGCGGCCGATGCAGCACTGTGCAACCGCGGTGACCGTGGCCATTTCTGCGCCCGGGCGTCGATCAACCAGCAGGCGGCGACGGCGGCGGGGCCGGCCCGAAGCGTGAGCGTCGGAGCCGACTATTCGCGGCGCCTGGATGCGGACCAGAGCATCAGGTTTTCTCTCGACGCTCGGCGCTATTCACGGCCAACGTCTTTCGTGACTGGACAGACCTTCGCCCATGCAACCTATTTCCGGGCAGCTTCCGACTACACGCGACGGCTGGGTGATAGATGGTTCGGGGGCGCGACAATCGCAGCCCGTAAGCTGGTTGAGAAAGGACCGGATCCGCGGGCCGACATTTCCGGATCGCTGTTCATTCGTTATCGTTTGGGTGACGTGCGATGATCGAATCTGACACGATCGAAACGGGGAAATCCGCCCCCACGTGGATGATCAATCATTTGCCTCTAATTCTTTGGCAACGCCGATATTATGTCCTCGTCTGTTTTCTTGCCGTTCTCCTGGTCGGCACCATTGCGGCATTCGTTCTACCGAGCATGTACCGCTCGAGCGCAACTCTACTCGTAGAAGCGCAAGATTTGCCGACAAGCCTGGTCGAAGCGCCAACTACCGGAGAGGTCGAGCAACGGATTGCGCGCATCCGTGAGCAGGTACTGAGCCGTGGAGACCTCATCCAATTGATCGAGCAAAACGATCTCTATTCGAAGGAGCGGCGTTCGGCACCACTTTCCACTGTCGTCGAAGAAATGCGGCATGCGACGTCCGTCTCGGCCTTGTCGAGTGACATTGGGCAGTCGGGTTCGAAAAAGAACACGATCGCGATCGAAATGAGTTACGATTATCGAGATCCCGCCAAAGCCCAGGCAGTACTACAGAGTTTTGTCTCAAAGTTCTTGAGCATGGACAGCGCTGACGTTGAAGATCAGGCGACGCTCACGGTCCGGTTTCTGCAAGACCAAGCGACGAAACTGCAAGCGCAGATCTCCGATTTGGAGGGGCAGCTAACGGCACTTAAAGCAAGGAATGGTGCGGCGCTGGCGAGCAACGGTGGCGCTTCCTTTATCGATACTGGAAGTTTCAGCGCGCAGATCACGTCGCTCCAGAACGAAAATCGGCAACTCATTACCCAAAGCAGTAAACCTGCAGAAGGTAACAGCGCGCTCGCCGCAGCCGAAGCTGCGCTCGCGGCAGCGCAGGCGCAATATAATGACACGCATCCCGATGTAATTGCGGCCAAAGAGCGGGTTGCTCAGTTGCGCCGCATTACGCAGCAGAATTCAGACGGCGGCAGCCCGATCCGGGAGCAGATTGCAGCCAACAATGCCGCAATCCACCAACTGATGGAGCAACGCGACGCGGCCTTGGCGCGCGTGAATGCGGCAGCCGCCGGTCAGGCGCGCGCTCCCGCAATTCTTGAGCAAGCGATGCAACTTGAAAATCGCGTTTCGACGTTGCGCGCTCAATACCAGCAGATCTCGGAAAATCTGTTGAAGGCGCAAAATAGCGCGCGCATGGCCACAGAGCAGCGAGCAGAGCGCCTCTCGCTGGTTGAGCCTGCCAACCTTCCGGATCATCCGATCTCGCCTAACCGGCTGCTATTGATCGGCGGAAGCGCCGCAGCCGGGTTAGGACTTGGGCTGTTGCTTGCTCTCGGACTCGAACTCTTGCGGAAGCCTGTGCGCAGTCCCAAGCAAATCGAGAGCCTGGGTCTGCCAATTATCGGTGTGGTTCCATTGTTGAAATCGAAGGCGCGCACAAGGCGTCTTCCCGCCTTCCTTTCGCGGGAGAAGCGACTTGCAGCATAGCTCTTTCGATGCTCGGCCTAACATCGGAGCGGAGGTTAGACAGGTGAGGATCTCACCGGTGTTTCCTACGCGGTCTCAAGCCGAGGAAATCCCCTGGAGCGGAGCTATTGCTCGTCAGCGCCTCGTGCATGGCTTTGACAGCCGTAATGCAAGTTCGCGTAGCTTCAATCTGATCCGTTCCAAGCTGGTGGCCCTGCAGCGAGAGTGTGGCTGGCGTATGATCGGCATCGTCTCGGCGACGCCGAATGTCGGAAAGTCGTTTATTTCGGCCAATCTTGCGGCAGCGATGAGCCGTGATCCCCGATTTCAGACTTACCTTCTGGATCTCGATCTCCGTCGCGGCACACTCAAGGATATCTTCGGAATCCAGCCTGAGAATAGTCTGATCGATTATCTTGAGAGCTCAGGCTCGGGCTCGGGTGAAACTCTGCATGGCTTCGTCCCACAATCACAGGAATTGATCATCATTCCGAGTGCTGCCGGTGAGGTTCACTCGGCTGAGCTACTCGCCGGTCAACCTGCCAGCGCGTTGTTCCGCTCCATGCGCAGCTCGGACGAACATAACTTTTTCGTTTGCGACCTACCGCCGGTGTTCGCGAACGACGACGCATCCATCATCATGGAATCGCTCGATGGCTACGTTATCGTTGCGGAAGATGGTAAGACAACTCAGCGCGAGATCCAGGCTGCCGCTGACATGCTGGGTCACGAGCGTCTCGCCGGCGTCGTTCTCAACAAGTATCGCGGCGGCCTTGTTAGCGAAGGCTACGGCATCGAAGAACGCTACGCTCAATATTATGCGAGGCAGGACGACGAGGCCGAAGCCTGATCAGTCCTTATTTCGAAGGCGGCGGCGCGAAACCGGCTTGATATTCGATCTTTGCCGAAGAACGAAGGCTCTTCACCCGGTCCTGAACGGCCTTGCTCACCTGGTCCCGCTTCATCGCGTTCAGTGCAACCGTGCGCGCCTGGTCGGCTGGAAGGGGAGCCGGTTCACGCGCCACGATGACATTGGCGATCGCTTTGTCGGGCCCAGGCACAATGAAGGGTTCGCCGGCCCCCAAATGAGAAAGCTGCATGTAAATTGAGTGCGGAAAAACTGCGGTGTCGAGCTTTTTGGTATCGCGCTTGAACTGGACCCCAGCCGAAGTGAGCGCCTGAGCGATTTCATCGAGCGACTTTGCAGAACTGAGCTTCGCGCTCACCGCGGCACTCTGCGGCAGCGGATAGATGATTTGCTGCAGTGACCAAATTTCCCGGTTTGCGAATATCTCCGGGCGGCTCGCTTGGTACCGCGAGATTTCATCTGCTGACGGAAGCTGCGCTGTATTGACGCGTTTGGAGACCAGCATGGTGATTAGCAAGTCGTCATTCGCGCGCCGCTCGCGATTGATGAAGTCAGGCGATTTGTCGATTCCGTCGGCACGAGCCTGCTGAACCAGCAACTTGCGGTCAATCAGCTTTTGCAACTCGGCGGCGCGCGCCTCCTTGGTCTTTGCCCCGCCCAAATTCTGGTCATTGCTCATTGCATCGTTTAGCTCACCGGCCGTGATCTCTTCGCCGTTGACGACCGCCAACGTCTGTCCTGTCGCTTTCTTCTGGCAGCCAGAAGCGGCCAGCACGATGACAAGTGCAAAAATGAGACGCTGACGCATTGAGTTGCCCCGTTTTAAAATCGAACGGCTTCGGCCATAGCATGCACAAATATTACGTTCCAGCAGGATAGGGTGGAAGCGGAGGCCTCATGGAGACCGTTTACGATTGGATTTCGCTTGGCATCTTTGCTGGTTTGATTGTGTTGTTCCTGCAGCGATCAGTCGGCGAACGAACCGAGAAGGACGCCCCCCTGTTATATTATCTGGGCGCAGGCGTCGGCTGTGCTGTGGCGAACTACCTTGGCAATCACGGACAGGGCATCTTAGCCACTCTGCTGCTTGTGGCGACGGTTGTCTTCATCGTAATTTGGCTGAAGCCCTTCAGGATGAAGGCAGGTCGCTAAACGGTCGAGCTGACGGGCGCTCTCAGGCGATGAATACCGCTCGTTTGTTAGCTGGCACGGACGCGATGAGCGCGCGTACGAATTCGTCGATTGTTGCTCGGGCGTCGTCTGCGTCCTCACTGACCATGGAAATGCGTACGAGAATCGCATCCGGGATTATTCCGCGCAGATTTTGCTCGGCAACCGCCCACTTTTGTGCTTTCCAGCTCGTCGGCATCTCGTTGCCAATGCGAGTCCAATAGACGACGTGTTCCGTCGGCCCTCCAGTGGTGGCGTCCATGCTGCTGGTGGAAATGCGCTTGGAGCCAATCTGGATGGGATGCGGCTTCGTATTCGAGATTCTGTAGCCGCTCGCGGTGTAACAAAATTCGGGGCGGTGAATTTGGAGAAATCCCGTTTGACCAGAGCTCTGCGCGGCCAGCAGCATGATCGGCGGGTTCCGACCGTCCGAATATATGCGAGTTACGAGCTGACTGTAGACTGCCTTCTCGAGCTGGTCCTCCGGAGGAACTACCAAGCCGCTAGAGGCGACGAATGTCCATGGCCCGATCGTCTCCGGAACCAGCCTGTCCAACTTCTCTATCCCTAGATAGTCCAGCTTGACGCTCGGCTGCCGCCACACGGCGATACCGGCAGACGAGCAGAACAAGAGGCCGAGCAGGAATTTACGGCGATCCGTCTTAGGCGCTGTGAAGTTGTCGAAATCCGGCCTCATGTTGCAACACTCGTGCCACGTCCGGTGAACAGGGGCTCGGCGAGCTTATCGATGCCAAAGATAGTAATCAGGGCAACCGAGAACATCAGCAGACCTGCAAACTCGTGCAGGAAACCCTGAGCAGCCGCGTCACCGAGATAATAAGTGACTAGCACCAGCACTAAAACGCGGATGAAGTTCGATATGATCGCGACCGGAACGGCAGCGAGGGCGATGACGAGGAATGCAATAGGATTGGAGCGATGCCGCAGGTAGACATAGAAGACGCAAAGCGCCGTCAATGTGACGATCGAATTGAGGCCTGCGCAGGCGGCCGCGACGAGCAGCTGGTATTGGGCGATCTGGATTGTCACGCCGGAACTCGCGACCGGATATCCGAGAAGATACAAGAATGAAACGGCCCCTTCGGAGATGGCGATCTTGATCGGCTGCGTTACAGCGGTGACCACCGTATCCGGTGGGGGCAGCGTGAACGCAAGGTAGACAAGCGGGAACCAAATGGCCCGCAATAGTGCGGAGCCGCACAGCATGTACGCTCCACTGATCAGCGCTGCGTACATTGCGAATGCCTCTACCTCGAGAATCCCCGTGATTCGCGCGACGACAAAAAGAGAGAGCGTCAGGCCGAGTAGGAGCAGGGACGGGATCAGCGGCCCAGGACGAATCTTGAAATTGTGCCCGCGAATTTCACGCCACAGTGCCCAAAGGCCGGTCGCCAGCACAAGCGGGCCGTGGCCGCCTTGTTCAGTCGACCAACTGTCGCGAGCTACCTGCACCATGGTCGGCAACACGAGAGCCGCGCAACCAAGCGCAAGCATCAAGTTAGCGGGTGTGATGAAGCGCCGTGATGCAGGCCCAGCGGCGCGCACAAGCGATGCCGGATTCTCGAAATTCATTCGGGACGCTCTCACCTGTGCTCCGGAGCGACGCTAAACTTTCCTTTACGCCGCTGCAAGTTGCTGATGTTCTCGCTTCGAGACATGAACGCTTGCCGCCAGTCGGGGCCGTGCGGCTGCCTCGCAAAATCGATTGAGGCGAGGGGTTTCAAACCCTATTGTATGGTTCGCCCGCAGCCTCCACCATCGGAGCCGAACCTGCCGAATTCCTTCGCCTATCTCGCCTTGTTTGCCTGGCCGGCTGTGTGCGTTGTCCTCTTCGTACTTCTGCCTGTTGAGCTAGCGGCAATCTGGTCTCTGCTTGGCGGGTACCTGCTCCTACCATCAGCCACGAGCGTCAATGTCGCCCTCCTGCCGGAGTTCGACAAGTTCAGCATCCCCGTCATCGCCACATTCCTCCTGTGTTGGATGAAGGGTACGCGGTCACCTCCTCCCGCTCGTTCGCCGTGGGTTTATGGGCTCGCGATCGCGTTCGTCCTGTCTCCAATCCTTACAAGTTTCACCAACAGTTACGAACTGCAGATTGGCGATCGCAGCCTTCCAGGCTTCTATCCGCTCGACGGCGTGAAAGGCGCTCTCAATAATCTTGTGACATTGGCTCCATTTTTTATCGGAATGAGGTTCATTTCGTCTGAAAAGGGAAGGGAGCAACTCCTTAGGGCCATACCGATAGCCGCGCTATTCTACAGTATTCCGATGCTGTTCGAGGTCAGGATGAGTCCTCAGCTGCATAAAATGGTGTACGGCTTCTTTCCTCACAGCTTCGCGCAACAGGTTCGTGATGGCGGGTTTCGACCCGTCGTCTTCCTCGGCCATGGTCTGGAAGCCGCATTGTTCGCCGCCATCGCCGTGATCGCTGCGGCAGTAGCTGCGCGGGCGAAATGGCATCTGTTGCGCATACCAGCGGGCGTCGTCACTGCTTACCTCAGCGTGATCCTGTTGTTCTGCAAGACGATGGGCGCTGCCGTGTACGCGCTGGTCTTGGTTCCCATCATTTTATTCCGGGCGCCCAAGACGTGGGTAAATGTCGCGTGTGGAGCAACGCTGCTGGTGTGCGCGTATCCGCTCTTGCGGACATTCAGTCTCATCCCCGTGGAACATATCGCGTCCGCGGCAAAGACGATAAGCGTGGATCGGGCCGGATCTTTCGAGGTCAGGGTGAAAAACGAAAAGGCGCTGCTCGCAAAGGCCAACGAGAAGCCGTTTCTCGGCTGGGGTTCGTGGGGCCGTAATCGCGTCCACGACGAGAATGGTGCGGATATCACGATTACCGACGGCAAATGGATTATCCAGTTCGGGATGTTCGGTTGGTTGGGCTATTTATCGCTTTTCGGAATCTTCGCCGCTGCAGTGATGCAGGCCCGCGTCGGGGTCAGAGGGCCGGTCACGCGAGCTCGCATCGTGTTGGCCGGCTTGACGCTCTTGCTCGCAGCGAACCTCATTGACCTGTTGCCCAATTCCAGCCTGCTGCCACTAACCTATTTGATGGCCGGATCGATAGCCGGGTGCATTCGGGCAAGCGTCGGGCGACGTTCGGTGAGACGCCGCGTAAATAACTCGCAAGCTGCAGTAGTCGCGCAGTAGAAGGTTGCGGTAGCCAGAACAACAGCGCGTCGGAGAGCTGGCTTCAGCCTCGGCTAATGCGCCAGCTGAGAAGGGCCATAACGCACAGGCCGTGGCTTCGTCGCCGACAAAGGGCGGCTCATCGGAAACTCAGTCGAGGTTAGCGCGGGATTTCCCCTGTCTTCTCGACGCATAGAAACGTTCTCAGTACCCGGGTGCGATAGTTTGGAAACTTCGGTTTCGGGGATGGGGTATAGTGGTTCGATCATTTGCCGACGGCAGTCGGATATGGCTGCTCGGGATTGTTTGCCTGGCGAGCGCTTGCGGAAGGGCCGACGGTTCGGCTGCTTCCGACAATGTGAGCGCAGTCGGCCCCACGGTTACTCCGACGCCCGCCGCCACCGTGATTCCACCGGCAGCTCAGACGCCCATTTCGGGCGCTTACGACACGTCGGTTGGCAATGGCGTGGATGCGGCGGGGTTTGCGGATTTGCCGCTGCGGTCTGGAGCGCACCGGTATTTTGTGAGCTCGTCGAGCGGATCGGACGGGAATGATTGCGCAGCGGCGACAAATCCAGCGACGCCCAAGGCAAGCCTGGCATCGGCCAGAGCGTGCGTCGCGGATGGCAATGGCGACCAGGTGCTGGTCGCCGAAGGCACGACCTACAGCGAGAGCCTGCAGCGCTATTTCAACGACAAGAGCGGCTTCAGCCAGGTCTATCCGACGGTGTTGCAGAGCTATGACCCTGCCGACCCGCTGAACGAGGCGAAGTACGGGCGGGCGTCCGATGGCAACCGGCCCGTTCTGACGACCAGCGATCGCGCCGCCACCCAGCTCGTGAGCGGCGCCGGGGCTCCGACCAACTATTTCGCCGTTCGCGGGTTCGACATCAATCCGGGCAACGTTCCGGGCGAAAGCCTTCAGGTGCTCGATCGCACCGGCAACACCAACTACGTGCTGTTCGAGAACGACCTGTTCCGCTACACGATGCTCACCCGCACTGCCGACAATACAGCAGTTACGGCGCGCAGCTTCATTGTCCGAAACAGCGCCTTTTACGGGTCGTGGAACACGTCCGGATATACGCAGGGAGTATATTCGCGCAGCACCATCGGCACGACAGTCGAGGACTGCGTCTTCTGGCACAACGGCTGGAAGATTGGCGCTCGCCGCGGTGACGATCAAAGCATCGGCGGCCTGATGGGCGGCACCGCCTACATGAAGAACCATCCGGTTTATCTTCAGAACGACGACCGCAACACCATCTACCGGCGCAACCTGATCATCGACGGCGCGGCTGACGGCGGGCATGTGCTCGGTGACGCCCTCGTCACCGAAAACGTGATCATCGACGCGCCGATCGGCCTTAGCGTCGGCGGTGGAACGTCCTATTCGACAATCAGGCCGGAGGGCGTCCACCTCGAGATCAGCTACAATGCCATCATTGGCAGTGCCGATCAGCAAAGCGACAACACAGCTGCCGGGGGGACTGCAATCTGGGTTGCCAACAGCACGCCGGACAGTTCGGCGCATCATAATCTCATGATCCGCAGCAACGCGCTGCCAAGCGACTGGACCAGCCCCGCTTTCAGGACATGGTCGGCATCCGGCGAAACCAATCCAAGCTACATGAATTGGCACGACAACGTCGCCTATCTGCGTTCGCAATCGGGTTTGTCGGTCTATGAAGCCGTCAACGGCGGTCCGGTAACGGCCACCTACAACGACAATGTCTGGGACAATGCCGACTCAGGAACGAACAAGAATGGCCGAGAAGTTGCGTTTCCCAATCCCTATGCCACGGATGGCTTGCTTATCGCTGGGGGTTACAGCGGGGCCGATCTTGCAGCGCGCAAGAGGGCGCTCATCGAGTACGCGATTTCGAACCCTGAAAAGCACCCCGGCCGTAGCCTCCTAGGTCTGCTGTTCGCCGGCTATGGGTTGGCATTGCCATGATCAGCAGAATCACAACGCGGACGATTGACGTGACAGAACCGTGGGCCAAGCGGTATTATAGTATTGATCGGCGGCGTGTTCTGATTGCCGCTCGTCCACTTTCAACTTCACTGGATCAAGTCGCCCGAGGTGAATCAAACCGAGTTATTTGATCTCAGCGACACGTCACATTTATCTCACTGTCCTACGCCCGCGACTCCGCTCCTCATCGTTAAGATTGATGTTCATTGAAGGTTGAACCACGTTCTCGCCTTCAGTAGCGAATGTTCTCGAGCTTACCACTCGCGCCGGAATGCCTACGGCAGTCGCCCCTGGCGGAACGTCGCACATTACGACCGCATTAGCGCCGATCCTTGCGTGTTCGCCGACGCGAATTGGGCCGAGCAGTTTAGCGCCAGCTCCGACGTCGACATGGCCGCTGAGGGATGGAACACCGCCGGCATCGCCGATCGTCACTTGCTGAAACAAAAGGCAGTTCGGCCCGATCTCTGCGTTCGCGTGAATGACGATACCATTAGGGTGAGGAATCCGCAGACCGCCGCCAATTTTGCAGGTCAGCGGTATGTCGGCGCCGCTTACCGCAGACCAGAATCGGTGACGGATAACGGCCCATTTCGATCGAGTGCGCTGGTAGTCGCGGATACTTTTGAGCAGGGCCTTTCCGGGCGCCCATCCTGAATATTGTTCCCGCGTCCAGTCGGGAGAAGTGCTTGATACGCTCATCGTATTCCCCCTTAGCGCGACGCCGAGCAGCGCAGGATTAGCCGCAGCAAGCCGCCGACGCAAAGCGTCATGTCGAGCATCCCCGAACTGAATAGGCATTCTTGCTACGTTCAAGGCCAGGTCCACTGACACTAGATCAGGCGCTGACGATCCTTGGGTTAGCAACGCGTCGGCACAAAAGTATGGCCGTCCTTCGTCGTTCTTCGATTGGCGGTAGGAACTTTACTCCATTCCATAGCCGGCAAATAGCAGAGCCCGGATGTTACGCGCGAGATGCTGTTCCGGATGGTCGATGGCATAGTTGATCAAAGCCTGCTTGCGCGCAGCCTCAGTTGCTCCGCTGACTCCGAGCGCTGAAAAGAGCTCGTCCATCGTGTACGGCTTCGGGAAATTGCCTGCGCTACTATTGCCGTTCGTTCCGGAGGCCGCATTGTCCCAGACGTTATTGTTGTAGGTGGCCGTTACCGAACCGCCGTTGACAGCCTCGAAGACGGATAAACCCGGCTGCGAACGCAGATAGGCGACGTTGTCGTGCCAATTCATGTAGCTTGGATTGGTTTCGCCGGATGCCGACCATGTCCTGAAGGCAGGACCGGTCCAGTCGCTTGGCAGCGCGTTGCTGCGGATCATGAGATTATGATGCGCCGAACTGTCTGGCGTGCCATTCGCGACCCATATCCCAGTGCTGCCCACCGTCACGCTCCCGCCTTCGGCATCGGCTCCGCCAATGATG
>Ga0207657_10004144_pt1 | contig 15367 bp, 13 predicted proteins | sample KBSC33metaG_FD_184316 | JGI IMG/M metagenome (GOLD analysis project Ga0207657, IMG submission 184316) | Corn rhizosphere microbial communities from Kellogg Biological Station, Michigan, USA - KBS C3-3 metaG (SPAdes) (version 2) | ecosystem: Host-associated > Plants > Roots > Rhizosphere > Soil ... | reverse complement strand
GAACCAGAACACCGGCGTCAGCGAGTCGGTGACGCTCACCGAATCCACGTTTGACAGCAGCGGAGCGATCGGCGCCGCTACCGCTGGATTCTTGGCCAAGGACAGCGTGAACCTGACGTCACTCGCTCTTACCGGCTTCCCGTCGTGCCAACGTGCACGCGGGTCCAGGTGAAATGCGATCGACAGCGAATCGGCCGACCAGGTCCAGCTGTCCGCAAGCCGCGGAATGAAGCCGGCATCTCCGAACACGTTCAGAGAGTCGCCGACGTCGGCCAGCGGCTCGAAGATCTGCTCCACCACCTGCCGACCCTGGCTCGACATTACGAGCGGCGGGAAGAGATTGTCGGCGTCGGATGCGGTCGAGACGACCAGCGTGCCGCCCCCGCTTTCGGTTCGTGACTTCTCGCTGCAACCGGCCATGAGTCCGGCAGTGAGGGCCAGCGCGCAGCACAGCGCTGCCCGGCGCCCGTCAGGCATGCGCGGAGGAATGGTACGTGGCGTTGGATTCATCGAGTGATATGATCGCGTCTGGGTTGTCCTCGATGAGTATCGTCAGCGCTACATCATCGCGCCATTCCGCCAGCCGCACAAGATTCAGCCTCGAATACGGCCTGCCACAGACGATTAAATTTACGGGCTGAAGGCGCTCTCGCAGAGCGCCCTCCTCGGCGCCCAATGCCGCCGTCGCCGCACAATCCAATCTCTCGATAGATGGCTTCCGTTCAGGCTCCCTCCGCGCTCGAAAGCGCTGATCAATTTGCACCCCGCCACATCGGCCCGACGCCGGCCGAAGTTTCCGAGATGCTCTCCACCCTCGGCTACGACAGCCTCGACTCTCTGATAGATGCGACCGTTCCAGAGCGAATCAGGTTCCGGAGCCAGCTCTCTATCCCAGCCGCCAGGACCGAGGCGGAAACGCTGGCGCTGCTCCGATGCATCGCCGCCCGCAACAAGGTCTTCAGGTCGTACATCGGCATGGGCTTCTCGGACTGCGTCACTCCGCCGGTCATCCAGCGTAACATCGTAGAAAGCCCAGCCTGGTACACTGCCTACACGCCGTATCAGGCCGAAATTGCCCAGGGGCGCCTGGAAGCCCTGCTGAACTTCCAGACCATGGTGGCTGACCTGACCGGACTCCCCATCGCCAACGCTTCGTTGCTCGATGAGTCCACCGCAGCTGCCGAGGCGATGGGGCTCGCCCATGCCCTCGCCGGCAAGGGAGGGAAGGAAGTATTCCTCGTTGCCGACGACTGCCATCCGCAAACCATCAGCGTGGTCCAGACCCGCGCCGCCGCTCGCGGCCTCACGGTACACGTCCTTCCGTATGACAAGTTCGAGTTCGGCCCGCAGGTGTTCGGCGCGCTCGTACAATACCCGGCCACGGACGGGGCCATCCGCGACTATTCATCGATCTGCGACGACGCTCACGCGCACGATGCCCTCGTAACCGTCGCCGCCGACCTGCTCAGCCTGGTGCTGCTGTCACCGCCCGGAGAATGGGGCGCCGACATCGTCGTGGGCAACACCCAGCGATTTGGCGTTCCGCTCGGCTACGGCGGTCCCCACGCCGGCTTCCTTGCGACACGCGATGAGTACAAGCGTCAGATCCCCGGTCGCATCATCGGCGTTTCGCGCGACGCGGACGGCGCCCCCGCACTTCGCATGGCGTTGCAGACACGCGAGCAACACATTCGCCGCGAGAAGGCAACCAGCAACATCTGCACTGCGCAGGTCCTGCTCGCAGTCGTCGCAAGCATGTACGCGGTGTATCACGGTCCGGAGGGACTCGAGCGCATTGCCAAACGCGTCCACCAGCTGACGGCTGCACTCGCGGAAGGAATTCGTAGACTCGGCTTGCGCATCGTGCACGAAGACTACTTCGACACGCTTCGCGTCGATCTCGGCGCAGGGAAGGGTAAGGACGTGATGGCGCGCGCTGTCGAATCGCGCATCAACTTTCGCCGTCTCGGTGATAACGAGATAGGCATCTCGCTGGATGAGACCACCAGTCTGGCCGACGTGGTGGATATTCTCAAGCTGCTCAGCGGTTCCTCCGCGACCGACACCAACTTCGACGAACTGCTGGCTGCTTCCGATCCGCGCTACGATGAGCGCTTCCGTCGCACATCGGCATTCCTCACGCATCCAGTATTCAATAAGTACCACTCCGAGACCGAGCTTCTGCGCTACATCTATCGCCTGCAGGCGCGCGATCTTTCGCTCGTGCATTCGATGATTCCGCTCGGCTCCTGCACCATGAAACTCAACGCGACCGCGGAGATGATGCCCATCACGTGGCCGCTGTTCAACAAGATCCATCCCTTTGCGCCGGTGGATCAGACTGCCGGCTATGCACAGCTGTTCCGCGAGCTCGAAGCCGATCTTGCGGAGATCACCGGTTTCACTGCCGTATCGCTGGAGCCAAACGCCGGATCGCAGGGCGAATACTCGGGACTGCTCGCCATTGCGGGTTACCATGCCTCACGCGGCGAAGCACATCGAAAGATCTGCCTCATTCCGCAATCCGCGCACGGCACCAATCCGGCGAGCGCGGTGATGGCCGGCATGACGGTCGTCGTGGTGAAGACCGATCCGTCCGGCAACATCGACGTCGCCGATCTGCGCGACAAGGCGGAAGCACACCGCGCCGATCTCGCTGCGCTCATGGTCACGTATCCGTCGACGCACGGTGTTTTCGAAGAGACGATTTCGGACATCTGCGCGATCGTTCATGCGAACGGCGGCCAGGTTTACATGGACGGAGCCAACATGAACGCGATGGTCGGCCTGTGCCGGCCGGGCGACGTCGGCGCAGACGTCTGTCACCTCAACCTGCACAAGACCTTCTGCATTCCGCACGGCGGCGGCGGACCTGGCATGGGTCCCATCTGTGTAGCGTCGCATCTTGCACCGTTCCTGCCAGGTCATCCGGTCATCGATCAACCCGGCCGCGAGACTGTTGGAGCAGTTTCCGAAGCGCCCTGGGGCAGCGCCAGCATTCTTCCCATTTCGTATGCGTATATCCGCATGATGGGCCCGGACGGACTCGTCGAGGCGACCAGGATCGCGATACTGAATGCCAACTACATGGCGAAGCGGCTCGAACCGCACTACCCGGTGCTGTACCGCGGACAGAACGGCACCGTCGCGCACGAGTGCATCATCGACACGCGGGTCGTGAAGACGACGAGCGGCGTCGACGTCGAGGACATCGCAAAGCGGTTGATGGACTACGGCTTCCACGCGCCGACAGTCTCGTTCCCAGTTGCCGGCACGATGATGATCGAGCCAACGGAAAGCGAGTCCAAAGCCGAGCTGGATCGTTTCTGCGACGCGATGATAGCGATTCGTGAGGAAATTCGAGCGATCGAGACTGGCACCGCGGATCGCGCCGACAATCTATTGAAGAACGCCCCTCACACCGCCGCGCGCATCACGGCCGACGAGTGGACCCATCCATATCCCCGCAGCCAGGCAGCCTATCCCGCACCGTGGGTGCGGGAATCCAAGTTCTGGCCTGCTACCGCGCGCATCGAGTCGGCCTACGGCGATCGCAATCTCATCTGCTCCTGCCCGCCGACGGATTCGTATGTGACCTGAGACGACTCGTCATTCCCGCGAAAGCGGGAATCCATCTGTTGCCGACCAGCTCTCTGGGTCGATCGCATCCAAAGATCGATAACATGGATTCCCGCTTTCGCGGGAATGACGAGTTTTCAGCCACTTTTCGCAGGAGTGGCTACTAGCGCCTCAGCCTATCTGCGCGCTGTAGGCGTCAGGCTTTAGCAGCGTAGCCAGCTCGTGCGGATCCTTGACCTTCAACCGGATCATCCAGCCCTCGCCGAAGGGATCGCTATTCACGATCGCCGGCTCGCCATCCAGCCTGGTATTCACTTCCGTGACCTCACCAGCCAGCGGGGCGAACAGCTCCGAAACAGCCTTCACCGCCTCGATCGTCCCGAACACGTCGTGCCTCGCGAACGAAGTACCAACCTTCGGCAGCTCGAGATAGACGACGTCGCCGAGCTCGCCCTGAGCGTAGTCGGTGATGCCGACCTCGACGATGCCGTCGCCGCGATCGCGAATGTATTCATGCTCAGCCGTGTAAAGCAGGTCGCCGGGAACGTTGGCCACGCGTCAATGCCTCGATATGGAGCGTAATGGGGGGAACGGCGCCGCGCGCCGCTCAGACCGCCAAGCTAGACCGGGCGCCGGAGGCTGTCAACCGCGACCACACGTCCATCACTTGCTCGTCCAGCTGCTCGAGCGAACCATCATTCTCGATTACGAAGTTCGCGCGCGCTCGCTTGAGCTCGGCGGGCATCTGGGCCGAGATCATATTGGCGGCGTCTTCGGGTGAAACGCCGCGCAGCTCCACCAGCCGCTTCAGCCGCAGCTCCTGTGGCGCATCGACCAGGATGATCTGATCGAACTCGCCTGCGAGCCGTCGCTCGAACAGCAGCGGCACCACGTAGATCAGCACCGCGTCGCCGCGCTTGCGCGCCTCGGCTACCATCTTCCGGCGCAGCTTGTTGACGCCGGGATGGACTATCGCGTTCAACTCCTCCAGCTGGGCCGGGTCGGCGAAGACGGTATGCCTCAATGCTTCCCGGTCGAGCGTTCCATCAGGTGCCAGAATTCCCTTGCCCCAACGAGCGACGACGCGCTCGAACGCCGGCGAACCAACCGCGACCGCGTCACGAGCCAGAACGTCCGCGTCGACTATGGTCGCACCGTGCCGCGCGAATCGGGCCGCAGCCTCCGACTTTCCGCTGGCAATGTTGCCAGTCAAGCCTACGTATAGCATCACCAACTAAAGTATGAACGGACCCACGCTTGTAAACGGAAAACTGTTGGCGCCGCCATATTGAGGGCGCGATGAGCCGCTGCAGGATGCCGGCCAGCTACATGCTCGAAGACTGACGGTTCGCTGCAATTCCATCGCGCAGCAGGCTGAAAACCAGAGACGCACCGCCGCGCGCACGGATTTCCGACGGTGTCGCTCCCAGGTAGCGCCGGCAGTTGTTGCGGAACGCGCTGCCCGACGGAAAGCGCAAGGTGAGCGCGATCCTGTCAGTGCTGTGGCGCGTTCCGTCCATGAGCGCCGCGGCAACGATGAGCCTCCCCCACATGATGAGCTTGTGCGCCGACGGATATCCCGACGCGGCAAGTGCGCGCGAGAGCCGCCGGCCGCCGACTCCCATCTCCTGCGCCAGGCTCGCCGGCGTGAGTCGCTCGTGGGCTCGGGTGATCGCTGTCAGCAAGGCGTCCGTGGCCATCGGAGCGACGGCTGGCGCCAGGTTGTTCCTCACCATCGCCGCGACACCCCGCGCCGAGGCCCTCTCGATTGCGCGTGAGAATGCCGATGGTCCGTCGTCGATGTCGGCGAGGACGAGGGCCTCGAAGCCGTAGCGTCCTGCGTCAAAAATGTGATGTACCCTTTCGAGGGTGCAGGTCGTGTATCCGATGAGCACAACCGTTGGATTCATCCGTTTGAACCGGCGGATGGAGTCGAAGCTCGGCGATGCCGCCGTTTCGAGGTCCAGAACCGCAGCGTGAACCATCCGGTCATGGCATGTCGAAAAAATCTGTTCCCAGCTGTCGCAGGCGATAACCGTGTGGCTGTCGCGCGCGGCGGAACGGATCCGGGCAAGGCGCCCTGGATGGCTCGTCAGAGTGACGATGACGCTCACGTGGGTGTTTTCAAATGCTTTGGTTGTCACTATGGACGCCGATACTCGCATTTAGTGACAAGACCGTCCGGGAGCGTGACGACTCGCGCGACCCGATAACCCTACCTTCTCAGTATGGCGAAAACCGTTCGCGCGGGATTCACGCTAATCGAGATGTTGATCGTTGTGTCGATCGTGGGCATTCTGGCCGCACTCGCTTTGCCACGCCTCAAGGCCGCACAATTCGACGCGGATGCCGGCATGCGCACGGTGGAGATCGCGCTTCAGCAGGCTCAACGAGTCGCGATCGTGCGTCAGACCGATGTCATGGTCAGCTTCGACACAACCGGGCGACGCATACGCGTCGTTTACGACGCAAACAACAATCATCAGGTGGACCCCGGCGAGACGGTTCGCTGGACGCAACTTCAGGATGGGACTCGCTTCATACTCCCACCCGCTGGAGTGCAGCTCAGCGCCAGTGCATCCGTGGTCGGCAGCAGCCTTGCCAGTCGTGACAACTACCCGACCGTCTACTACCATCGTGACGGTGCCGTTAGCAGTGAGCTGGAGCTGTATCTGTCGTCTTATCGAATCAACAAGTCTGACATGCGCGCGATTCACGTTCGACAGGCAACCGGACGCGTGCAGTCGTACCGCTACAACGGGAGCACCTGGATAGGAGCGGGACTATGATCAAGGGCCTACGAAAGGGAATGACGCTGGTCGAAGTCATGATCGCAGTGACGATTCTCGCCACCGCGATGCTCAGCATTGCGAGCTTCATGGGCAAATTCGCGCGCATCGCCGCCGTCAGTGACGTCAAGAACACCGCGAATGAGCTCGCTTCGCAACGGCTCGAAGAAATCAAGAATGCGCCGCGTTACACTGCGATCGACACGCTCTATCCTGGTACCGTGGCACTCGCGACACCATATGTCGGCTACACGCGGACGACGCTGGTCACCCACACGGGCGGCGGGTCGAACGACCTCTACGACTACAAGACCATTACCGTAACCGTCTCCAATCCCAGACTCGGCACGCCTATAAAGCGTACGACGATGATAGCCGCGTTCTGACATGAATGCGATGACTTTCGCCGCGAGCTCGAACGCCGCTCACCGTGCGGGACGGAGGCGCAGCGGATTCACGCTGCTGGAAGTCATGCTGTCGATCACCATTCTGCTACTGGTGTTCGCCATGACGGTTCCGCTCTTCCGCTCACAGGTGCAGGCAATGGGCAGCACCGCTGGACGATCCGATGCGCAGCAGAACGTGCGCTTCGCCATCTCGACGATGGAGCGGCAGATACGCGTAGCCGGTGCCGGCGTTTCCGATCAGCAACCGCTGCTCGTGCAGGCCGATCCATTCGCCGTGACGTTCGACGCCGACTACGCAGCGCGCGATACGGCAGCCGAAGGCGGCGCGTTCGGCGCGGTGTACTACGATCCCGATCTTCCCGCCGGCTCGACGATGAGCATGACGCCGGCGCATCAGATCACTCTACCGCTCTCGTCGACTATCTGGCCGACGACCTCGTACTATCGTGGCGGACCACCCAGCGCTGCGGAAACCATTTCCTTCTGGGTCGCACCGGACAACAGTCCGGGTTCGAGCGGCCGGTACGCACTGTTTCGGCGCGTGAACGCAATGCCGGTCGACACGCTGGCGCGCGGGATGATACTCGATCCGCTCACGCCTCCGTTTACATATCAGATAATCAACGCTGCTGGTGCCGTCGTCGACGTTCCGGCTTCGTCGCTGCCGGCAATTCACGTTCCCGTACACGGGTCGCCGGCCGACACCGGATCATCGGCCCTCACGGATGAGATTCGCTTTGTGAAGGTTCATTTGATTGGCAGCTTCATCGAGCGCGACGGAACCAAGACTCAACGGCCGGCGGATGCATCGATCCGGTTGCTCAATGCCGGTCTGTTGAATCACGCGACCTGCGGCGATGCGCCGGTCTTTGGGCAGTCGGTGACTGCTGTCGCGCCAACATCCAATCAGGTAGTGCTGAGCTGGGGTCGCGCGACAGATGACGGCGGTGGGGAGAAGGATGTGGAGAAGTACGTGATCTATCGACGTCTGGTAGGTGACGTGTTTGCAGATCCGCTCGCCTCGATACCCGCGGGACAGCCGACTTACACGTTCACTGACACTCAGGTGTCGAGTACCAACACGTGGGTCTACGGAGTGGCTGCTGAAGATTGCGGCGGCCAGTTCTCTCCAATTGCGGTGAGTAATCAGGTAACTGTTCCATAATCGGGGGAAGAATGTACGCCAAGCACCTTACGCAAATCGCGGTCAGGTACCGCGCGTGGAAGAGTAGGCGCACGATGAGACCCGGCGTCGAGCGCCGCGGCTCTGCGTTGATATTGACACTCGTGCTCACGCTGTCGCTGGCGAGCCTCGCGACGTCGGCGATCTATCTCGGCGGTAACGAGCAGATACTCGCAAACTCGTACGATCAGGAGCGTGACTTGCGTTACGCTGCCGAGGCAGTGCTCGCGATGGGCAAGAGCACGCTCAATTTCGATCCGTACGCTGCGCCGGACTCGGGCTACACCACCGTCACCAGCAATGCGACAATACTTGGCGCGGACGGCAAGACAGTCCCGGGAATTACGGTGAGCATGTATCTGGGACCGACAAGCTCGAATACGGGGCAGTTTGGGCGATTTGTGAGCGTCGTGGCGGTCGCGAAGAATCAGGCTGGTGCGGAGGTCGTGCGTCGACTCGAGCTGGCGCAGGAGAGCTTCGCGAAGTTCGCCTACTGGTCCAACCAGGAATCCAACAACGGCTCCATAATCTATTTCAACAACAACGACCAGTTGTGGGGCCCCGTCTGGTCCAATGACAATATCAACATCGGGTCCGGTGGCGCGCGTTTTCACGGGACAGTAGGAACGGCGGGTGCGGTGCTTGGCGCCGGCTACGGCACGTTCGACGTGGGTTATTCCGCCAACCAGAAGCCGATCGCGCTTCCCAACAACACAGCGCTCGGCTCGCTTTCGGGATATGCATCTGCGGGTGGCTTCAATTTCACCGCGCCCAACTCCAGCACGATCGACAAGACCTTGATGCGCATCGAGTTCGTCGCGCGCCCGTACAACGGTGGAACCGGCGGAGTTGCCGGCCTGCCGATCAATGGCGCCGACGATGGATTTTTCAGGGTGTACTATGGCAAGACTGCGCCGTGGGTGCGCGGAGACTCGACCGCGGACAATTGCGGTGCTGCATACACGTTTACGAGTACCGGAACGGGGCTGGGATCGCCGTCTCACCCGGCGTTCGTTCCTCTTTCGGAACATACCAAGGCGTGGTTCAAGACCGCCCTCACCAAGTCGGGCCTCTACAGCGGGAGTGTCATCACGTCGCTGACGAGTGGATCCGGAATGACAGCGTACGTCATGAAGCAGTCGTCCGCGCGCTGCTATCTGGGCGGAGATCCGAATCTGCGCGCCGTAAGCTACCGTAGTGAGCCAGGTGCCGGGTACGCCACTGATACCGTCGGCATGGCAACCAAGACCGCGGCGCAAGTTCTCGCGGTCGCACAGAAGATCGCTGGTGACAGCACGACGTTCTTCCCGGGTACAACTCTGAATACGGTCGGCTATTGGAAGCCATACGGGGGGACCGTCGCGCCTCAGCTGACTGCATTGTACCCGGCGGAGGCACAGTATCTGTACCCGCTTTACCGCGGACTCAATCCTGGCACCAAGGGCGTGATCTATGTCGCGGGAACCACGGGCTTGAGCGGCACGCTCCGGGGCCGCGTCACGCTGTACGCCACCGGTAGCGTCGCGATTCTGCGCGATACGAAATACGTGACGGATCCGTCGCTCAACAACTGTACGGCTGACATGCTCGGAATTATTTCCGGCAACAACATATTCATTGCCGACAACGCGTTGCAGGATCCACTGAACATATCGGGCGTCGGCTACAAGAACATGGATGACACCAAGGACGTCTTCGTGCAAGGTGTCATGATGGCGCTCAACACGGCTTTCGGCGTCGAGAATTACGCGTCGGGGCCGACAAACGCAAACGATTGTGAAGGAACCAACAACGGCCGTGGCTGCCTGTATCTGACAGGTGGAATAATTCAGCAGCAGCGCGGCGCTGTCGGAACGTCCAACGGAACCGGGTTCGCCAAGCGATACAGCTACGACAAGTGCGCGCTGTACAATCCGCCACCGTACTTCCCGACGACAGGGCGGTACACGGATAACAGATATTACGAAATCGATCCGGCGGGCTTCGACGTGGCAGCGCTGTACAACTCGCTGACACCCTAGCTATCAACACGCGTAAGAGTGCAGAACGGCCCCGGTCGATACCGGGGCCGTTCTTGTTTGCTGCTATTCGTCAATTGCCGTCGCGCCTGTAAGGCACGTAATGTCCTGGCAGCGCGGCCAATAGCGCCGGCTCGTGATCGGCTCGGCGGAGCTTCAGAACATGCGCACCTGCGCGGCGTCCAGACGCGGCACGCTGTGGCACATCCTGCACCGTGCTTCGTACCGGTCCGCGGCGCCCACCATGATCTGTGGACTCTCGTACGGCGCGGGCTTGCCGTCGATAAGTCGCTGATTGCGTGTTGCGGGTCCGCCGCAGAGCACACAGATCGCGTGCAGCTTGTCCACGATCTCGGCGATCGCCATGAGCTGCGGCATGGCGCCGAACGGCTCGCCACGAAAGTCGGTGTCGGTACCGGCAATGATCACGCGCCGTCCCGTGTCAGCGAGCGTCGTGACGAGTGTGATGATTCCCGGATCGAGAAACTGTGCTTCATCTATCCCGATCACCTGCGCGGTGGGATCCAGTCGTTGTGCGATCTGTGCAGCCGTGTCCACAGGAATCGCCTCCACCGTCCGCCCGTCGTGGCTCGAGACAGCATTGATTCCAGCGTAGCGCTCGTCCAGACGTGACTTGAATACCTGGACGCGCTTGCGCGCGATGAGTGCGCGCCGGATTCGGCGAATGAGCTCCTCACTCTTGCCACTGAACATGACGCCGGCGACCACCTCGATCCAGCCACCGGTGTGCTGGTATGCAACACTCACTTCGCGTTACCGCTCGGAGGGCCGTGGACGGCGTGGAGGACCGCTCGGGCGACCGCGATCGTCGCGGCCCGGTCCGCCAGAACGGGGGCCGCGGCCAAGGTTGCGCTCGCGGCGATCGCTGGCGGTGTGCGCGCTTCCTCCCTCGCGCGGCTGACGTGGCGTCCATTCCTTGCGCTCACTGCGTTCCGGACGCGGGCCACCGCGCGGTGGTCCGCGGAATTCACGCTCGCGTGGCGGGCGCGAGCCGCGCTCACCGCCACGATTCTCACGCGACTGCGCGGACGTGGAGTCCGCTGCTACGAGCCGGAGCTGGCGTGGTGCGGAGGCACTGCGTGTGCGCTCGACGTCGAGCAACCTTACTGCAGCCGCGGCGATCTCGATTCCGTCGTAACGGTCGAGCAGCGGTTCCAGCGCCAGCATCTCGCGTGTGGCAACGCCCTGCGAGAGTACGATCGCCAGCTCCTCGCGCAGCTGTGAATCGCGCGAGCGCGCAGCCGAGCCGGGGCCTTCGAGTGTCAGCGGTAGCAGTGATTCCGCCAGCTCGTGCAGCGGGATCATGTCGCGCGGGGTCGCGAGGGCGACTATCTGAACTGGGCCGATTGCCGTGGCGGACGCGATCTCGCTCGGCATCACCGGCGCGTCGTACAGAATTACGGTATGGCTCGCCGGAATAGCGTCGTAACGCGCGATCCTGATCGGATCGTCGGTGCGGCGGTAGCCGAGGCTCCGGACGGTCTGGACGGCATCTGCTTCGGACGCTGCGTCGCGGACGACTATCGCGGCGGAGGGCGGGTCGAGCTCGTCCAGAAGCCGGCGCAGCGCCGCGGGGCGCGATGCGGCGCTGACGCTCACGTAGTGGACCGAGGGAGCTGCTGGTGAGATCTGAGGCGCCGCGCCGGCTTCGGCATCGGGCGGCGTCATTCGCCTGGCGGTTCTCAGGTGTGCATCGATGATCTTCTCGGCGTCGGGCGTGGCGCGACGGGCAATCATTACCCGAGTGGCGGTCTTCGGCAGCTCGCCGAAGAGCGATTCGAGGGCGCCAAAGGCTGCCGGCGTCTCGACCATCTCATCATCTACCCACGCCAGAACAATCGTTCGAAGGTCATCGAGCTTGATCGCGGAACGCTGGATGAGGGTCTGGAGCTCGATTGCGGGCCCTGCCACAGCGTGGACCGGACGCTCGGCGAGCATGCGGGCAGCACGGTTGGCGGAGGTGACCGGGAGGACCTCGATTCCCTGGGCGCCAGCGAAGCGGCTGACGACGTCTCCCACGATGACGGCCGTCTCCGCGTCGGGCGTCACGACCACGATCTGGAGAGAGGACTGGGTTGCATCCATGCGCTCGAGAGCGGGCGTTATGACGCGCACAAGCGCATCGGTCGTCCTCGGGAGAAAGTGGACGACGTTCTGGCTGCGTGAAGCCGTGCCGCGCTCGGCCTGTTCCATTCGGTGTTCGCTCGGTAATGTTATGGGATGATCTCCGCCATCGTGCTGGTGAGGGCCGACCCGCAGCGGATCCCGCAATGTGCCACCAAGCTGGCCGGGATTGAAGGGGTATCGCGCGTGTACTCCGTGAGTGGCGACTGGGATCTCGTCGCTCTCGTGGAGGTTCCAGACTTCGAAAGCGTCGCGCGCGTGGTAACCGAGGAGGTTTCCACGGCGCCGGGTCTGCAGAAGACACAGACCCTGACGGCATTCCGAGTGTACTCGAAGGGTGATCTGGAGCAAGCGTGGGACATCGGTGTCAATTGACGTACTGCGAGCGATCCAATCCCTGCTCCCGGATGTCGAGATAGTTCAGTCGGACGCACCGGCCGACGAGAGTTACTCCGGCGCGTATAACGAGGCGCCGCGCATCGCAGCGGCGCAGTGCATAGAAGGGCAGAGGCTGCGCGCGCATCGCATAACCGGTGAGCCCGAGGTTCGCTTCGCGGGTTTTCTGGACGGAATCCAGCGTGCCCGAATCGCATGTCATCGCAATGGCATTCCGATAGTCGATGGGACGGTGGCGGCGGTCGTGCGCGTTCGCGTCAACCGTCGGTTCGTCACGTGGGGACATCGCACACCGATCGTGTCGCGACGGTTGTACATGCCGTTGACGCTCCTCAAATGCGAAGGTCAGACAGAGACGGGCGGCTTCGAGATCGTGGATACCAGTCACGACGCCGCCACCGGAGAGCTGGTATCGCGTCATCCGGCGGCGCTGCGCGCGGTTGCATTCGAGCGGGTGGGACGGGATCGCGACGAAGCCGAGCGCAAGCTCGCGGAGCTATGGTGTGCCGACGGCTCCGAGCCGTTGTTCATCGATGGCGGGATCAGCGGAAGCGGGCGTGTGGCGGCAGCGAGTTGTGCGGTCGGTGTCGTAAAGAGTCATCAGACTCTGTTCGCCGATGGAGATGCGCTGGACGTGGTGATGTCACTCAAGCGAGGGGAGCGCAGCTCCGTATTCGCGTTGTCGGCCCGGCAGCGGAGTCCGGTGATCAGCTGGTATCTCCGGTTGCGCGATCCACGCGGACATGACGCGATGTTCGGACTTGTTCGCATCGAGGTCTCTCCGACTGATGATGTTGCGGAGCGCGCCAATGAAGTGTCGCGCTGGGTGCTGGGCGAAGTGACGCCACTGTCATTGCCGGACGGCCGATGGGACCGGATGGCATACGGGATTCGTGACTGCGAGCAGTTTCTGCGAGCCATAGCGTGACCGAAATACTCGGAAGGGTCGTCGCGACGGAGCGTAAGCCCAACACGCCGCACGAATTTCATTTCTGGACTGCGCTGGATTCGCCGGTAGGCATCGGCACGATAGTTCGCGTCGATGGGCGCCGGCCGGTTGAAGGGCAGATTCCGCACATCTACGGAATCGTGACCGAGGGTTTCAGCTACACCGATCTGCTCACGCCGATGCACGATGTGTTGGGGCATGATGGTGCACCGGGATCGGCCGGGTTCGCGTCTGCAGAGCGGTCGGAGATCCGGCTGTACAGCGCCGCGGTATTGCGACAGATCCCCGAGGAGCCGCTGCAGCCGGTGCCGATGGGCGATGTGTTTCTCGCGCAGGAAGAAGACGTCAACATCGCGCTGCGGATGGACGGTTATCTGCGGGACGGCAGCCACACGGGGATTCCGATCGGGGTGTATCGCGCTGGTGGAACGGACGCGACGATCTTTCTCGACGCGGATTTTCTCGTCGGACCGGAAGCAGCGCATCTGAACATCACTGGCGTATCGGGCCTGGCGACGAAGACGAGCGCGGTGGAGTGGATACTGGCGTCGCTGTTCGCGCACTTTCCGGAGAGCCGCGGATCGATTGCCGCGGTGTGCTTCAACGTAAAGGGGCCGGATCTCTGCTTTCTCGATCTACCTGGCAAGCTGGATGACGGGGACAGGGCGCTGTACGACAAGATGGGTGTTCCCGCGCGGCCGTTTCAGAACGTTCAATACTACGCGCCCTACTCGGCACGCGGCTTCTCTCTCAACACTCTGCGCTCGAACGAAGCGCTCGCGCACAACGTGACTCCGCTCACGTGGGGGTTGCGCGAGGTGTTGCAGTACGCCGAGGTGTTGCTCAATCGGGACGACATCGACGCCAAGGCTGACGCGCTGATCGATTTCATAACGCGCAGTGTAATCGATCAGACATTCACCGATCCCATGCTCGCGCGGCCGCACGTGGTGCAGTCGTTTGCGGACCTGGAAGACTGGTTTCGCGACGTGTTGCGCGGACTCGAGAACAGCAACAAGGAAAGCTGGCGCACTCATCACGTTGCGACGATCCGCAAGGTCCGCAACCGGCTGTCCAACATATCGGTGAGATGTGCGGGGCTGGTCACCGACTCGGGACCGGTGAGCGATCTGCCTTTTGGCGAGTTCGAGGATCGCGCGACTTACGTCGTGGACGTCGCGAATCTGGAGGAGGATGCGCAGGATCTGATCTTCGCGCGCGTGGTGTCGAAGCTGCGGGAGCATCTGGAGCGGCGCGACCTCGGCGTGAAGCACGTAGTGGTGTTCGTCGACGAGCTGAACAAGTATGCGCCGGGCGACGGGCCGGACACGTACGTGCGCAAGATGCTGCTGGACATCGCCGAGCGAGGGCGGTATCTGGGACTGGTGCTGTTCAGTGCGCAACAGTTCAGGTCGCAGGTGCATCGCAGAGTCGTGGGCAACTCGGGCACCTCGGTATTCGGAAGAATGGATGCGGACGAGTTGAGTGCGCCGGGTTACGCAGTGCTCTCGCCTGCAACGCGGACCAAGCTCGCGACGCTCGAGAAGGGGCAGCTTATGATCCGGCATCCGCATTTCACCCAGCCGATATTCGTGCGGTTCCCGCGGCCGGCCGTCATGGCTGGTCGTCTCGGGGCGGAGCAATATCCGCAGGGCGGAGAAGTATCGCTGGAAGCGGCGGTGTACCGCGCGCTCCGTGCGCGCGATTCGTCGATTACGCTGCAGGCTGTGGAAGACGCGATCGGGTTGCACGATGAGGGCGATGTGCTTCGCGCGCTCGCAGTGACTCTCAAGGAGCGACCGGCGGACGTGCTCGGCACCTTCCGCGCGCGGTTGCCAAAACGAATCACGCAGTCCGTGCAGCAGCGGCCGCAGGTGGCCGCGCTTCGCGGCGCACCGAAC
>Ga0207657_10004142_pt1 | contig 15371 bp, 11 predicted proteins | sample KBSC33metaG_FD_184316 | JGI IMG/M metagenome (GOLD analysis project Ga0207657, IMG submission 184316) | Corn rhizosphere microbial communities from Kellogg Biological Station, Michigan, USA - KBS C3-3 metaG (SPAdes) (version 2) | ecosystem: Host-associated > Plants > Roots > Rhizosphere > Soil ... | reverse complement strand
GCCTTCGGGCCGGCCAGCAACGCCGGCACGATGTCTTCGACGCGGTCCACGACCGTCCAGGCGCCCATGAACTCCGGCGGGGTCAGCTTGGCGTCGACGGTGTGCTGGAAGAGGTCGAACAGCGGCCGCCAGAAGTTGTCGGGGTTGTAGAACACCACCGGCAGGGCGTGCAGGTCGAGGCGCCGCCACGACAGGAGCTCGATCACCTCCTCCAGGGTGCCGATGCCGCCCGGCAGGATGACGAAGCCCTCCGATTCCTCGAAGAACATCTGCTTGCGCTGGTGCATCGAGGTGACGACGACGTGCTCGACGGTCTCCAGCGCACGCTCCTTGCCGACCAGGAAGTCGGGGATGACGCCCAGCACCTTGCCGCCGGCGTCATGCGCGGCGCGCGCGGCGGCGCCCATCAGGCCCACGCCGCCGCCGCCGTAGACCAGCCGCAGGTCCGCCGCGGCCAGCGCCCGGCCAAGGTCGCCCGCTGCGCGCAGATAGGCCGGGTCCGCGGCGTCGGACGAGCCGCAGAACACGCACACCGAACGCAGGGTGTTGGGCCCAGGCCCCATCGAACGACACTCCAGAAGACATCGGCGTGCTTGCGAGCGCGCGGCGACAGCCCCATTAGCTATGCTCGGGGTTAAGGAGTTTCAACCAAACCATGGTTCCGGCGAAGCCGAGGTCCGTGAAGCTTGGGATCGCGCTGGCCCTGGCCGCGGCCCTTCCGGCGCTGCTGCTCGGCGGCTGCGACGGTAAGCCGCTGGCGCCCACGGACGGCGAGCCGCCGGTGGCGGACGATCCCGTCTATCTGACCCCGCCGAGGCCCGACGCCGTCCAGGCCGTGGGCGAGGGCTGGCGGCTGTCGGGCGCAGCGCCCCCGCTGGCGCAGGTGCGGCTCGCGACCCCGCAGGGGAAGGCGGTCACCGCGACGGCCGACGCGCGAGGCCGCTGGGCGATCGTGCTGGGCGCTTCTAAGCAGCCGCGGATCTTCGGCCTGTCGGCGACCGCCAAGGGCCGCCAGCTGCAGTCGGAGGGCTATGTCCTGCTGACGCCGACGGGTCAGGCCGCGGTGCTGCGGGCCGGCGCCGGCGCGCGCCGCATCGACGCGGCGCGCCGCCCGGGGCTGCGGGCCATCGACTTCGATCGCGGCGGCGGGCTGGAGATCTCCGCTGAGGCGGCGCCGGACGCGAGCCTCGTCGTGCGGCTGGACGAACGGCAGGTCGCCAACGGGCGCACAGACGCCGCGGGGCGCTATGAGGTCAGCCTCCCGCAGGCCGGCTCCCAGACCCGGATCCTGTCCGGCGGCCACCAGGCCCAGGTGTTCGGCGACGGCGTCTCCGACAGCGTGAGCTTCCAGATCACGCCGGCCGCGCCCCTTGTGGATGGGCCACTGCGTAGCCAGCTGACATCCGCCGGCCTGCGGGTCGACTGGATGACGCCCGGCGGCGGCGTGCAATCCACCATCCTGGTCCACTAGCAAGAGAGAAACGGTTGGCCTTCGCCCATCCAGGCATGACGCGCCGGTTCGGCGGCGAGATCGCGCCGCCGGAGGTGAAGTTCAGCTTCTGGGCCTCCATGGCCGACCTCGGGCGGTTGGTGATGCGCTCCGGCGCGCCGCAGTTGCGCCTGCGGATCGCGGTGGCCCTGGGGCTGGTGTTCGCCGGCAAGCTGGCGGGCGTCATCGCCCCGGTGATGATGGGCGACGCGATCGACACCCTGCGGCCGGTGGCGCAGGGCGGCATCCCGATCGGCGCGACCTTCGTCCTCTTTGCGCTGGCCTATGCGGGCCTGCGCCTGGCCGCGGCCTGCGCCCCCTACGCCCGCGACGCGATCTTCACCCGCGTGTCGCAGTCGACCATGGCCAAGGCGGCGGTCGAGACCTTCGCCCACGCGCTCGGCCTCTCGCTCGATTTCCACCAGAGCAAGCAGACCGGGACGCTTACGCGGGTGATCGACCGCGGCGCGCGCTCCACCGATTTCCTGATCCGCAGCCTGATCTTCAACCTGGGCCCGACGGCGGTGGAGCTGGTCATGGCCATGGTGGTGATGATCCTGCGGCTGAACTGGACCTTCGCGGTCACCGCGCTGGCGACCCTGGTGGTCTACGTGGTCGTGACCTTCAAGATCACCGACTGGCGGCTCTCGCACCGCCGCGGCCTCAACGAGGCCGACAACCGGGTGGCGGGCCTGTCGTCCGACGCCCTGATCAACTACGAGACTCTGAAGACCTTCGGCGCGGAAGACCGCGTGGTCGCGAACTACGAAAAGGCGATGGGCGACTATGTGGACGCCAGCGCCCAGGCCAATTCCTCGCTCAACCTGCTGAACGGCGCCCAGTCGGTGATCCTGAACTTCGGGCTGGCGGCTCTGACCGTCATGGCGGGGTTCCAGGTGGCGGGCGGGAACCTGAAGATCGGCGACGTGACGGTGGCGCTCCTGCTGCTGAACGGGCTCTACGCGCCGCTCGGCATGCTGGGCTTCCAGTACCGCGAGATCCGCCAGGCCTTCATCGACATGGAGCAGATGGTCTCGCTGCGCGACATCGCCCCGGAGATCGTCGACGCCCCGGACGCCAAGGACCTGCCGCCGGCCAGCGGGGCAGGGGCCTCCATCGCCTTTGATCATGTGAGCTTCCAGCACGACGCCCGCTCCGTCGGCCTGCGCGATGTGACCTTCGAGGCGCCGCCCGGGACGACCACGGCGCTGGTCGGCCCGTCGGGGGCGGGAAAGACCACGGCGGTGCGGCTGGCCATGCGCCTGCTCGACCCCAAGGCCGGCCGGGTGCTGATCGACGGCCTAGACATGCGCCAGGTGAAGCAGGCGGCGCTGCGCCAGGCCGTCGCCCTGGTGCCGCAGGACGTGGCGCTCTTCAACGACAGCCTCTACGCGAACATCGCCTTCGCACGGCCGGGCGCGGCCAACGACGAGGTGCGCGCCGCGGCCGAAGCCGCTGAGCTCGGCCCGTTCATCGACAGCCTGCCGAACGGCATGTCGACCATGGTCGGAGAGCGGGGGCTGAAGCTGTCCGGCGGCGAGCGGCAGAGGGTGGGGATCGCCCGCGCCCTGCTGGCCAACCCCCGCGTGCTGATCCTCGACGAGGCCACCAGCGCCCTGGACGGCCCCACCGAGGCGGCGATCCAGGAGACCCTGCGCAAGGTCAAGGCGGGCCGCACGACGCTGGTCATCGCCCACCGGCTGTCCACCATCGTCGACGCCGACCAGATCCTGGTGCTGCGCCGCGGCCGCATCGTCGAACGCGGAACCCATGCCGAGCTCCTGGCCCGCACCGGCGAATACGCCGCCCTCTGGCGGCGCCAGACGCGCGAGGCCTGAGGCCCTAGATCCTAACGCGGAGCGCGTTCAGGGGGAGGTGGGTCGGCGCGCCAGCGCCGAGACGGAGGGGGTTTCATCCGCCGAGCCTGCGACAGCCCATATCCCAGGCGCAGAAGATGAAACCCCTTCAGTCAGTCTTCGCTGACAGCTCCCCCGCCGGGCCATTTGCGGCCCGCCCCCCCATCGCTTCGCGATCCACCCCCAACGCGGGTGGATGGGGAGCATCTAAGGGATCGCCTTGCCCATGCGGGTCAGCGGCACGGGCGCGCCGCCGCGGTCGTCGACGACCTCCTCGATCGCGATGAAGCCGTAGCTCTCGTAGAGCGGGCGGCCGGACATCGTGCCCATCAGCTCCAGGCGGCTGAAGCCCTCGGCCCGCGCGGCGGCTTCGCAGAGCTCCAGGATCAGCCGGCCGACGCCGCGCCGGGCGAAGTCGGGGTGGGTGTACATGGCGCGCACCCGCGCCGCGTCGACGGCAGGGTTGAGGAGGGCGGCGTCGCGGCCGGGCGTATGGTCGCCGCCATAGAGGGTCGCGCGCCGGCTCCAGCCGCCGCAGCCGGCGATGCGGCCGGCAGCCTCGACGACGAAGTAGGTCCCGTCGGCCACGAGTTGCCGATCGAGGCCCATGATCATGCGGCTGGCCTCGATCTGGGCCGGGGTCAGGAAACCGCGCTGCAGCTCGGCGATGGACGCCGCCATCACCGCCTCCAGCGCCGGGATGTCGTCGGGCCCCGCCAGGCGGGACGTCAGCCCGGTCACGCCTTACTCGGCCGCGCGCGGGATGTCGTAGGGCTTCACCGGCCGCGGCTTGGGCTCGATGCCCAACCGCCGCTGCACCCAGCGCCAATAGCTGACGAAGCGGCGCGACGCGACCATCGGGGCGGCCAGCAGGACCGGCGTGAGCACGAGGGTCAGCAGGGTCGCGAAAGACAGCCCCCACACAACGGCGCCGGAAAGCTGCACCCACCACTCCGACCCGGGCGCCTGGTACTCGATATGGCCGTTGTGGAAGTTGGGGTGGATCTGGAACATCAGCGGCAGCAGGCCCACCACCGTCACCAGGGTGGTCAGCATCACCGGGCGGAACCGCTGGGCCGCGGCGCGCACCGAGGCCTCGTCCGCGGGGAAGCCCTGGCGGCGGAGTTGGTAATAGGTGTCCACCAGCACGATGTTGTGGCCCACCACCACGCCGGCCAGCGAGACGACGCCGGTCCCCAGCATGATGATCGAGATGTAGTCGAAGGTGTGCATCAGGTTGACCTGGATGCCCAGCAGCACCCCGATCGTCGAGAGCGCCACCGCCGAGAGCGTCACCAGCACCCCATAGAAGCTGTTGAACTGCCACAGCAGGATCACCGCCATCAGGAACAGCGACACCGCCATGGCGACCGCGAAGAATTTCGCGGCGTCCTGGCCTTCCTCGTCGGCGCCGGTGAACTTCACGTGGACGTCGGGGTCTAGGCCGGCCTTGGCGACCCAGTCCTTGATCTGGCCCACCTTGAGGTTGGCGGCGACGCCCTTGACGGCGTTGGCCTGCAGCAGCACGACCCGCTGGCCCTCGCGGCGCTGGATCTGGGTGATCTGCTGGTTCGGCACGCGCTTGACGAAGTAGCTGGCGGGCACCGGACCGGAGGGCGTGGTGATCTTGAGCTGGTCGAAGGCGGCCACGGTGCGCGCGTCGATCGGGAAGCGGACGCGGATGTCGAGCTCGTCCTGGGCGTCGTCAGGGCGGAAGCGGCCGACCAGCACGCCGTCGGTCATGTACTGGATCGCCTGGCCGACCGACAGCACGTCGACGCCGTAGCGGCCGGCGGCGACCCGGTCGACGGTCAGGTTGTACTCGATGCCCGGCGAGGTGCGGTTGTCCTCCAGCTCGATGAGCTGCGGGTCGGCGGCGAGCTTGGCCTTGACCTTGTCGGCGGCGATGTCGAGCAGGGCCGGGTCGTGGCTGGTGAGCTGCACCTGCACCGACTTGCCGACCGGCGGGCCGCCCTCGGGCTCGCGCACCTCCACCTGCATGCCCGGCAGGTCGCTGACGCGCTTGCGGATCTCCTGGCTGATGTCCTTGCCGCGGACGCCCAGCACCTTGCGCTGCTCGTACTTGTCGAACTCGACCTCGATGCGGCCGATGGTGTCGTTGGGCGGCGAGGCGGGGCCGCCGTTGCTGGCGACGCCGCCGGCGCGGACGTACATGGAATCGACGCCCTTGACGCCGACCAGCCGGGCCTCGACCTGGCGCATCAGCGCGTCCTCGGCGTCCGGCGAGAGGTTGCCGCGCGCCTTGACGAAGATCGTCACCTGCTCGGGATCCTGGTCGAGGAAGAACTCGGTGCGGTGCGGGGTGGAGCCGAACCAGACGGCGATGCCAACCACGATCGCCAGTGTCGCCAGCACGGTGCGGCCCGGATGGCGGCCGAGCGCCGAGATCGCCTTGGCGTACCAGCCCATGAAGCCGCTCATCTCGCGCGGGTCGCCGTGTTCGGACTTCTCGATCTCGGCCAGGTGGGCGGCGTCGATCGCCGTGGGCCGTCCGAAGATCGAGCCGAGGGCCGGCGTGAAGATCAGCGCCACAAAGATCGACGCGCCCAGCACGAAGAACAGGGTGAGCGGCAGGAAGCTCATGAACTTGCCGGAGATCGAGTTCCAGAACATGAACGGCAGGAAGGCGCACAGCGTCGTCAGCGTGCCGTTGACCACCGGCCAGAACATGCGCTTTCCGGCGGCCGCGAAGGCCTGCTCCTTGGGCATGCCTTCGGCCATCTTCCGGTCCGCGTACTCGACCACCACGATGCCGCCGTCGACCAGGATGCCGACGGCCAGCACCATGCCGAACATCACCATCTGGTTCAGCGTCACGCCCTTGGCGTGGATCATCAGGAAGGCGATCAGGAAGCAGGCCGGGATCGCCAGGCCCACGATGATCCCCTGGCGGATGCCCAGGCTCGCCACGATGATCATCATGACCAGCAGGCTGGCGGTCATGATGCCGCTTTCCAGCACGGTCAGGGTGCGGCCGATGAACTCCGAATTGTCGTAGGTGAAGTCGACCTTCACGGTCGACGGCCAGTGCTTCTGCTCGTCGGCGACGACGCTGCGGATCGTCTTGACGGTTTCCAGGATGTTGGCGCCGTTGCGCTTGGAGACATCCAGGGCCACGGCCGGCTGGCCGTTGAAGCGGGTGATGAAGGCGGGTTCCTTGAAGGTCCGCCGCACATCGCCGATGTCGCCAATGGTGATGATCCGGTCGCCGGCCTTCTTGATCGGCAGGGCCAGGATGTCGGCGGGCTTCTGCACCACGCCCGGCACCTTCAGCGCGAACTCGCCCGGGCCGGAGCGCAGGTTGCCGGCGGGCACCAGCTGGTTGTTGCGCGCGATCACCGCCGACAGGTCGTTGGCGGTGATGTTGTAGGCCTCCATCCGCAGCGGATCGATGGTGACGTCGAGCAACTCCTCGCGCGCGCCGCTCTCGAAGGCCTCCTGCACGCCTGGCGACGCCTCCAGGCGTTCCTTCAGGCTCTTGGAGATCCGCGCCAGCTCGCGCTCCGGCGCCTGGCCGTGCAGCACGACGCCGATGATCGGGCGGTCGGCGAAGCTCTCTTCCTCGATGATCGGCGGCTCGGCGTCGGGCGGAAAGCGGCCGCGGGCGAGGTCGGTCTTGGAGCGGACGTCGTCCAGCGCCTTCTGCTTGGGCGTCTCCGGCTCGAACTCCAGGGTGACGATGGCCAGGCCCTGGCGGGCCACGGCGTTCATGTGCTTGACGCCCTGGATGGTCTGTAGCTGGACCTCCAGCGGCTTGATCAGCAGGCGCTCGCCGTCCTCGGGGCTGACGCCGGGGAACGGCACGATCACCGAGATGTAGGGCAGGTCGATGTCCGGCTGCGCCTCGCGGGGCATCGCCAGGTAGGAGAAGAAGCCGAACACGCACGCGATCAGGGTGACGCCCAGCACCACCTTGCGCCGCTTGATGGCTCCGTCGATCAGGGCGCCGATCATCGTTCCTTGTCTCCAGATCGTCCGGGCGCTAGCGCGCCAGGGCGACGCGAACCTTCTGGCCGTCGGCGACGTAGGACTGCCCGACGGTGATCAACTGCACTTGCCCGGACAGGCCGGTCACCCAGACGCCGTCCTTCGTTTCCTCGATGATCGTGATCGGGGCGAAGGCCACGCGCCCGTCGGCGCCGACATAGCGGACGCCCTGACGTCCTGCGGAGTCCAGCACCAGGGTGGAGACGGGCACCAGGTGCGCCGGGCCGTGGCCCGCGCCGATGTGCATCTCCGCCGAGAGGCCCGAGCGGACGTCGCCGCGGGGATTGGGGACGGTCATTTCCAGGTGATAGGTGCGGGTCTGCGGGTCGGCGTCGTGCGCCACGTAGCGGATGCGGCCGTTCAGCACCTGGCCAGAGATGAGCTTGGCGGTGGCCGGGGCGCCGACGTGCAGGCTGGCGGCCTCGGTCTCGGCGACGTCGCCGACCACCAGCAACGGATCGATCTCGATCACCGTGCCACAGGCCTGGCCGGGCGCGAGATAGGACCCGATCTCGGCGTCGCGATGGTCGAAGACGCCGGCGAACGGAGCCTCGATGTTCACCTGGGCCAGCGCGATCTCGCCCTGGCGCACGGCGGCGTTGGAGGCGTCGAGGTTGGCCTGGCTCACCAGCACCTGGGCGGGCGAGCGGAAGCCCTTCTTGGCCAGTTCCACGTTCTGCTGCTGCACGAGCTGGTTGGATTTCTGCATGGCGCGGGCCTGGTCGAGCGCGGCCTTGCGCGCGTCGACCGCCAGCCGGCACAGCACCTGGCCCTTCTTGACGAGGGAGCCCTGCAACACCGGCGTCTCCGCCACGTTGCCGGCCGTCTCGGAGCGGACGACGACCGAGCGCGTCGCCTGGGTTCGGCCGCGGATCACGACGTCGTACGGCCGCTGGACTTCGGGAATGAGCTTTGCCTGCACGCTCGGCGGACCGCCCTGGGGCGCCGGCTTGGCCTCGGCGGTGTTCGCCTCGCCCGCGGAAAAGACGCTGCGCACGACGAAGTACAGGGCGACCACGGCCACCACGACGACGACAAACCAATACTGCGATTTCATCCGCATCAAGCTGTTCCTGGGCCCCATCAGCTCACGCGAATCAGCGATGCCTCCACGCGCGGTCCCGTTCCGGGTGTCCGCGCGCTTTTGATGCCACCGTTACGCGAGCGCAAATGAAATCGCGGACAGGATGGCGGGCTGACGCTTGTTCCGGTTGGCCGCTATCCATTGCAACATGCGCGCGCGACAGACGCCGCGTGACCTCGTGTCGCACAGGCTTACTTTGTAAAGGATAACCAGACGTGAAGTACCTGCACACCATGGTCCGGGTCACCGACCTCGACGCCTCGCTCGCCTTCTATTGCGACCAGCTGGGCCTCATCGAAGTGTCGCGCGTCGAGAATCCCGGCGGCCGTTTCACCCTCGTCTTCCTCTGCGCGCCCGGCGACGAGGCGCAGGCCAAGGCCAGCCGCGCGCCGATGGTCGAGCTGACCTACAATTGGGATCCGGAGGCCTATGAGGGCGGGCGGAACTTCGGGCACCTGGCCTACGCGGTCGACGACATCTATGCGGTCTGCCAGCGGCTGAAGGACAAGGGCGTGGTCATCAACCGGCCGCCGCGCGACGGCCACATGGCCTTCGTCCGCTCGCCGGACAACATCTCGATCGAACTGCTTCAGGCCGGCCCCGCCCTGCCGCCCGCCGAGCCCTGGGCGTCGATGCCGAACGTCGGGACCTGGTAGCCGCGCGCAAGAGACACTTTGGAAAGGCCTTTCTGCCAAGCTTGCGTTGCGTTGACGCGCCGAAGCGCGCCGCCGACGCCACCGTAGCCCGCCGCAAGCCGGGCGCGGCGTGGGGTGTCCGAGGTCCCGAACGGACCGGAGCGGAGGCTGCTAAGGCATGGACGGCGAGGGCGTCCTCAATCTCGTTGCGGCGGTCCCGCAGGTCGGCCAGCCGGCGCCGTTCGTGACGGCCGCCACCGACCACACCGACAGCTACAGCCTGGACGTCGCCGCCGGCCGCTGGATCGTGCTGATGATCTTCGGCACGCTGGCCGAGCCGGCTTCGGCCGAGGGGTTCACCGAGGTCGTGGCGCGCCGCGCCCTGTTCAACGACGCCGACGCGGCCTTCTTCGGCGTCAGCGCCGATCCCGCCGACCGGCTGCAGCGGGGCCTGGCGAACTCCGAGCCCGGCCTGCGGTTCTTCTGGGACTTCGACTGCAAGGCCGCGCGGCTCTATGGCGTGGCCGATTCCAGGCGCCTGAAGCCCACCGTGTTCCTGATCGACCCGGCGTTCCGCATCGCCATGATCGCGCCTGTCGAGGAAACCGGCGCGGTGCTGGACCGGCTGGCCGCCGAACTGGCCGATGCGCCCCGCGAGGCGGAGATCCAGTTCGCCCCGGTGCTCACCCTGCCGCGGATCCTCGAGCCCGAGCTCTGCGTGGCCCTGATCGACTACTACCGCGGCGGCGAGCAGACGGCTTCCGGGTTCGCCAAGGACGTCGGCGGGCGGACGGTCCAGCAGGTCGACCCGTTCTTCAAGCGGCGCACGGATGTCACCATCGAGGACGAGGCGCTGGCCGAGGCCCTGCGCTACCGCCTCGAGACGCGGCTGTTCCCGATGGTCAGGCGGGCCTTCGGATGGCAGGCGAAATACGTCGAGCGCTACCTGATCTGCCGCTACGGCGCCGACGACCAGGGCTTCTTCTCGCGCCACCGCGACGACGTCACGGCCGGAACCGCGCACCGCAAGTTCGCGGTGTCGCTGAACCTCAACGACGAATACGCCGGCGGGGAGCTCAGGTTTCCCGAGTTCGGGCCGCGCACCTATCGCCCGCCGGTCGGCGGGGCGACCGTGTTCGGCTGCAACCTGCTGCACGAGGCGACGCCGGTGACCCGCGGCGAGCGCTACGTCTATGTGCCTTTCCTCTATGATGAGGAAGGCGCCCGGATCCGCCGCGCCAACCTCTCGCGGGTGGCCGACGGCCCGCCCGAAAACCGCCGGATGCGCCGCGCCCAGCGTGGCCGCTAGACCGCTCGCCCCGCGAGCCAGCGCGCCAGGTTCCCGTAATAGCGGTAGGTCTCGGCGAGCGCCGAGGGATCGCGCCTGAATCCGTCGCCGGGCGCCTCCGTCACGAAACTGGGACAGCCCATGGCGGGGTCCAGGTTGTAGTCGGCAAAGTGGTGGAAGGTGCTCTCCGCGATCGCCGGGCCGCCCTCGTCGCTGGGTTCGAAGGCCACGGCGATGTTGAAGTTCCGTCCGGTGGTCCGGCTGACGCCCGTGGCGATCACGCGGGCCGAAGGATGGCTGGCCGGCGCGCCGACCGCGCCTTCGTGCGGATGGGCCGGCAGGCGGGAGACGCCCTTGAACACCGGGTGCGGCTCGCCGACCAGCCTCACCGTCTGGAAGTCGCCGTTGGCCCCGGAGTGGTAGTTCGGCCAGTCGATGTCGCGGGTTTCCTGGTCGTCGCGCGCGCGGCGGCTCTGGTCGGGGTCCAGGTTCTTCGAATGGAAGTAGTGGGCGTCGCCGACGCCGCCCAGGGTGCAGACCGACGAGCCCAGGTCCATGTGGTCGCGGGTCACCATCAGCCCGCCGCCGCGCTTGCGGAAACGGCCGATAGCGGCGCATTCGTCGGCGTTCAGGCCGTCGCCCGTGTCCACGGCGAAGAGCCACATCTCGTCGAAATTCGAGGCGTCGAGCACGCCCAGCACCGGATCGGTCTGGCCGGCCGGCGCGCTGCGGTTGCGCGCCGTGACCTCGACGCCCGCCGTAGCCGCCAGCCGGTCGTGCAGGTGCGAGAACCGGCCAATATGCCAGTCGTCCTCGGCGAACGGGATGGTGGTCTGCAGAAGGATGCGGATCGGGGCGACCATGGCCGGTCAATCTAGTGCGGCGCGGCGGCCGGGCAAAGCGGACCGTCCGGATATTGCGCGCACCGGAGAACCGGGCGAGGTTCCGGCCGCCGTAAACGGGGGGATCGAATGGCGTCGCGTGGCAAGGGGCAGGGCTGGGCGCACTGGGCGGCGAGCGGCCTGGCGGTCGGCCTTTGCGGGCTGGGCCTCCTGTCGCTGTTCTACCGCGACTTCGCCGAGGGCTGGCAGCCGGTCCCGGCCTCCTGGCCCGACCGCGCGATGCTCGCCACCGGCTCGGGGCTGATCCTGCTGGCGAGCGGGGTGATGCTGTTCGTGCGCCGCACACGCGCCTGGGGCGCGTTGCTGGCCGCGGCCTTCGTCGGGCTTTGGGCGCTGGTGCTGCACCTGCCCGGCGCCTTCGCCCGGCCGTTGGCCCTCAGCGGCTGGCAGTCGGTGGCCGAGACCCTGGCGATCGCGCTGGGCGCCTTCCTGGCCGGCCGCGAAGGCAAGACCGGCGGACTGGAACGGATCGCGGTCGCCGCCATGGGCGTCTGCTTCGTGGTCTTCGGCCTGTCGCACTTCGCCTACGCCGGCTTCACGACCTCCATGGTCCCGGCCTGGCTGCCGGCGCGGCTGCAGCTCACCTATTTCACGGGCGCCGTGCACGTCCTGGCCGGCCTGGCGGTGATCTTCGGGGTGCGGCGGACCTGGGCCGCCGCGGCCGAGGCGCTGATGATGACCGCCTTTGTCCTGCTGGTGCATGTCCCGCGCGCGGCCGCCCATCCCACCGACCGGATGGAGGCCACCGGCCTCTTCATCGCCGTGACCCTCTGCTCGGCCGTCTGGAGCCTGGCGGCGTCGCGGGCGGCGGCGAAGGGCTGACCCGCCTTTTCAAGGACCTGAGTGAATCTCGCTGGTTAACCCTGTTACTTTACGGCCCGGCTACCTGCGCGGCCGTACGCTTGCTCCCGATCGCTCACGGAGCCGGGCATGCGAAGAACGCCTGTCATCTGGGTTTTCCTGGCCGCGCTGGCCGCCGCGCCGACGAGCACGGTCGCGGATTCGCGCCGCTTCGAGGACGTCGTCCTGGCGCAGATCAACTTCGCGCGCCAGCACCCGGCCGACTACGCCCGCCAGCTCGAATCCATGAGCGTCGACGACGCGGTGGTCGAAACGACGCCAGAGCCAGAGGCGCTCGATGAGGCGATCGCCTTCCTGGACCGCCAGGCGCCGCTGAAGCCCTTGCGGTCCGACGCGAGGCTCGCCGCCTCGGCCATGGACCATGTGGTCGAGCAGGGGCCCAGCGGGAGCGTCGGGCACGGCCGGTTCGGCCAGCGGCTGCAGGCCCGCCTGGCCGGCGCGGGCCTCGCGGCGGAAGACATCGACTATGGCGAGCACAGCCCCGACCAGGTCGTGCGCCGCCTGATCGTCGACGCCGGCGTTCCCAACCGCGGGCACCGCAGCAACATCTTCGGTGCGCACTTCGAACTCAGCGGCGTGAGCTGCGGCCCGCATCGGGTCTATGGGGCGATGTGCGTGATCGACTTCGCCGGCGCCATCGTCCGGCGCTGAACTGGCCGGCGGCGCACGCCGCCCTTTGAACTCGCCCCGAATCCTTATCAAGGCGTCCCCAGCGGCGCTCGCGCCGCATTGTGAACAAGCTTCGCGGGCTCGGGTCGTCGCCGCATGAAGTCGTCGAACCGCACCCTCGCCATCGCCACCGCTGTCGCAGTGGGCCTCGCGCTCGCCTGCGCCGCCGTCACCGCCCACGCCCAGGGTTATTCGAAGGCCGCGCAGGCCGTGCTGGCCCGCGCCCGGGCGGCGTCCGGCGGCTCCGGCTGGAACTTCCTGCGCGGCTGGCATGAGACCGGCCGGCAGGGCGCGGCGGCTTTCGAGAGCTGGTTCGACCCCTTGCGCTTAGGCATGCGGGTGGAGACGCGCGACGCGGCCGGCCTGCACGTGCGCGGCTTCAACGGCCAGGGCGAGTGGCGGATCCTGCCCGGCGGGGCGACCACCGGCGGCGCAGCGCGGGGCCCCGTCGCGGAGGCCCGGGCCGACGCCTTCTTCGGCGTCTACGGCTTCTTCTATCCCGGACGGTTCGACGCCCAGGGCGAGTACGTCGGCGTTCGCCAGGCCGGCGGGCGCAGCTTCGAGGTGCTGAAGGTCAAGCCCTGGAACGGCAACGCGCGCGAACTGTGGTTCGACCGCAAGACCCATCTGCTGAGCCGCATGGTGGACCGCTCCGGCGGCAAGCCGGTCACGGTCGAGCTATCCGATTACCGCAAGGTGGGGCCCGTGCGCGTGGCGTTCCGCTTCGAGGTCGAGGGCGGCGAGGCCCGCCAGGTCGAGACCCTGACCTTCGCGCCGGCCGATCGCGACCTGTTCAGCCTGCCCAGGTCGCTGGGCGGGGCGAAGTAGCTCACGCCGGCTCGGGCTTCGGCTGCTCGGCCGCCGCGGCCAGCGTCATTCGCACCCGTCCCGCCTGGAGCGGCGCGCCCACGGCCTCGTAGCCGGCGGCGGCGCGATGCAGCAGCTCGCCCGCCGCCTGAGCCTCGCCGAGGGTCGCGGCCAGGGCGGCGCGCCATTCGAGGAGCGAGGGCGCGAGCGTCGCGGCCCCGGTGCGCTCGATCAGCTCCGCGGCCCGGCCCAGCGCGGCCTCGGCGCGCGCCTTGGCCTTGGCGCCGTCGCGGGCCAGCAGGGCGCAAGCCAGCACGCCCTGCGCCTGCGCCTCCAGGTTGGCGCGCAGCATCGCGCGGCACATCTCGACGGACTCCTCAGCCGCCTCCACCGCGCCGGCCGGGTCGCCGGAGAACAGCAGCGCCTGGGCCAGCAGCATGGCCGACATGCCGGCGTGCTGGCGCTCGCCCACCTTGTGGATCGCGAGCGCCGCGCGGGCGGTCTCGACGGCCTCCTGCGGCTTGCCGGTCCCCAGCGCCACATAGGTGCGGCAAAGCTGCCGGTGGGCCACGATGGTCAGCGGGTCGCCGAGCGCCGTGCAGACCTTGTCGACCTCCTCGGCGCATTCGACGACCTTGGGGATGTCGCCCGCCGTCAGATAGGCCAGCGCCGCCCAGGACCAGAGATAGGCCGCCGCCTCTGGCGAGCCGTCCGCCTCGACGATCGCACGGCCCTCTTCGTAGGAGGCCAGGCCTTCGGCGAGCCGGCCGGTGAGCGCCAGGCAGGTCGAGCGCCAGAAGTGCAGCACCGACCAGGGGTTGAAGCCCTGCAGCCACTCCGATCGCGGCACGTCGTTGGCGAACTCCGCCATGCCCTTTTCCGCGACCGCCAGCGCCTCCGGCAGGCGGCCGGTGTAGAGGAAGGCGTCGGCCAGGAAGCCGGTGGCGTTGGCCTGCAGCGCCACGTCGTCGATCTTCCGCGCGGTCTCCAGGTTCTCCAGGGCGATCTCGACATAGGTCGACAAGTCGCCGGCCGAGCAGCAGGCGCGGTTGTAGACGATGGCGACCTTCACCTCCGCGGCGACGTCGCCGACCGCTCGGGCAAATGCGCGGCCCTCGTCCAGCATCGCCTTGATCTCGTCGGCGCTGACCTCGTAGCGCCAGCTCAGGTTGAGCAGGTGGGTGCAGGCCATCAGGCCGAGCCCCGCCGCCTCGGGGACGTCCGCCAGGCCGGCGACCAGGGCGCGGACCCGGCCCCAGTGCCAGACGGCGGAATTCAGGTTCGTCAGGCCGACCCACTCGGCGGCGTCGCGGTGGGCGCTCGCGGCGCGCAGGGGCTCGCCGGCTTCCTCCCAGTGATGAGCCAGCAAGGCGGCGCGCTCCTCAGGCCGGCCTGGTTGCTGTTCGAGCGCGGCGGCGACCGCGCCGTGGATCTGCCGCCGGCGGTCCTTGAGCAGGGCGCCCAGGGCGATCTCCTGCGCCAGCGGGTGTTTGAAGGCGTAGATCGCCACAGGGAACAGCGAGCGCTCGACGAGGAATTCCGAGCGGCGGAGGCTGGAGAGCGCGGCGCTCAGCTCTGCGTGCGGCAGGCCGGCCACGGCGGCCAGCAGGGGTTCGGAGAACTCCGCCCCGATCACCGAGGCGACCTGCAGGAGCCGCCGCTCGCGCTCCGCAAGGCGGTCGATGCGCGCGGCGACGACCGCGGCGACCGTCACCGGCACCTCCAGCTTCTCGACGCTGGAGACCAGCCGATAGGCGCCGCGCTCGCCCTCC
>Ga0207657_10004140_pt1 | contig 15380 bp, 13 predicted proteins | sample KBSC33metaG_FD_184316 | JGI IMG/M metagenome (GOLD analysis project Ga0207657, IMG submission 184316) | Corn rhizosphere microbial communities from Kellogg Biological Station, Michigan, USA - KBS C3-3 metaG (SPAdes) (version 2) | ecosystem: Host-associated > Plants > Roots > Rhizosphere > Soil ... | reverse complement strand
CCAGCCCGATTACCCAATTCCTCGCTGACGAGGCGAGCTGCATGCAGGCTCATGCGCCCCTTTCTGACGGTCCCAAGAATCACGGGCACATACAGGGGCCGATTGGCGCTCATAGCTGTACTCCTTTTATGAATGCGCTCCGTAAGAGTCAATCCAACGGAACACCGGCACTTTCTTCTCCGACTGTTCTCAGGCGTGAGATTCGGAGCTTCGGCTTAAGTGACAGGAACGCTCCCTCCGAAAACAGTGGCACAACAACGCAGCTGATTTTCAGACCTTCCTAATCCCCTTGAATGTGCTCGGGATCCGCCTACCGCGCGACCGCGGCAGAGCCGCAGAAACAACGATGTAGGCATGACAAATTGCTTTTGGTAGGATTTGTCTCACAAACGCAGTGGCCGACACATGGGCCTGATCCACCCGTCTGCAAGGAAGCAAGGTGTGACAGCTCCGATACCAGAAAATGAGGTAGCACGCGTACAAGCGCTGCACCAATACGCCGTGCTCAACACTGCGCCCGAACCCGCTTACGACCAACTTGCTGAACTAGCCGCAAGTATCTGCGGCACTCCAATCGCGGCCGTAAGTCTGATCGACTCCGACCGGCAATGGATCAAGGCGAACGTAGGCCTGAATTTCAGCGAGACCGCGCGTGACGTGGCATTTTGCGCGCACACCATCGCCCAGCGCGACCTGCTTGTAGTTCCCGATGCCACCCGGGACCCGCGATTTGCCGACAATCCACTGGTTACGTCAGAGCCCCACATCCGCTTTTACGCCGGCGCACCATTGATTACTTCTGATGGTCACGCGCTGGGAACGCTTTGCGTCCTCGATTACGCGCCGCGGCAGCTCGATGATCAACAGCGCGACGCGCTCAGAGTTCTAAGTCATCAAGTGGTGGCGCGCCTGGAGTTGCGCAAAACTAAGACCCACTTGCAGGCCGCTGAGCGCAGCGCCGGGTCCACTCTCGAAGCTCTGCGTGCCAGCGAAGAATTCAAGAGCCGCCTGATCGCGTGCAGCCGCGACTGCATCAAGGTGCTTGACCTGGAAGGGCGCCTGATATTCATGAACGAAGGCGGCATGCAGGAACTGGAAATCTGCGATCTCGGCCCGGTATTAGGCAACTCGTGGATTGACTTCTGGGAAGGCGCGGACCGGGAGGCGGCGCGCGCAGCCGTCGAGCAGGCGCGGAGGGGAGAGATCGGACGCTTCACCGGGTTCTTCGCTACCAGAGTAAGGCAACAACCACGCTGGTGGGATGTAGTCGTGAGCCCGATCCGTGATAGCGCTGGTAATCCTCAACAGATACTGGCGCTGTCGCGTGACGTGACTGCCCAGAAGCTCAGTGAAAATGCTTTGCGCGATGCCATCCGATTCAATCGAGCAATCATCGAGGACGCCGCGGAAGGCATCATTGTTTACGATCGCGAGCTTCGCTACCAGGTCTTCAATCCCTCGATGGAGCGCCTAACCGGCAAGCGAGCCGAGGAAGTACTGGGGAAGGTCGCGCCCGAGGTCTTCCCTCGTCTGCGCACCAGCGGCGTGGAAGATATCATGCGCCGCGCATTGGCGGGCGAAGTGGTGAAGGTTTCCGACCTGCTGGTCCCAAAGCATTCCGCGCAGGGACAAGACGTTTGGGAATCGTGCACCTTCGCCCCGCAGTTCGATGCCGAAGGAAATATCGTCGGCGTCATCGCGCTGGTGTTCGACGTAACCGAGCGCCATCGCGCAGAGGAGACGTTCCGGGCCATCGTCGTGGGTACGGCGTCGTCAACGGGCAGTGATTTCTTCCCTTCCCTGGTCAAGCATATGGCGTCGGCGTTGCAGGTCCGTTACGCCTTCATTACGGAATGCGATGATGGCAAGCATGCGAAAGCACTGGCGTTCTGGAAGGGCGACACCTTCGGCGAGAAATTTGAGTTTGATGTGGCAGGCACTCCGTGCATGAAGGTGGTGAACGGAGAGGTCTGCCATTACAGAGAAGGCCTGGTCCAATTGTTTCCTTTGGATACGCCGCTCGCCGACCTGGGCGCGGAGAGTTACGTGGGCGTGCCCATGCTCGACCGGAGTGGACGAGTCATTGGCCACATCGCAATCATCGACGATAAGCCGATGGAACGCGACGACCGGGCAATTGACCTGGTGAAGATTTTCGCCGCCAGAGCCGCAGCGGAACTCAAGCGGCAGCGCGCCGAAACCGAGCTGCAGGCCGCTTTAGAACAGGTCCAGGCGCTGCAGAAGAAACTCGAGGCCGAGAACGTTTATCTGCAGGAAGAAATCAGGAAAGAGCATAACTTTGAGGAGATCGTGGGCAATAGTCCCGCGCTGCTCGACGTTCTCAGGAAAGTCGAAACGGTTGCCCCGACCGATTCGACCGTCCTCATTATGGGCGAGACCGGTTGCGGCAAAGAGCTGATTGCCCGCGCTATTCACAATCGTAGCAAGCGCAAGAGTCGGCCGCTGGTGAAAGTAAATTGCGGGGCGATTCCTACTGGCCTCGTGGAAAGCGAGCTGTTCGGGCACATGAAAGGCGCATTCACAGGCGCCCTTGAACGCCGGATCGGGCGCTTCGAGCTCGCCGACGGCGGAACTCTATTCCTGGACGAGGTCAGCGAGCTTCCCCTCGAGACGCAGGTCAAACTCCTGCGTGTTTTGCAGGAACACGAATTCGAGCCGCTGGGCAGCAGTCGCACCGTAAAGGTGAATGTCCGCATCATTGCGGCCAGCAACCGCAATCTCGAGCAAGCAATTCAGGAAGGACGTTTCCGCGCCGACCTCTTCTACCGCCTCAACGTGTTGCCGATGACCCTCCCTCCACTGCGGCAGCGCCGTACCGATATCCCACTGCTCACACATTTCTTCGTCGATCGCTTTAGCCGCCAGTTTGGAAAACGGATCACCGGCGTCGCACAAGATACTATGCACGTCCTGTCTGATTATTCCTGGCCTGGAAATATCCGTGAGTTGCAGAACGTGATCGAGCGGGCGGTAGTGCTCTGCCCGGGGACGGTTCTCAAGCTCGGAAAAGATCTGCTCCCCGTGACTGGCCCGGAGTACGAGCAGGAAACGGCCATCGCCTCCGGCAATGGGGCCCACCCCACTGGATCCGGTTCCTCTTTGGAGAGCATCGAGAAAAATCACATCCTGCAGGTTCTCAAGCAAACCCAGGGAGTGATTGAAGGCCCCCGTGGCGCAGCCAAGATTCTCAACCTTCATCCCAACACGCTTCGCAGCCGCATGAAGAAGTTGGGCATCGAGCGCTCTTCCGCCTCCGCCTAATGCCACGAAATATCGTGGCCACGAACACCTTCGTGGTGGCGCCCACGATAGGTCGTGGTGGAACAGGTTGGTTCCGCTCCCTCCATTGCATTGAATTCCAGATATTCCAACAACATAGCTCCCTCTGATTTTCTCCTCCGTGTTGGCACACAGCTTGCCTTTAGGTATGTCGTAATGAGGGACAAGCTGTGCTGAGAATCTCGATCAACAACGATTCGGATAAAAACATTCGGCTAAGCGTCGAAGGCTGGCTGGTAGGTCCGTGGGTGGAAGCGCTTCGGCAACAGAGCGAGCAGGCATTGTCGCACTACGGGAAGGTCACGCTCGATCTGGAAAAGCTGCTCTTCGTGGATTCCCCCGGCGCCGCTTTACTGCGAGAACTCGCGCAACGGCACGTAGTCCACGTGAACTGCTCCAGCTTCATTAGCCAGCAACTGAAGGAGACAACCATATGAACGCAAACTCCACCGCGGTCGCAATCAATATGAGCGATGTTCCGCAGGTTCACGGTGCGTCCGTTGATACGAAAGCGGCACTGGAGCGCGAGCTGATGCAGCGCGTGCTCGCTGGAGAGACGAACCTTTTCTATGACCTGATCCGGCCCTACGAGCGCGCCGTGTTCCTGGCTGCTACTTCGATCCTGCGCAATGAAGCCGATGGTGAAGAGGTGGCGCAGGAGGCCATGCTCAAAGCTTTCAAAAACCTGGCGCGCTTCCGCCGGGAGTCTAAGTTTAGTACTTGGTTAATTCAGATTACGATCAATGAAGCCAAAATGAAATTGCGCAAAGACCGCCGGCACCTTTACGAGGCCATCGAGAATGGGCAGCGCAGCGATGATGGTGATTACATTCCCACCGACTTCGCCGACTGGCGAGAGATTCCGTCCGAGGCGCTGGAGCAAGCCGAGCTACGGGAAGCACTTCAAAAGGCGCTTCAGACCCTTCCCGAAAAATACCGCACTGTCTTGATCCTGCGTGATGTGCAGCAATTGAGTATCACGGAAACTGCGCAGGCCCTGAGCATAACGGAAGAGAACGTTAAGACGCGCACTTCACGAGCGCGCCTGCAGATGCGTGACTTGTTGGCTCCGGGCTGGGGAGGACAGTGGTCCAAAACTGCCTCGACGAGAACTGCCGTTTAGGGAGCAGCTTGTTCCAACTTTCGATTTCGCCAATCGCTCCACGACAACACTCCGAGTTCCGATTGCGGCGCGTCCGGCAACATGCAAATAAACTCCAACTGGTTTCCATCGGGATCCAGAAAGTAGACCGAAGCCGCCGGCATCCAGGCCAGAACTACGGCCTCCTCGCTCGGCTCCCCATCGAAGCCCCTTGGAATGATCCCCATGCTCTTGAGGCGAGCAGGCGCTTCCAGAAGATCCTCGAGTTCAACCCGGAAAGCCACATGATTGGTCATCCGAAGTGGCATGCTTCCTGATTCCCACAGGCCGAGCATCGCATCTCCCCGACCTCCTATCCAGAAGAACGCGGCACTGGGTTTGCTGGATGAATGCGCCAACTCAAGACCCAGCCGATCTCGGTAGAAAATGGTGGACTGATTCAGATCGCTTACTGCGAGATGCGCTTCGAAAAGACCGCTGATTGGAATCACGCCGAGACTCTAAATGAGGGCAAGGCTTTACATCAACTACGCTTCTGCGCCAGCTTATCGCGCAACCGCTGGCTGAATCCGATCGGCAACTCAAAGCTTTTTCCGTCTCCCATCAGCGTTATCGTGTTGCGCAGACCGTCGTAGATGGCGGTGCAGTGCGCGCAAGTGGGTAGGTGAGCTTCAATATCGGCGCGTAGCTCCGGCTGCACATCCTGATCGACATAGTTTGAAAGCTCCCGGATCACCTCCAGACAGCTAATCTCCACAACTCCTCCAGTTCCGGGAACCTTGGACTAATTCTTGCTTCGTTTACAAAGTTCACCCTTTAACAGTTATGCGATTCGGCGCTTGGAAAAAAGTGACAGCACCTTGTACTTGATGCGCATTGGATGAATTCACCGCGAGAACTTGTCACTAATGACGTACCGGCGAATCCGATGTGCAATGCAAAGCACAGTCAAAGACGGACTGAATCGGGAGCCGGTCGCACTGGCAGAGACGCCATTGACGACCACAGTCGCAACGCCCGAGGCGCTGTCATTCCTGAAGAGCCACTGGCCCGAATACTTGATGGAAGCGGCGTGCCTGGGCCTCTTCATGGTTTCCGCATGCAGCTTCACCGTGCTCTTGCAGCATCCGGCTTCCGCTTTACGGCAGGCAATCCCAAGCTCTTTTTTGCGCCGCGCCCTGACTGGCTTAGCAATGGGTCTTAGTGCCATCGCGTTGATCTATTCGCCTTGGGGAAAGCAATCGGGCGCGCACCTGAATCCGTCGACTACCTTGACGTTTTTCCGACTAGGAAAAATCGAGCCCTGGGATGCAGCGTTCTACCTGCTCGCGCAATTCCTGGGCGGCACCATGGGAGTCGCACTTAGCTCTTTCATTTGGGGCGAGGCAGTTGCCCACCAGAATGTCCGCTACGCTGCAACTCTGCCCGGCATGAGGGGCACCGGAATCGCATTCATCGCGGAACTGGGGATTTCGTTCCTGATGATGACCATGGTTCTGAACGTCTCAAATTCTGCGCGTATCGCGCGTTTCACCGGCGTGATTGCCGGGGCATTGGTCGCCACCTACATAACTTTGGAATCGCCATTGTCGGGCATGAGTATGAATCCGGCACGTAGCTTTGCCTCGGCGTTTCCCGGCCGCATATGGAATTCGCTTTGGCTGTATTTCACGGCTCCGCCTATCGGCATGCTGCTCGCGGCTGAGGTCTACCTCAGGCTGCGCGGCCAGCACGCGGTCTTCTGCGCCAAGCTTCACCACGACAACGATAAGCGCTGCATCTTCCACTGCAACTACAAGGCTTTGTTAACACCAATCACTCTAAAGGAGACGATGTAATGAAACGCAAAACTCTGATCTATAGTTTCGTGATCCTGGCAGCAATCGCCGCCTGGGCAGCATTTCGCCCGGAGCGAATTTTCGTCAACGCTAAGGTGAACGAGACCATGCCAACAGCAACCACAACCGATGGTGCGGGAAAAGTACTCGCATCGGGCAGTTTCCACAGCGTTGCCCACGATAGCTCGGGAGACGCAAGCGTCTATCAGCTGGCCGATGGGAAACGGATTCTCCGCTTCACCAATTTCAAAACTTCTAATGGACCTGACGTGCACGTATATCTCGTGGCCGCCAACGATGCGAGCGACAGCGACACCGTGAAGAAAGCCGGCTTTCTTGAGCTCGGTTCTCTGAAGGGCAACATCGGAGATCAGAACTACGAACTTCCAGCGGATCTCGATCTCGCCAAGTATCGCGCGGTCACCATCTGGTGCAAGCGCTTCAGCGTGAACTTTGGCACAGCGCCTCTGAGCACGTCCGCCTCACCTATGGCCGCAACGAAGCAATAAGCCTGTAATTGTAAGGAGACGGTCATGAGTCATGACAATCAGTTCGACGTGATCATTATCGGAACCGGAGCCGGGGGTGGCACTCTCGCCTACCACCTGGCTCCTTCAGGCAAGCGGATTCTCATCCTCGAGCGCGGCGACTATGTGGTCCGCGAAAAAGATAACTGGAATCCGCAAGTCGTGAATGTCGATGCCAAGTACAACACCAGGGAACACTGGCGCGACAGGGATGGCAAGGAACTGCATCCGCACACCAACTACTACGTGGGCGGGAACACCAAGTTCTACGGCGCCGCTTTGTTCCGGCTGCGGGAGCGGGATTTCGGAGAAATTCGCCATCACGGCGGCATCTCTCCCGCGTGGCCGATCAGTTACGACGAACTGGAACCGTACTACACGCAAGCCGAGCACCTCTACCAGGTACACGGGGAACGTGGTGAAGATCCTACCGAGCCGGCTGCGGGCAAAGCCTATCCCTGGCCGGCGGTGAGCCATGAACCGCGCATCCAGCACCTGGCGGACGACTTCGCCGCGGAGGGACTGCACCCCTTTCACACGCCCCTGGGCGTGATGCTCGACGAAAAGAATCCACGGCTAAGCCCGTGCATTCGCTGCAACACCTGCGATGGATTTCCCTGCCTGGTGCATGCGAAGTCCGATGCCCAGGTTCTCTGCGTTGACCCGGCGTTGCAATATCCCAACGTCACCATGATGACCAATGCGCTGGTCAAGCGACTGGAGACGGACGCCTCCGGCCGTGAGATCCAGCACGTCGTGGTGGAGCGGAATGGAGCGATTGAGACTTACTCAGCCGACATCGTGGTCGTATCCTGCGGTGCGATTAACTCCGCTGCGCTGCTGTTGCGCTCCGCCAACGAGAAGCACCCCAATGGGCTGGGCAACAGTTCCGATGTGGTTGGCCGCCATTACATGGGACACACAAATTCGGTGTTGATGGCCATTTCCAAGTGCCCCAACCCGACGGTGTTTCAAAAGACGCTCTCGGTGAACGATTTCTACTTTGGCTCGCAGGACTTCGACTACCCCATGGGCCACATTTCGTTTGTCGGCAAGCTAGACGCGATCACGTTACGCGCCGGCGCGCCCGCCATCGCTCCCGGATTCACCTTGGAACTGATGGCCAAGCACTCGCTGGATTTCTGGCTCACGTCGGAAGACCTGCCGCATCCTGACAACCGAGTGACGATCAACCGCAACGGCGAGATTGTTCTCACCTACACTCCTAATAATCTAAAAGCACACGAGCAGCTCAAGGCACATCTGCAGAAGGCAATGAAGCAAAACACCTGCTCGATTCATGGTCACGAGTGCCACCAGGGCCTGTTCGCCCGCAATCTCTATGTCGGACAACAGATTCCCCTCGCGGGAGTGGCCCATCAGAACGGCACAATTCGTTTCGGCCACGATCCAAAAACATCGGCTCTCGATCCCAACTGCAAAGCTCACGATCTCGACAACCTGTACGTCGTCGATGGCAGCTTCTTCCCCTCCAGCGCGGCAGTGAATCCCGCGCTCACCATCATGGCGAACGCGCTGAGAGTTGGAGATCACCTGCTGCAACGTATGGGCGTGCCAATCGCGGAATATGTTGCGAACCAAGACAAGTCTCGGGAGCCTGAGCCCGTCGCGGGATAGTCATGACGAGCACAATCCCAATCCGCTGGCGAGTGGTCCTGGTCGCGTGGTTGTTGGCCGGGACGCTCGCCTTTGCACAACCATCAGGCGAACCCCTCGCCTCCGCCGTGGACGCGGTCAACATGACCGTCTCCGATCTCGACCGCGCAGTCGATTTCTACACCCGCGTACTTTACTTTGAGAAGATCTCCGATACCGAAGTCGCAGGCGAGAGCTTCGAACACCTCGAGGGAGTCTTCGGCCTGCGCATGCGTGTCGCTCGATTGCGACTGGGCGACGAATACATCGAGTTGACCGAATATCTCGCTCCCAAAGGGCTTCCTATTTCGCGCGAGTTGCGCAGTAACGACCGGTCCTTTCAGCATATCGCCATCATCGTCTCTGACATGGACAAAGCTTATGCCTGGCTTCGTCAGAACAAGGTTGAGTACGCTTCCTCAGGACCGCAGCGTCTTCCTGATTGGAATAAGAATGCTGCGGGCATACGTGCTTTCTACTTCAAAGATCCCGACGGACATCCGCTCGAAGTTCTCGAGTTTCCTGCCGACAAAGGACAGGAAAAGTGGCATCGCAGGTCGGACGAGCTGTTCCTGGGTATCGATCACACCGCGATCGTGGTAGCCGATACGGATTCGAGTCTGAAGTTCTACCGCGACTTGCTGGGAATGCGCGTAGCCGGCGAAAGCGAAAATTACGGTACTGAGCAGGAGCACCTCAACAACGTATTCGGAGCGCACTTGCGGATAACATCTCTGCGGTCGCCGTCCGGCCCCGGAGTGGAGCTGTTGGAGTACCTGGCTCCCCGCGATGGCCAGCCTTTTCCTGCCGACGAGCGCGCGAATGATGTCCTGCACCGCCAGACCGAAATCGTCACCGCAGACGCTCGCGCCGCCGCACAAAAACTCGTTTCTGCACACACGAAGTTTGTATCTTCCCGCCTGGTAACCGAATCGGATGGACAGTTGGGATTCCGAAACGCATTGTTAGTTCGCGATCCTGATGGGCACCCAGTTTTGATTGAAGAAAAATAAGAGAAGCGACATGAGCAAGGGCATTCTTCAACTCGCCGCAACCGGACACGTCGCGCTTCAGCTTGAGTACCGGGAACTGAAGCCGCAGCTGCAAATGCCGGACGCGGACATGGAAGCGACAGGCGGCGAGATGAGTGCCAACATGTCATCCCTGGCGGGCACGTTCGAATTGATATACGGGGAGTACTGAGATGACAGCAGAAGAGATTCGCCTGAAAGAGTCCCAGGATCGGCGCAAGCACTGGAAACGCTGGGGTCCTTACCTGAGTGAACGCGCGTGGGGTACGGTGCGCGAAGACTACAGTCCCTATGGAAGCGCGTGGGATTACTTCCCTCATGATCACGCCCGGTCGCGAGCTTACCGCTGGAATGAAGATGGCCTTGCCGGCATCTCCGATCGTCATCAGCTGATCTGCTTTGCCCTGGCCCTGTGGAATGAACGAGACCCCATTCTCAAGGAGCGTCTGTTCGGACTAACCGGCAGCGAAGGCAATCATGGCGAGGACGTGAAGGAATATTACTTCTACCTCGACAGCACACCCACCCATTCGTACATGAAATATTTGTACAAGTATCCGCAGGCCGAATTTCCCTACACACAATTGGTGGAAGAAAATCGCCGTCGCGGCAAGGATCAGCCGGAATTTGAACTGCTGGACACGGGCGTGTTTCAGGACAATCGCTACTTCGATGTCTTCGTCGAGTACGCCAAAGGCGATGTCGAAGACATCCTCATCAAAGTCACCGCCACGAACCGGGGGCCAGATGCAGCCGCCTTGAGGCTTCTGCCAACGATCTGGTTCCGGAATACGTGGTCGTGGGGCGACGAAAATACCCGTCCCGAGCTGCGTCAGGTCGCCGGAGGCGTTGAACTCGATCATCCCGGCATGGGCAGGCGGTGGCTCTATTGCGAAGGAACGCCCGAGCTGCTCTTCACGGAGAACGAAACCAACCGGCAACGCTTGTTCGGCGTTGAGAATCCCTGCGTGTGCGTGAAGGACGGAATCAACGACTACGTCGTGAATGGACGCCAGAACGCGGTTGTGCCCGAGCCGATGGGCACGAAGGCTGCCGCGCATTACCAGATGCAAATTCCTGCCGGAGCAACGGTGACCATTCGTCTGCGGCTGACCGACATTGATTTCTCAGGCGTTGCTGAAGCCGCATTCAACGGTTTCGACAAACTGTTTGAAATCCGAAAAAACGAAGCCGATGAGTTTTACCAAACCGTAGTTCCCAACGACCTAACGCCCGATGCACAAAACGTCATGCGGCAGAGCTTCGCGGGCATGCTCTGGTCGAAGCAGTTTTATCACTATGAACTCAAGCGCTGGCGCGAAGGTGATCCGGGGCATCCGCAGCCCCCGGCTGAGCGATTCAATGGCCGCAACAAGGAATGGCCGCACCTTTACAACGCGGATGTGATCTCGATGCCCGATAAGTGGGAGTATCCGTGGTATGCCGCATGGGACCTGGCGTTTCACTGCGTGCCGCTCGCGCTCGTAGATTGTGAATTCGCGAAAGACCAACTCGTGCTCCTGCTGCGTGAATGGTACATGCATCCCAATGGACAGCTGCCGGCTTACGAGTGGGCCTTCGGGGACGTCAATCCGCCGGTGCATGCCTGGGCTGCGTGGCGTGTCTACAAGATAGACAAGAAGCGAACCGGCAAAGGAGATCGCGCATTCCTCGAACGCGTATTCCACAAACTGCTTCTCAATTTCACCTGGTGGGTGAATCGCAAAGATGCCGATGGAATGAACATTTTCCAGGGTGGCTTTCTGGGTCTCGACAACATCGGTGTCTTCGATCGCAGCGCTCCCCTGCCGACGGGCGGCTACATAGAGCAGTCCGACGGCACCAGCTGGATGGCGATGTACACACTCAACCTTCTCGCTATCGCTCTGGAGCTCGCCAGCGAAGATCCGGCGTATGAAGACGTGGCCAGCAAGTTCTGGGAGCACTTCATCTATATCGCGCATGCCATGAATCATCGCGGCAATGATGGCATCGGGCTGTGGGATGAGATGGACGGCTTCTTCTACGACGTTCTACGCTTTCCGGACGGCCGCAAACATCCCATGCGGATCCGCTCCATGGTCGGTCTCATTCCATTGTTTGCTGTCGAGACGCTCGAGCCGGAACTGCTCGATCGGCTGCCCGGCTTCAAGCGCCGCCTGGAGTGGTTCATCGACAACCGTCCCGACCTGGTCGGCAACGTGGCCTGCATGCGTACGCGCGGAAAACAAGAGCGGCGGCTCTTGTCGATCGTCGGACGCGATCAACTTCGCCGCGTGCTTCAGCTCATGCTCGACGAGCAAGAGTTTCTGTCGCCCTACGGCATTCGAGCGCTCTCTAGGCATCATGACGAGCACCCCTACATGCTTGCCGTCAATGGGAGGGACTATCGGGTCAAGTACGAACCCGCCGAATCGAGTACCGGCTTGTTTGGTGGAAACTCCAACTGGCGCGGCCCCATATGGTTCCCGGTCAACTATTTGCTCATCGAATCGCTGCAGAAATTCCACCACTATCTCGGGGACGACTTCAAAGTTGAGTTCCCAGCCCGCTCCGGAAAGATGCTCACTCTGTGGGAAGTGGCGGCGGAACTCTCGCGCCGGCTCTCGAGCATCTTCCTGCGTAACGATAAGGGTGAGCGTCCCGTATATCACGGAAACGATAAATTTCAGACCGATCCCCATTGGATTGATCTGATTCAGTTTCACGAGTACTTCCACGGAGACTCGGGCCGGGGTGTGGGAGCAAGTCATCAGACTGGCTGGACCGGCCTCGTTGCCAAGCTCCTGCAGCAGAGTGGCGAATCCGAAAAACGTAAGCAGCGCGAACGCGGAATTGCATTCGCCGACTAGACCAACATCATTTTCATAATGGAGAAGAAACAATGAAAGCCATCAGTGTGTTTCCAGGCAAGCCCAACAGCGTTCACTTGGCCGATCTGAACCGGCCCTCAATAGAGGATGTGCCGAATGGTCGCGGCGTCCTGGTAAAGGTTCTGCGAGTTGGCGTAGACGGCACCGACAAAGAGATCAACGCGGCTGAATATGGCGCGGCTCCCTCCGGGTTCGACTTCCTGGTGATCGGCCACGAAGGGTTCGGTCGCGTCGAAGCCGTTGGTCCGAATGTGACCGAACTGAAGCCGGGCGACTATGTAGTGGCCACCGTTCGCCGTCCCGGCCGAAGCATCTATGACCTCATCGGCACCAACGACATGACGACCGACGACACCTACTTCGAGCGTGGCATCAACTTGCGCCATGGTTTTCTGACCGAGTATTACGTAGACGATGCCGAGTTCATCGTCAAAGTGCCCCAAGGTTTGAAGCACGTCGGTGTACTGCTCGAGCCATTTACCGTCGTCGAAAAGGGCATTCATCAAGCCTATGAAATTCAGCGGCGCCTAAAAGTGTGGCGCCCACGCCGCGCTGCTGTAATGGGCGCCGGCACCATCGGGCTACTCGCCACTCTAGCTTTGCGATTGCGTGGTATTGAGGTCACCACCTTCGCGCGCAATGCGAAGCCAAACTTGAACGCCGAGTTGATCGAAGCCATTGGCGCGCGCTATCTCATCACCCAGGAACTGCCCATAGTCGACGGCGCAAAGCAGTTCGGTCCTTTCGACATGATCTTCGAGGCCACCGGTAACTCCGGCGTAGTCTTCGACAGCATGCAGGCGCTCGGAAAGAATGGCGTCCTGGTGCTCTCCAGCGTGACCGGCGGCGACCGCATGATTCAGGTCCCAGCCGATCGCATCAATCTGGAATTCGTTCTCGGAAACAAGGTGATGGTCGGCACCGTCAATGCCAACCGCGAATACTTTGAGATGGGCGTCCGCGACATGTCGCAGGCCGAGGCGGAATATCCGGGCTGGCTCAGCCGCCTGCTCACCGATCCCGTTCGCGGACTTGAAAACTACACCGAGCTATTCAAAAAGCTTATCAATCCAAATGGATCGATCAAGGTTTTCTGTGAAGTGGCAGAGCTTTAGCCGTTTCTCGGTTCCGTTCTCAGTTTTCATCGCTGGAGGAGACGCGTGGTGACAAAGAACAAAACTCGCATTCTGATTCTAGGCGGCGGCTTTGCCGGACTACACGCCGCTATTCACCTGGATGACACGCTCGCCCGCGATCCCGATGTTGAAATCACGCTGGTGAACCGCGACAACTTCTTCCTGTTCACCCCCATGCTTCACGAGGTGGCAGCCAGCGATCTTGACCTGACCAACATCGTGAACCCCGTAAGAAAGCTTCTGAAACGTATCAACTTTTTCGCGGGAGAAGTTGAGGCGATCAACCTAGAGCAGAAGCTCGTGACTGTGTCTCACGGATTCGATCATCATCACCACCAACTTCCCTACGATCATCTTGTGCTCGGTCTAGGCTCGATTACGAACTTCTTCAATCTACCCGGCCTCGAGCAGCGGGCTCTCACCATGAAGTCGCTCGGCGACGCCATTCACCTGCGCAACCGCCTCATTGCCCATCTGGAGGAAGCGAGCACCGAGTGCTCTGCCGATGTGCGCCGCCCTTTGCTCACCTTTGTCGTCGCCGGCGGAGGTTTTGCCGGCGTGGAAACAATCGCGGGCATCAATGATTTCCTGCGCGAAGCTCATCGCTTCTACCCCGCCCTGCGTGAAGACATGCTGCGCGTTGTCCTCGTGCATCCCGGGAAAGTAATTCTGCCCGAACTCGGTGACAAACTGGGCCGCTATGCCGAGAGGAAGCTTGCCGAGCGCGGAGTTGAAATTCTGGTCAACACCCGTGTAACCGCGGTAACAGAAAACAGCGTGCAGCTGAGTTCTGGCGAGATCATTGACAGCAAGGCACTCATCTGGACCGCCGGCACTTCACCCAATCCTGCCCTCGACTCGCTTCCCTGCATGAAGGAGCGCGGCAGGCTGAAAGTGGACGAGATGTTGCGCGTGCCCGATTGGCCTGGACTTTGGGCTTTAGGCGATTGCGCCCTGGTGCCCAACCTAAAAACCGGACAATATCATCCGCCAACCGCGCAGCATGCCCTGCGCCAGGGAAAGACCCTTGCCAACAACTTGATCGCCAGCGTGCGTGGTGGAAGCTTGAAAGCATTCTCGTTCTCCACCATCGGCCAACTCGCCGCCATCGGCCGCCGCACCGGCGTCGCCAATATTTTCGGCATTAATTTTTCCGGGTTCCTCGCCTGGTGGATGTGGCGAACCATTTATCTCAGCAAGCTTCCCCGGTTCGAGAAAAAGCTGCGCGTCGCGCTGGATTGGACCCTCGACCTCCTCTTCAGCAAGGACCTGGTACAGTTCCAGACTTTCCGCGCGCCAACTGTATCTCACTCCCCTGATTCCGAGCACGTAGCCGCCGCGGGCTCCGTCTCTGCACCACCAGTTCTGGAGAGCGTGTCTTAACAGTTGCCAAGAGAGCTGGACCAGAAACATCAGCAGAGATGTCACGATTCCCTGATTGAGACTCAGCTTCATTTGAGCTGACCCCCTCTCATTATTGGCGTAGACTTTTAGAACTCCTGGCAGCGTAGGCGTGAGTGCGGGGAAGCGCATACCGCGTGATGGGGGTAACACAACCCCGTTCGCGTTTGCTCACTCACGCCAGGCGAAATCTTATCTTTCTCAGGAAAATTGTAAATAAGGAAAGGGACAGGCAGCGGGTGACTTTTGCCTGACGAAAACGGCCCCAAGTCTCCCTCCCCCGAGGAACTTGAGGCCGCTGTGTCGGAGCGGATTCTTTCAGTACCCGCTTGAGTTCAAAACATAAACGCTACGGCGTCTTCAGTAAATGGCACCGATGAGGTAAGAAGATTGGCCCGGAAGAGGTAATGCCAATGTTCTACCTCTTACCTTATGACGTTCGTTAATCGGCAAGGTTTACCGTCTAATGAAAACGGGTAGACGTTTGCGCGCTACTCTCCAGCGCTGGAACCAGAT
>Ga0207657_10004139_pt1 | contig 15383 bp, 10 predicted proteins | sample KBSC33metaG_FD_184316 | JGI IMG/M metagenome (GOLD analysis project Ga0207657, IMG submission 184316) | Corn rhizosphere microbial communities from Kellogg Biological Station, Michigan, USA - KBS C3-3 metaG (SPAdes) (version 2) | ecosystem: Host-associated > Plants > Roots > Rhizosphere > Soil ... | reverse complement strand
GCTGACTATAAGCGCGCGGCTGTTGGGGCGTCGCCAAGTGGTAAGGCAGCGGCTTTTGGTGCCGCCATCCGCAGGTTCGAATCCTGCCGCCCCAGCCAAACGAGTCCGGTGCCGCGCGAATGCGTGCCTGGATGTCGTGAGGCCGTCGATACCGGCATCATGGATTGCGACCCTGGCCCTGCGCGGATGAGGGAGAACCGGCAATCGGCGCCGGATCATATCCACCAAGCCGGTCGAGAAGTTCGGCGGAGAGCGCGAGGATCGCCCGCTCGGCCGGCGTAAGCCGCTCATCCATCGCCTTGGCCAGCCATATATTTTGCCGATGCGCATCGCGCATCAGCAGCATGCTGCCCGCTTCGGAAATCGCGATGTCGAGCTGGCGTGCGTCATTCTCGTTGCGGCTGCGAAGGATGAAGCCGTCCCCTTCGAGATCCGCGATGATCCGCGTCAGTGATTGCGGTTGCAGTCCTTCGAGGCGGGCAAGTTCGGTCGCGCTGAGCGGCCTGCCGGCGCGATAAAGTCTGCCGAGCACGCTCAGTTTCGATGCGCTCACGCCATGCGCGTCGCGCAAGCCGCGCATCCGTCGCGCGAAGTCGCTCAAGCTTCGGCGGAGGAGATTGGCGGCGGCCAGTGAACCCGCCGGCACCGCGTCCGTCATGCTCCGAACCGCTTCAGCGTGGGCCAGGCGTGCGCGAGCCCGCCATGGAGGCCGCGGCAAATCGAAATCGGCCGCTCGCGCTCGAACGGCACGGCCAAGGGCACTCCAAAGCGGTCCACCACCTCGACCGTGTCGCAGCGGGCACGCCATGCCGGAAGGTCGCCATTGATGAGGATGATCACGCTCCCGTCATAGTCGCGCGGCCCCCACAGATAATATTGGTTGTCGCCGCTGATAGCCGGCGGAAGTCCGTCCCGACGCCCATAAATGTCGATCGCCGCGGCCTCGCCATAATTGGTCGTGAAAATTGCGGTGCGGGCGCGGGTGGCCGCGGGCAAGGCGCGATAGGCATTTGCCACGCGGCCTTCCAACTCGCGCCACCCCATTTCTTCGGAAAAGACCTGCGTGAGCGGCGCGCCCACCGCCGCTTTTTCGTCCGGGGCCGGCCGGAGATGGCTGTGCTCGAACAGCGCGAACAGCGCGGCGGGCGGCATCAACGGAAGGACGATCGGGGCAACAAGCGCGAAATTGGCAATGCCGGCCAGCATCCACAAAGCGGTCATCCACGTGCGCAAGCGCGTGCAGACGATCGCGCCCAATGCGAACATCGTCGGATAGGCCGCGAAAAGATAATAATCCTTCCCGTGGGTGGCGATGGTGATGACGGTCGCGACGAGGAAGCCGATCGCGAGAAAGCGCAGGGATGCCAGCCGTTTCGATACGAACGGCGCGACAATTCCCGCTATCCAGAGCGGCGCCAGCAACAGGTTGAGCGCGACGACTTGCCCGATTTCGAATCGCAATGCGCTGCCGGTGAGATTGCCCGAGCTGTGGTTGGCGACGATCTCGACAAAGGGCCATCCATAGGCAGCCTGCCAGACGATGTTGGGCGCGACGATCAACAGCGCGAGCGCGGCCCCGATCCAACATTCACGCCAGGCGAATATCCGCCGCGCCGGCGTCGCAACCATCCCGACGGCGAGTCCGATCAGCCAAATCGCGATGCCATATTTGGCTTCCATCGCAAGGCCGGCGATGACGCCCGCCCAGACGAGCATGGGACGCTCGTCGCGCAGCCATGCGCGGGTCAGGCAATACGCGAATGCCGTCCAGGCGATCGGCTCGAACGTGGCGGTGGTCAGCGTCGTGCTCACTCCGGCCAGCCCGGGTGCCGTGGCCGCCGCAATCGCCGCGACAATCACGGCGGAACGGCTTCCAACGACAAGACGCGCGAAGGCCGCCGTGAGCGGCACGAGTGCAACCATCGAAACGACCGCGGGCAGGCGCAGCAGCCAGACATTCTCGCCGAATAGCTGGGTTGACGCTGCGATCAGGGGGACGAGCGGTGGCTGATCGGCATAACCGAATGCCGGATGATGCCCGCATGCCAGGAAGTAGAGCTCATTGCGCATCATGTCATAGCGGCCCGCGACCGCGAGATGCAGGATCGCGGTGGCCAGCGTGACACTCCAGACCATGATCCTGTCCGCAGGTGGCATCTGCCCGAACATGCGAGCGGGAAGGTCATGGGAATTGCGTTGGTCGATAGGGTGATTCGCTACGCTCATGCTTACTATCTAGCGGATGCGTAGCGGATTGTATTGCCAAATTCGGTTTCAGGCTTCACCCCGCCAGCCGTGGCTTGGCTAAATATATAACGCAAAGTCTTATAATTGAGTTCGGGACGTGTGCGCTTATCCGCTATACGCCGAATGGATAGGTCTCCTCGGCGCCCTCGCATTGCTCTGTCGGCAGCGGGGTCACCGCGCGGGTTTCGTCGAACCATACCCAGCCATCGAATTGCCGCGACAGGATCGCCGCCGAATAATGGCTCCAGCGCTCCGTATCGGGACGATAGATCACGCCGATGAAGCGTTCGAGCCGTGCCTCGTCGAGCCAGCTGCGCAATCCTTTGTTTTCGCCTTCGCGCAGATCGAGCAGGAAACGCGCGATCCCGCTGTCATGGCAATGGCGTTCGTAGCTGTCGGGCCGCGACGGATTGACGCGCTTGACCTCCATCGGCCCATCCCAATCCGTTGCCGCCGCGACCGTGCCGCGATGCGTGCCGAACCCGATCAGCTGCGCGCGGTCGCCATGATGCTCGCGAACGAGCTGGCCGAGATTGAGTTCGTCGCGCGCCTGACCCATCTCGGTGAAGCGCGCATCGCCGATATGCGAATTATGCGCCCAGACGACGGCCTTGGCATCGTCATTGGCGGCTAGCAGCAGTTCGAGCGTGTCGAACATGTGCGTGTCGCGCAGGTTCCAGCTCTCGGCCGCGCCATAATACATCACGCGATAATAATTTTCGGCGCTGGCGATCAGCCGGGCATTCTGGGTCGCGTCGAGGAAATCGTCGGGGTCGGCGGCGGCATAAGCGCGTTGCTTCGCGAACAGGTCGCGCAGCATGGCGACGACCGCCTCCTCGCAGCGGGCATAGCCTTGGTTGAGCGCCATCCGGCCATAAGCAGCCGGATCGCTGCGCCACGGCGTCAGGCAGCCATAGCGCTCGCGCGCCACCGCGGCGGCGGCCGGATCGACCCTGTCGAGATAGTCGATCACCGCGCGGATCGAACCGTTCATATTGTAGAGGTCGAGCCCGTAAAACCCCGCCATGCGCTCGCGCGGGAGGCCGGCATTATGCTCGCGCAGCCAGTCGACGAACGCATCGACGTCGGTGTTGCGCCACATCCAGGTAGGGAACCTGCGAAATGCCGGCTCGGCCTCCGCCGCCGGCGGCTTGTGGCGCACATGGCGGTCGATCGCGGCCGCATCGGGCCAGTCGGCTTCGACCGCGACGATCGTGAAGCCATGTTCCTCGATCAGCCGCCGCGTGATCGCGGCGCGGGCGCGGTAGAATTCGGACGTGCCATGGCTGGCCTCGCCAAGCAGCACCACCCGCGCGTCGGCATAGCGATCGAACAGGCGGCCGAAGGCGGGATCGTCGAGGCCTGGCAGAAGCTCGGCGGCGTCGCGGATGACCGCGGCGAGTGGCGTTGGTTCGACCAACGCGTCGCTTCCCCCCATCCTCGGCCCAGCCGTGCGCGCCGATCAGGGGCACGAAACGGACGTCGCCCAGATCCTCCTCCTCGAAATTGTCCGCTGAGCGGCGCGTCACGCGCATGAGCCGCTGCTCGTCGGCATCGCCCACGGGGATCACCAGCCTGCCGCCGATCGCAAGCTGGCGGCAGAGCGGTCGCGGGACGGCAGGGCCGCCCGCCGCGACGAGGATCGCATCGAACGGCGCGACATCGGGCCAGCCCTGCGTGCCGTCGCCGGTGCGGATTTCGACATTGTCATAGCCCAGCGCGCTCATCCGCTCGCGCGCGAGCGCGGCGAGTTGGGGATGCCGCTCGATCGCGTAGACCTGGCCGGCGATCCGGCTGATCACGGCGGCGGCATAGCCCGAGCCCGCGCCGATTTCGAGCACGCGATCGTCGCGGCCGATAGCGGCGGCCTCGATCATGTGCGCGACGATATAGGGTTGCGAGATGGTCTGCCCCGCCTCGATCGGCAGCGGCGTATCCTCATAAGCGAACTCGCGGAGTTCCTCGGGCACGAAGCGTTCGCGCGGCACGATGCGCATCGCGTCGAGCACCTCCGTGTCGCACACGCCGCGCGCGGCGATCTGGCTGTCGACCATGAAATCACGGAGGCTGGCGGCCGCCGACATGGTTGCTCTCCTCGTGGGGCTCTTGTGCCAGCGCGCGCCGGCCGCCCATCCTGCCGCGGTTTCAGCCGTTGCCGTGCTTGCGGCGCGTTACCCAACCCTTGCGCGCCGCGGCGGAACGCTGTTCGGGCGAGCCCGACTTATGCGCGCGTCCGCCGCGCGAGGAGGAGACATGCGTGTCCTTCCTGCCGCGGCCCGAGCCCGACTTGTTGCCGCCGCCCGATTCCTTGTTGACCGTCGCCCAGGCGCGGCGCTCGGCCTCATTTTTCGGGACGCCGCGGTCCTCATAGCCTTCTTCGATATGTTCCGCCTTGCGCTTCTGCTTGTCCGTATAGGCGCTCTTGTCACCCCGGGGCATGGCTGATCTCCTTTCATCCCCGCTACCGTCTACAACGGATCAGGCGCCCCAACGGTTCAGCTGCCGGCCCTCGCGAGGTTGAATTCGATTTATCCCTTCCGCAGAACCAATGTGAGAACCGACCGCGGCGGTGAGGTCGTGCCGGAAATAGGCTGCGCGTGGCGCGTCGCATCGGTGACGATTGCGCGCGACGACCAGCCCCGGAACGGGATCGCCAGCCGACGGGGATTGAACCCGCCATTCACATGCACCAGCACGAGCGTACGGCTATCCGCAGACAGCGCACCGACCGTATCCAGATCGTCCACGGGCACAAGGCGATAGCCCGGCCGTATGTAGCGGCTGAACTGCGCCATCACCCAATATTTGGTGGTGACATGGAGTGGATGCGGGCCGGCCGCGGCTGTGCGCAAGTCGGCCTTGATCAGGCCCCAGTTGGACCCCTTCGCGCCATTGCGCGCGCTGAGATCCTCGACCGCCTGCCACAAGACCCATGCGGCGGGCTCAAGGCGCTTGAGGTCGAGCACGATATGCTCGGCGAAGGCGAGCGCGGACGCCATCCCCGCGAAATCCTCGGGATCCTTGTCGAGCGGCGTGTCATTCTCCGACATCCACAGCCGGATATGCGCGGCGTGGGCGAGATCGCGGACCGCGGTCTGGTGAAGCGTGCCATAGCTGTGGACATTGATCTGGCCGACACGGCGCCGGGTCACTTCCGGGTAAGCGACCCAATCTTGCAAGAGCATGTGTGAGTTGGTTTCGTCGGGTGCACTGACGACCGTCTTGAGCCCTCGCGCCGCGAGCGCGGCGGCGGCCGCGTCGATCATCGCCGCCTGCCGCGCCGGGCTCCAATGCGAACCTTCCTGCTTGTTCGCGGCGAACCAATAATCGGTGTTGGGCTCATTGACGGGCGAAAGCGTTCTAAAAACAATGTGGTGGCGACGCTCGAGCTCCGCGACGCTGCGCGCCAGATAAGAGGCGAAGAGCCTCTCCCGGCCAGGCTGGAGATTGTCGTCCGTTCCCTTGTCAGCGCCCGATACGCGGCCGCTGACAGTCATGAACCAGGGCGGCGAGTTGGAAAAAGCCTCGAAAATCGGTGCGTTGACGCGTGCCCGAACCGCATCGAGCCACCAGCGCTGATTGGTGTCGGCGGACCAGTTCCACATCGTCTCTTCGTTCGGATTCCAGTCGCCGCCGGCCACACCCGGGGGCAGGCGCCAGAAACCAGGCACGGCGCCGCCGGGACGCAGATAGGGCGTCATGCCGGTGGGATTGCCGCCGCCGATATTGAATCGCGCGATGGTCCAGCCCAGGCCCTGGGGCGCGTAAAGCAGATCGGCGAGCCGTTGTCGGTCGGTGTCGGGCCAGCCCCCAGTTACCTCCGCGAACCAGGCGAGCGCGGTGCCCCAGCCTTCGAAGCGCGCCCCGGCGCGGTCGAGCGCGGGACGCACGCCGATCGATACCGTGCGCTCGGGGCGAAGCGCGCCGAGCGGGGCCGGCAATAGCAGCGCGACGAACGTCGCCAGCCAACCGAGCCTCAGGCGCCTCACCGGTTCACTGCGACCGTGACCATCATCGAGCGTCCTTCGGGTGGCAGGATCAGGCCGAAGGCGGTCTCGTCGCCGTTGAGCAACCGCTCGCGCACCCAGCGGCCATTATCGAAATGGCCCTCCTCGACCGTCAGGATCTGCACCGAACCGGGCTGGCCGAGCTTCGCGGCGAATGTGAGATTGGCCGACGCGCCGGTGATCAGGAAGCGGTCGGGCGCGGCCTCGGCCACAAGCACGCGGCCTGAAAGGTCTGCATTGCCCTGACCGCGCGGGCCGCCATAGCCGTCGCGCACCTCGCCGAAGCGCGCGACCAGATCGACCGCGGAAAAGGACATGGGAATGTTCGCCATCCCGTCCTCCTCGACCGCCGTGCGAACATGACCCGCATCGCGCAACGGCACCAGGAAGGGCGCCGCGCCGCTCAGCAAGCGATAATCGAGCGCGATCGGCTCCTCCGCCGGCTTGCCGTCCTTCAGGCCGGAATCAGGTCCGATGCCGAACTTGGAGATACCGACCGAATAAGGTTGGCCGACGGTCCAGAAAGCATGGCGGGCGTGCGCGATCGATCCGCCCGTTTCCGGTACGAACAGCGGATTGCCGGGAACGTCATAGGCCCGCGCAATCTCGGTGTAAGGCGCCACGTTGGTGTCGTAATTATCGACCCCGATCACGTCGATCGCGGGCGCGAGCGCGCGCCATTGCGGCAGCAGCCACGATACCGCGCCGCCTGAAGGCGAACTCTCCCCCGGGCGCAGCAGGCCTGGCTGCTCGCGTGGCCAGACATTCGCATAGAGCGGCAGGTCGTAAGCGGCTTTGCCGGCCGCCGCGACGGCACCGATATAGCGTGCTGTGTGATAAGCCATGAACGCTTCGGGCGCGCGTTCGCCATAATTGGCGGTCCAGCTGCCCGGCTTCGCGCCCCCCATGTCGGCGGGCACCTGCGCGTCGAACAGCGCGTTGGCGGCGGCGGAATGGTCGCGGTCGGCGCCGAGCGTGCCGGCTTCGTTTTCCACCTGCGCCATGATCACGGTGCGTTGTTTTCCGTCGATCGCCTTGAGGTGCGCCATCAGCGCGGCGAAGGCATGGGCATCGGCTTCGCGGCTGGAGGCGGCGATCGGCGACAGCACGTCGATCGCATGTCCGTTCGCATCGATAACGCGCGGAAAGCGGGCGGAATCGCGTTTCACCCAGGCCGGCGTGTAGCTCATATTGGCGTTCTTCCAGGTGCCGAACCAGAGCAAAGCGAGCCGTACCTTCTGCGCACGCGCCTGGGCGATCAGGCCGTCGACGACCGAGAAATCGAAGCGGCCTTCCTCCGGCTCGATCGATTCCCAGCCGATCGGCGCCATCACCGTATTGGCATGGCTGCGCGCGATGGCCGGCGCGAGATCGCCAAGGATCGCGGGAAAACCGCTCGAATTGTTGAGCTGGACACCCATCACCAGGAACGGCTTGCCGTCGACCAGCAGCGGCTTGCCCGCGGGCGTCGGAACGAACCGGCTGTCCTGCGCGGCCAGCGGACTTCCAAGCAGAATCGTTGCGATCGAAAGCGTGCGCAAAATGGTCATGTCGACTCCAGCATTTCCGGCGGAATTGTATTGCAAAGGAGGTGCTGGGCGGCAAGTGACCGCCGATTCTTGAGCAATATTGCGTCTCTGCGCGACGCAACCCGCCTGCGCTCAGAAAGTTCCTTCTCCGGCTGCAATTCACGGCACTCGCGATACGGCCTTACATCAAGCAGTTGAATAATCAGCAAGATCTGCGACCTGCGAATCGCTTAGCGACGTCGCGGATGACCGCTGGCGACGAACCGTTCGTCAAAAATCCAATTTCGCACAGCAATTTATCAGAAATATTGGGCCGAAAAACATTGTCTATTGTCATACAAATAAGAGGCTGCAATCATGAGACAAATATATAACAACTGAGAGGGGTATCTGCCGTGAAGCTGACTCACATCCGCTTGCTGGTGGGCGTATCGGGCCTAGCGCTCGCAACATCGCCGTTCGTCACTGCTGCCGTGGCAGCACAGGCCGCGAAGCCGCAACCAGCCCCCGCCACTGCCGATCAGGCGACCGCCGCCAGCGAGGACATCGTCGTCACAGGTGTTCGCCAGAGCCTGAGCTCGGCACAAGCGATCAAGCGCAATTCCAACCAGATCGTCGATTCGGTCCAGGCGCAGGACATCGGCAAGCTTCCCGACGCGAATACGGTCGAAGCATTGCAGCGCATCACCGGTGTGCAGATCCAGCGCCGTTATGGCGAGGGCGATACCGATTTCGACCATCGCACCCAGCCCGCCATCACGGTGCGCGGACTGACGCAGGTCAGCAATTTCATCGACGGGCGCCAGGCCCTTTCAGCCGCGGGCAGCCGCAGCCTCGATCTGCAGGCGGTGCCACCGGAGCTCCTCGCCGGGATCGACGTCTTCAAGAACCCGCCAGCGGAGACGATCGAGGGCGACATTGCCGGCGTGGTCAACATCCGCACCCGCTTGCCGTTCGACGCACCCGGCCAATTGATCAGCGTCACTGCCAAAGCCAATTATTATGACAGGGCGCAGAAGGCCGGTGGGTCCGGCTCGGCGCTGTATAGCAACCGCTTCGAGACTGGGCTTGGCGAAATGGGCATTCTGCTCAACGCCAGCTACGGCAAGAGCAGCTACCGCCAGGACGCCATCCTGATCGGCGCCTTCGGTCCGATCCCGGCCGGCATCACGATCCCAGGCGCGCCGGCAAATGCGCAGGTTCCGTTCGGCGAGCAGATCTATGACGATGGCGGCGACCGCAAGCGTCTGGGCCTTTCCGGCGCTTTCCAGTGGCGCGCCGCGGATAATTTGCTGGTCACGGCGCAGGCGATATTCTCGCGCTACAAGTTCTTCCGCCAGGGAAAATACTTTTATTACAATAACAACGGCAATCCGGTCACCACTCCGCTGGCGGGTGCGGCCTTCACCTGGGATCAGGCAGGCTATGCCACGTCGGGCTCGCTCGCCAATCAGGTGTTCGAATCCGCGCGCTTCGATCAGGATCTGACCGAGCAGAACGGCAATTACACGTTCAACGTGAAGTGGGACATGGCGTCGAACCTGCATTCGACGTTCGACGCCCAATATATGAAGTCGTCCTACAATGCCGATCGCAACGGCTTCGTGGTCTCGCTGTACGACAAGACCGGCGAGACCCCCTATACCGCGCCCAACCAGAGCATCGTCGATTTCGATCTGCGCGGATCCAAGCCGGTGTGGAACGTGCACAATGCCGGCTTGCTGTCGGATCCCAACAATTACGCCTTCACCTACATGGCGGATTCGTTGCAGCGGAACGACGCCGATCAGCTCGCGCTGCGCTACGACCTCGAATATGACATGGAGGGCAGCTTCCTCAACAAGCTGCGCGCCGGCGTGCGTTATTCCAACACGACGGTCGATCTGCGCGGCACGTGGAATGCGTTCTGCCTGCTGCCGAGCGGTCCCAATCCGAGCTGTTCGTCACCCGCTGGGACCTCTTTTGTCCCCGTCAGTCAGTTTCCCGAAATGGCGATGGCGGGTCCATCGCATGATTTCTTCAACGGCAAGACGCTTCCGGGCGGCATCGTTTACCCCGCTTTCGAAAGCGGCAGCAGTCTCTGGGATAGCCTGACCAAGTCGGAAGCGAAGCTGGGCGCCACGCCGAAGACGGCATTCACGCCGGGCGACCTCAATCACCAGACCGAAAAGGTGCTCTCCGGCTATCTTACCGCCGATTATGGCGGATCGCTCGCAGGCCTCGATATCGACGGCAATGTCGGTGTTCGCCTGGTGCAAACCAAGACGGGCTCACGCGGGACCGTCTTCAACAACGACGGCACGCTCGATCCGATCAACGTGAAGCGCGACTACACAAAGGCGCTTCCCAGCTTCAATCTGCGGGCCCATCTGACCGAAAAGTTGCAGGCACGTTTCGCCTTCTCGAAATCCTTCGCCCGGCCCAATTTCGATCAGATGGGGACCAACGTGACCCTCAATCCGGTCACGCAGGTCAATCCGATCACGGGCCGGCCGAGCGGCGGCTCGGGCAATCCCTATCTGAACCCGATCAAGTCGACCAACTATGACGCGACCCTCGAATGGTATTTCGCCAAGGCCGGTTCGCTGACGATCGGCGGCTTCTACAAACAGGTCGACGGCTTCCTCGCGGGCGGAAGCATGGTGCGCCGGTTTGGCGGCGTCGATTATGACATCGGCACCACGCTCAATTCGGGCAAAGGCAAGATCAAGGGCTTCGAAGTCGCGTACCAGCAGTTCTTCGATTTCCTGCCGGGGCCGCTCAGCGGGCTCGGTGTGCAGGCCAATTACACGTTCGTCGACAGCAATGTGACGAACCCGTTCGCCGTCGCCGGCTCGACCATTCCGACGCAGGTGCCGCTCGAGAAGCTGTCCAAGCACAGCTACAACCTGGTCGGTCTTTATGAGAAGGGCCCGATCACCGCGCGTGTCGCCTGGAGCTGGCGCGGCAAGTATCTCGACACGACCTACGGCAGCGGCGCGAACGGGATACCGCAGTTCCAGAAGCCCTATGCTTCGCTCGACGGGTCCGTGAGCGTGAACGTCAACAAGCATCTGGCGGTATCGTTCGACGCGGTGAACATCCTCAACCGCATGAACGTCACCTATATCGGCACGATGAGCCAGCCGCTTCAATACACGCTCAACGATCGCCGGTTCGGCCTGTCGCTGCGCGCGACCTACTAAGGTCTCCCCCCGCCGGCGTGTCGCCCCTTCGGCACGCCGGCAGCTCCCAGACTGAGCGAGGCGCGTAACCGGATTGCCCCTGCCGCAGAGTACAACATGAACGACCAGATCCGGAATATCGCGATCGTCGGCGGCGGCACCGCCGGGTGGATGACGGCGGCAGCACTCATTCATGTGCTGGGCAGGCAGGCGGCGACCATCACGCTGATTGAATCCGAGGAGATCGGCACGATCGGCGTCGGCGAGGCGACGATCCCGCCGATCCAGGCCTTCAACGCGCTGCTCGGCATCGACGAAAATGAATTCGTCCGCGCGACCAAGGGCACGTTCAAGCTTGGGATCGAATTCCTCGACTGGTGGCGGATCGGGCACCGCTATTTCCATCCGTTCGGCGTGTATGGCCACGATTTCGGACCAATCCCCTTCGAGGGGTTGTGGCATCGCCTGAATCAGGCGGGCCAAGCGGCGCCGTTGGAGCATTATTCCATCTGTGCGATGGGCGCGGCCGCGGGCCGGTTCATGCGGCCGCAGCCGGGCGGCAACACGCCGCTGGCGCATATCGGCTATGCCTATCATTTCGATGCGGGCCTCTATGCCGCTCTACTGCGGCGGCATGCGGAGGGGCAGGGCGTGACGCGATGCGAAGGCCGCGTGACCGATGTTCATCTGGATGGAGAAACCGGGTTCATCGAGGCCGTATCGCTTGCCGGCGGCACGCGGATCGAAGCCGATCTGTTCATCGACTGCTCCGGCTTTCGCGGGCTGCTGATCGCGGAGGCGCTGGGCGTGGGCTTCGAGGATTGGGGTCAGTGGCTGCCGAACGACCGCGCCGTGACGGTGGCGTCCGCCAACGTCGGTCCGCCCACGCCTTTCACCCGCTCCACCGCGCGCGCGGCGGGCTGGCAGTGGCGTATCCCGCTCCAGCATCGCACCGGCAATGGGTATGTTTACTCGAGCCGCCATGTTCCCGACGACGAAGCCACCGCGACCTTGCTCTCCGGCCTCGATGGCGAGGCACTGGCCGAACCGAGGCAGCTGCGCTTTCGCACCGGGCGACGCGAGGCCTTCTGGGTCAAGAATTGCGTCGCGCTGGGGCTGGCGAGCGGATTCATGGAGCCGCTGGAATCCACCAGCATCCATCTCATCCAGGCAGGCATTGCGCGGTTGCTGGAGATGTTGCCGACGCGCCGCTTCGAACCGGCAGACATACGCCGCTACAACCGGCTCATGACCGCCGAGTTCGAGAGCATTCGCGACTTCCTGGTCCTGCACTTCCATGCGACCGAGCGCGATGACACGCCTTACTGGCGGGAGCTGGGCGCGATGTCCGTGCCGGACAGCTTGCGGGAACGGATGCGCATCTACGCGGAGACAGGCCGTATCTTCCGCGAGGGCGACGACCTTTTCACCAAGACGAGTTGGCTTGCGGTGATGGACGGGCAGGGGCTGCGCGCCAGATCCTACGATCCTCTCGCGGCCGCCATGCCGCTGGCCGAAGCGCAGGCGCGGATGGCGCGGATCGCCGCCGTCACCAAGGCGGCGGTGGGGCATATGCCCGCGCATGGCGATGTCGTGGCAGAAATCGTCAACGGTATGGCCGCCTAGCGCTGCACCTGGCTTATCGCTATCCTCGGAGCCAGCGGCCTTGCGCTCATCGCCGGCGCGTTCGCTACCCTCTCCGACCGAGCCAAGCCACCGCGTCGTCATTCGCAGCGACGGGATTCTTGCAGTAGGGCGGCGGCACGCCCGCCGTCGCTGCGTCGATCAGTTCGACTCCGTCACTATGAATTTCCGCCACCGCATGGACGATCCGCGACCAGACGCCCGCGTCGCGCCAGCGGACAAAGCGCGCGTGGCAGGTGCCGGACGGCCCATATTGTTCGGGGATCGCGGCCCAGGATCGGCCGGTGCGCAGCCGCCACAGGATACCGTTGAGCACACGTCGATCATCGACCCGCTTGATGCCGCGCGGTCGCGGCAGCAGCGGTTGGATCGCGTGCCATTCGAGATTGTCCAGATCGGCGGATGCCCGCCCGATCCCCTTGCGAGGTGGTCTCACACTAAGCTCCATTACGCACACACACAGGATCACGGGCATCGCGAACCGCGATGACGCTTGCATATGCCGATCTGCTGGCCCCACAGCGTCCCGACCCCGTAACGATTCATATACCTTATCCGTGTTACAATCCGGGCGGGAACCCACGCCAAAATGGATGGGAGTGGGCGGGATTCGCACCATTTCCGTGCTTTCTCGCGGCTGCGCCTCAGCCTCGCGGCAGTTCGATCACGAAATGCGCGGCGGTTGCGCTTTCCTCCAGCCGGATCGTGCCGTTGCTCGCGTCGAGCAGGGAGCGCGCGATCGGCAGCCCGAGCCCAGTGCCGCCCTCGACGCGGCGGGTGGTGAAGAAGGGCTCGAACAGCCGCTCGCGGTCGGTGGGCGCGATGCCTGGACCATCGTCGGTCAGGTCAATACGGACGCCGTCGGCCAGGGGCGTGGCGGCGATCACGCAGCGTCGGGCGCCCGCGCGCCGGCTGTTGTCGATCAGCGCCCCGATCACGGTCTCGATCGTCGCGGCGGGGACAGCGACTGCCATCGGCTTTGGCGGCAGCGACAGCTCGATCGAGAAGCCGGGCACCGAATAGGCGTCCGCCAGCCGCCGCAGCGCAGGAGCCAGGTCGCTTGTTTCGGAGCCCGGCGGGGTCATGTCCGCGCGGGCGAGTTCGAGCAGGCGCGTGACGAGCAAGGCCAGCCGCTCGGCATCGACCGCGGCATTGCCAAGGAAGCGCCGCCGTTCGGCATCCGACATCGTCGCGTGATGATCCTGCAGCAGCTCGACCGCGCCGCGTATGCCCGCGAGCGGGGTCTTGAACTCATGGCTGACCGCATGCGCGAAATCGCGCAGGTAGCGCGATCGCCGCTCGATCGCCGCCGCCATTACCGCGAAATCGGAATAGAGCGCCTGGATTTCGATCGCCGCCATTTCGGGCTTGGCGGGCACGTTTGTTGCCGCCCCCCGCGTAAGGTCGCGCGTAGCCGCGCCGAGCCGCTCGATCGGGCGGACGATGCCGCGCGAAAGAATCCCGCTTAACACGATCACGATGCCCAGGATGAGCGCGAAGCCGAGTGCGATCTTCCCGGCATCGGCGTACAACCCCATGTAGAGCGCGGGCGGCGAACGGGCGAGCAAAAGGACACCGACCGTGCGCCCGTTGACGACGATGGGGCGCGCATGGTGGAGGCGCAAATCCGCCGATCGGCTGAGCCATTCAACCGGCAGCGTTCGATGATAATCGGCATTGTGGCGAAGCGTGGTGGTGGGAATCCCGCGCAGCGCCGCGGCCACTTCGGGCAGAGCGGCGTAGCTCCGTCCTGCGAGCGGCCCGGATACGATCCGGCCGTTCGCATCGAGCAAGAGGATCGACGCGAGCGTGGTGCGCGTCGTCTGCGCCAGGATCGGTGCGACCCGATCAGCGGCGGCCCGCGCGGCGGGATCGACCGTGCCTGCAACAGGCGAGGGCGCGGGGCGATCGGGCAGGGCCGGCGACCCGCGCAGATCGATCGTGGGCGGTTCGGGCCGATAGCGGGTGGGGCTTCGGTCGAGCGCGAAGCCCGGCCAGTCGACCGCGACCGCTGCCGCCAGCGCGGCGCTTTCGGCGATCAGCTCGCTCTCGGTCTGGCGGACGAGCGTGTTCTCATAGACGCGCAGGAACAAGGCGCCGAAGCCGGGCAACGCCGCGACGAGAATGAAGGTGCCGAGCAGGATCGTGCGCAGGCCCAGCAACGGCCAATGCCGCTTGGCTAACGCCTTTGCCCAGGCGATCATGGACCCGCGCAAGCCCCGATGCGGTAGCCCACGCCCGCGCGCGTCTCGACCACGTCCGCCGCGCCGACATTGGCGAATTTGGCGCGGAGGTTGCGGACATGGCTGTCGATCGTGCGGTCGGTGACGGCGAAGCCCGGCCCGTGCAGCCGGTCGATGATCGCATCGCGGCTGAAGATCTTGGAGGGCATTGCCGCGAGCGTGCGCAATATGCCGAATTCGGTGACGGTCAGCGCTACTTCGCTATCGTCCCAGCAGGCGCGCCAGCCATCCGTGTCGAGCGTGAGCCGTCCGTGCCGCAATATGCCCGTGGCGTGGCCGGCGTCGGGCGGATGCGCGGCGACGCGGCGCAGGATCGCCATCACGCGCGCCACCACCTCACGCGGGGAGAAGGGCTTGGTGACATAATCGTCCGCGCCAAGCTCGATCCCGAGCACGCGATCGATCTCGTCATCGCGCGACGACAGGAACAGGATCGGGAGCGTGCCCGTGGCGCGCAGGCGGCGGCACACTTCGATCCCGTCCATGCGCGGCATGTTGATGTCGAGGATCATCAGATCGGGATGGTGCGCCGCGACCGCGGCCAGCGCG
>Ga0207657_10004138_pt1 | contig 15384 bp, 10 predicted proteins | sample KBSC33metaG_FD_184316 | JGI IMG/M metagenome (GOLD analysis project Ga0207657, IMG submission 184316) | Corn rhizosphere microbial communities from Kellogg Biological Station, Michigan, USA - KBS C3-3 metaG (SPAdes) (version 2) | ecosystem: Host-associated > Plants > Roots > Rhizosphere > Soil ... | reverse complement strand
GCGAGCAGGCCCGCGGCGAAGACGAGGAACTGCTCGACCGTGTTGGAGAGATAGCGGAAGTTGACCCGCAGCCGCGGCGTTTCGACTCCGGCGAGCGGGTTCACCGCCGAGGTGACGAACCGCTCGTGGGCGATCGCTTCGATCCCGGGGAGAAGCGCGAGAAGCGCGGCGATGGCGATGCAGCCGGCGGCGGTCTCGAGCGGTTTGAGCGGCGCTGGCGCCGGAAGGAAGCGCAGCAGCAAATACCACAGCGCCGCCGCGACGAGGAAGCTCGCGCCGATCGCGGCGAAGATGGTCCGGCGTTGTTCCGGAGTCGGGCCGGAGCGGCGGTCAGACATCGAAGGCTTTCAGGATCGGGCAGGGTCCGGGTCCGACTGAGCCGCACTCGCGGGCGAGGCGCTTGAGCGCGTCGCGCGCGCGCTGCAGCTCGGCGATCCTCGCGTCGAGGGCGGTCACCCGCTCGTTAGCGAGCTCGCGGGCGCGAGCGCGGTCATCGCTGGCGTCGAGGTCGAGCAATTCCCTGATCTCCTCGAGCGTAAAGCCGGCGGCCTGCGCGCGCCGGATGAAGCGCAGCCGGCGCAGATCGTCGTTTCCATAGCGCCTAATGCCGCCCTCGCGCGTTGGCTGCTCCAGCAGGCCTTTGCGCTGGTAGAAACGAATGGTCTCAACGCCGACTCCGCCGGCGGCGGCGAGCTTGCCGATGGTGACCGAGTGGGCCTCTTGACTCTGTACCATAGTACAGACCCTATATCGGCGCCGACCTGATCGCAATGGAGACGTGAAGTGTCGGACCTCTCAAATCATCCCAAGGCCGCCAAGAGAGCCGTGATTTACCGCATGGTGATGCCGGAGCACGTGTGTCCGTGGGGCCTCAAGGCGAGGGACCTGCTGAAGCGCTCGGGCTATGAGGTCGAGGATCACCACCTCACCACACGGGCGGAAACGGATGCATTCAAGGCGGAGCATCGCGTGGCGACAACCCCGCAGGTGTTCATCGGCGGCAGGCGCGTCGGCGGGTATGACGATCTTCGCCGGTTCCTCGGCAAACGGGTGCAGGATCCCACGGCGACTTCCTACCGGCCCGTTGCGGTTCTGTTCACGCTCACGGCACTGAGCGCGGTAGCCGCCACCTATGCCGTCACCGGCGAACTGCTGACGGCGAGGACGGTCCAGTGGTTCATCGCCTTTTCGATGGTCGTGCTGGCGATGCTCAAGCTGCAGAATGTCGAGACCTTCTCGGCGATGTTCCTGAACTATGACCTGCTGGCGCGCCGCTGGGTGCCGTACAGCTACGTTTACCCCTATGCCGAGGCGCTCGCCGGGCTGCTGATGATTGCGGGGGCGCTGAGCTGGCTGTCGGTGCCGCTCGCGCTGTTCATCGGCACGATTGGCGCCGTGTCGGTGTTCAAGGCCGTTTACGTCGACAAGCGCGAGTTGAAGTGCGCGTGCGTCGGCGGGTCGAGCAACGTTCCGCTGGGGTTCGTGTCGCTGACGGAAAATCTGATGATGATCGCAATGGCCGTGTGGATGGCCGCCGACGCGCTGTCGGGCATGTAAGGAAAAGGCTGTTGCTCACCCGATTTCTGGCCGCCGCGCTGGTCGGCGCCGCGAGCCCCGCCCTCGCGCAGTCGATGCCCATGTCGATGCCGGGCATGACCATGCCCGCACCGCACAAGCCGGCGCATGGCAAGAAGCCGGCGGCGAAGAAGAACAAGGGTTCAAAGAAGAAAGCGGTCGCGCCCGCGAAGCAGCACGGCGGTCATCCAGCGAAAATCGAAACGCCCTCCTCCGCTGCGCCGAGGCCGGAGCCGATGCCGGGCATGACCATGCCCATGCCGGAGACCGGCAAGTCCATGCCCCAGATGGAGCAGATGGACCATCCGCAGACGGGTCCAATGCCCGGCATGCCAATGGCGCAGGGCGGGCACGGCGCGAGTGGCATGGCGATGAATGGAGCGCTGGGACGCTACCCGATGCAGCGCGAGAGCTCGGGCACGTCCTGGCAGCCGGACACGTCCGCGCCCATGGGCCTGATGAAGATGAGCGGCGGCTGGACGCTGATGGCACATGGGCTCGTGAACTTTGTGTACGACCATCAGTCCGGCCCGCGCGGCGACGACAAGGCGTTCGCCAGCGGCATGCTGATGGGGATGGCGCAACGGCCGCTGGGAAGTGGCACCCTGCAGCTGAAAGCAATGGTCAGCCCCGACCCGCTCATGGGCCCGCGCGGCTATCCTCTGCTGCTCGCCAGCGGTGAAACCGCGAACGGACGCGACCGGCTGATCGACCGCCAGCACCCGCACGACTTCTTCATGGAGCTGTCGGCGTCGGCGTCGCAGGATGTCGGCAAGAGCAGCAGTGTGTTTCTCTATGGCGGCCTGCCGGGAGAGCCGGCGTTCGGCCCGCCGGCGTTCATGCACCGCGAGGCGATTGCCGACTCTCCGGAAGCGCCGATCAGCCATCACTGGCTCGATTCCACCCACATCAGCTTCGGCGTGGTCACGGCGGGGATGGTGGTCGACCGCGTCAAGCTCGAGGTCAGCCGCTTCAACGCGCGCGAACCCGACCAGCACCGCTGGAATATCGAGACCGGGCCGCTCGATTCGACGTCGGTGCGGCTGTCGTGGAACCCGACGCGCACGCTCGCGCTGCAGGGCAGCTGGGGGCGGTTCAGGGACCCCGAACAGCTCGAGCCGGGCGTCGACCAGAAGCGCTGGTCGGCGAGCGCCTTATGGGCGGCCGAAATCGCGCCCGGGTGGAAGCTCGCCGGAACCCTCGCCTGGGGGCGCAAGTCGGTCGAGCATCATCATGACGACGCCTATGTCGCCGAAGCATCGGTGAAGCATGATGCGTGGACGGTTTTCGGGCGCGGGGAGGTGACCGAAAACCGCGAGTTGCTGGAGGGCGTCGAGAACGGGCCGGCCTTTCGCGTCGGAAAGGTTTCGGTCGGCGCGGTGCGCGACTTCCGCGTCGCCGATCACTTGAGCCTCGGCGCGGGCGGGCTGGTCGCGCTCAACTTCGTGCCCGGTGGGCTGGCACCGCTGTACGGAGGCAAGCACCCGACGGGCGCGATGGCCTTTGTACGGCTGAAGCTCGACTGACCTGCCACGCCCGGTTTGACGTCGGCGGTAGCTGAACTTACGCCTTCCTTCCGCCGCGTGGCCGCGCGGGCGTTCGGAGGGATCTCGGGTCATGAATGGTAAGACGCGTCGCGCATTGCGTGCGGTTTTGTTGGTGACTTCTGCGTGTCTGGCCGCGCCGGTCTTCGCGCAGGTCGAGCATGAGATCCCGAGCAAGCCCTTCACCGTCGACGAATCCTACCTCTCGGCGCTCAAATGGCGGAACATCGGCCCGAACCGCGGCGGCCGCTCGATCGCCGTCGCGGGGAGCGCAGCGCGGCCGCTCGAATATTATTTCGGAGCGGTCGGAGGCGGGCTGTGGAAGACGACCGACGGCGGGACCAGCTGGGACGCGGTCACCGACGGGAAGGTCGACAATGCGGCGGTCGGCGGAGTCGCCGTGTGCGAGGCCAATCCCGACGTGGTCTTCTTCACCACCGGCGAGACCGAGCTTCGCGGCAACATCATGCCCGGCAACGGCGTCTACAAGTCGACCGACGGCGGCAAGACGTGGAAGAGCGCTGGGCTTCAAGCGGTGCGAAACTTCTCGCGCGTCCGCATCGATCCGACCGACTGCAATCATGTGCTGGTCGGCGGCTTCGGCCATTATGGCGCGCCAAACGCCGAGCGCGGGGTTTATGTGAGCCGCGACGGCGGCACGACCTGGAAGAAGACGCTGTACCGCGATCCGAAGACCGGCGCGGTCGACATTTCGATCGACCCGAAGAACCCGAAGGTGGTCTATGCGGCGCTGTGGGAAGCCTGGCGCAAGCCGTGGGCGATGAGCTCGGGCGGTCCGGGGAGCGGGCTGTTCAAGAGCGTCGACGGCGGCGACACCTGGACCGAGCTCACGCGCAATCCGGGCATGCCGGCGGGCATCGACGGGAAGATCGGCGTCAGCGTCTCACCGGTCGACGACAACCGCGTCTATGCGATCATCGAGAACCGCGACGGGGGCGTGTTCGTCTCCGACGATGCCGGCAAGACCTGGCGCCGCACCAACGACAGCCGCGACCTCCGCCAGCGAGCCTTCTACTACACGCGCATCACCGCCGACCCGAAGGTCAAGGACCGCGTCTATGTGACCAACGTCCAGTTCTTCCGCTCAGACGACGGCGGCAAGACCTTCCCGACCAAGATCCGCCCGCCGCACGGCGACAATCACGATCTGTGGATCGCGCCCAACGACAACCAGCGGATGATCGAAGCGAACGACGGCGGCGCGAACGTCAGCGTCAACGGCGGCAAGAGCTGGACGCGGCAGGCCTATCCGACCGCGCAGATCTACCGCGTCACGATCGACCATCATTTCCCCTACTTCGCCTGCGGCGCGCAGCAGGACAACACGACGATCTGCGTGCCGAGCAAGGACTGGAAGCAGATGAACGTGCTCGGCGGCATGTACGGCTATGCCGTCGGCGGCGGCGAGAGCGGCTACATCGCCAACGACCCCAAGAACCCGAACATCTATTATGCCGGAAGCTACGGCGGCGAGCTGTCGCGCTTCGATTATTCGACCGGGCAAGAGCGCGCGGTCAACATCCTGCCCGACAACCCGATGGGCTATTCGGCGAAGGACATCGGCGAGCGGTTCCAGTGGACCTATCCGATCCTGTTCGACCCCAACGATCCGAACACGCTGTACGCGACCTCGCAGCACGTTTGGAAAAGCACCGACCAGGGACAGAGCTGGCAGCGGATCAGCCCCGATCTGACGCGCAACGATCCGGCGACGCTTGGGCCCTCGGGCGGGCCGATCACGCTCGACCAGACCGGCGTCGAGACTTACGGGACGGTGTTCGCGCTGACGCCATCACGGCTCGAGAAGGGGCTGATCTGGGCGGGCTCGGACGACGGGCTCGTGCACATCACCCGCGACGGCGGGCGGACCTGGGCCGACGTGACGCCGCGCGGCATCCCGAGGTACCTGAAGATCACGACCATCGAGGATTCGCCGAGCCGGCCTGGCACGGCGTTCCTGACCGGCTACGCCTATCTGCTCGACGATCTCCGGCCGTACGTGCTCAAGACCACCGACTACGGGAAGCACTGGACGAGCATTGCCAACGGCATTCCCGCGGACGAAATGGCGCATAGTATCCGCGAGGACATCGTCCGGCCGGGGCTGCTCTACCTCGGCACCGAACGCGGCGTGTGGATGAGCTTCGACGATGGGCTGAGCTGGCGGAAGCTGCAGCGCAACCTGCCGGTGACGCAGGTCGCCGACCTCGCCGTCACCGACCACGACCTGGTGATCGCGACCCACGGGCGCTCGTTCTGGGTGCTCGACAATATCGACACGCTGCGACAGCTCGGCTCGCTCGCCGGGCCGCCGGCGGTGCATTTGTTCCGCCCGGCACCGGCGGTGCGCGGCGTCGATCCCGGCGTGATGCTGGATTATTACCTGCCCAAGGCGCCCGCGACCCTGAAGCTCGACATCCTCGACGGGTCGGGCATGCTGGTGCGCAGCTTCACCGGCGGAATGACGGCGGAGAAGAAGGCCGAGGCTGGCGAGAGCGACGACGACTTCGGGCCGAAGCCCGAGCCCAAGCCGAGCATGAAGGCCGGGCTCAACCGCTTCACCTGGGACATGCGCTACGCCGGCTTCACGGAATTTCCGAAGATGATCATGTGGGCGGCGCGCAACCGCGGCCCGGTCGCGGTGCCCGGCGCGTACCAGGCCCGGCTGACCGTCGACGGGCAGGTGCAGACCGTCCCGCTGGAAATCCGCCTCGATCCGCGAGTCAGCGGCGTCAGCCAGGCGGATCTGGTGAAGCAGTTTCAGCTGGCGAGCGCGATCCGCGACAAGGTCAGCGAAGCAAACGACGCCGTGCTGCTGATCCGCGGGGTCAAGGCGCAGATCGGTCCGGCGTTGCAGCACACGACCGATCCGGCGACCAAGCGCGCCGGCGCCGAGCTCGACGCCAGGCTGTCGGCGATCGAGGGCCGTATTTACCAGGTCAGGAACCAGAGCTCGCAGGACCCGCTCAACTTCCCGATCATGCTCAACAACAAGCTCGCGGCGCTCGCCGGCGTGGTCGAGGGCGCGGACGCGCCGCCGACCACGCAGGACTATGCCACCTTCGCCGACCTGTCGAAGCAGCTCGATTCCGAGCTCGCGTCGCTGAACCAGGTCCTAGCGACCGATCTTCCGGCGTTCAATGCGATGCTCGCGCGGCAGCATGTTGCGCCGGTCGAAAAGCGCCCGCTTCCGGCGGTGGAGCAGGGCAGCAACGCGCGCACCGATGTCGCGGACGACGATGACTAAAGCCTGTCGTTGATCGGGATTTATGTAACTTGCTGTGGGTTGACGCCCCGCTAAAGTCGCCCTGCGGCGGTCGGGAGGTTTGATGAAATACCGGATTTTGGCGGCGCTGTTGCTGGGCGCGTCGGCCGTTCCGCTCGCCGCGCAGCCGTCGGCGGCGACGGTGCAGTCGGCGCCGACGGTCCAGCCCGGCAAGTGGGTGCAGGATTATACCGGCCGCAAAGCCGACCCCGCCATTCGCTTCGGCACGCTGCCCAATGGCCTTCGCTACGCGATCATGCACAACGAGACGCCGAGTGACGGCATCGCCATGCGCATGCTCATCGGCTCGGGTTCGCTCGAGGAGCGCGACGATGAGCAGGGGCTTGCGCACTTCCTCGAACATATGGCGTTCCGCGGCAGCACGAACGTCGCCGACGGCCAGGTCGTGCAGATGCTTCAGCGGCAGGGTCTCTCGTTCGGCGCCGACACCAACGCGTTCACGTCGCAGGACCAGACGGTCTATATGTTCAACTTCCCCAAGGCGGACGCGACGGCGCTCGACACCGGGCTGACGCTGTTCCGCGAGATCGGCAGCCGCCTGACGCTCGCACCGGCGGCGATCAACGCCGAGCGGGGCGTGATCCTGTCGGAGGAGCGGCTGCGCGACACGCCGCAATACCGGATGGTCAAGGCGGAGCTGTCGACGGTCCTTGCCGGAACGCGGGTGATCGACCGCTGGCCGATCGGCACGGTCGCCGACATCAATGCGGCCAATCACGACAGGCTCGAGCGGTTCTACCGGGCCAATTACCGGCCGGACAATGCGACGATCGTGGTGATCGGGAACATCGACCCGGCCGCCGTCGAGCAGCAGATCAAGGCGCGTTTCTCCGACTGGAGGCCGGCCGGAAAGCCGGACGTAATCGATCCCGGTGCGCCGACGGGGCAGAAGAAGGAGGGCGAGATCGTCGCCGACGGCGTACCCGACCAGCTGTCGCTCGACTGGGCCGGACCGGCCGACCGCCGGGCGGAGACCGAGGCGGTCGATCGCGAGATGCTGCTCAAGAATATCGGGCTGCTGATCTTGAACCATCGCCTCGCGGACCGCGCGCTCGAGCCAGGTGCGCCGTTCATCGCCGCGCAGGTCCACCTGACGCGCGCGCTTCTGCACACCGGCTCGGTGACCTCGATCGGCATCGCCGGCCCGCCCGAAAAGTGGCAGGCCGCGCTCGACGAGGTCACCGCCGAGGAGCGCACGCTGCTTCGCGACGGGGTTCAGCCCGGCGATCTCAAGCGTGCGGTCGCGAGCCTCAGGACGCAGCTCGAGAACCGCACCGCGCAAGCCGCGACGCGCAAGTCGAGCGACATCGCCGACCAGCTGGTCCGCGTCACGAATTCCGACGAACTGTTCACCAGCCCGGCGCAGGACCTGTCGTTCGCCGAGCCGATCCTAGTCACTGCAACGCCGGCGGAAGTCACGGCGGCGCTGAAGGGCGCGTTCGCCGGGCACGGGCCGATCCTGTTCCGCTCGGCACGGAAGGATGCGGCGGGTGAGGCGAAGCTCATGGCCGCGCTCGACTCGGCTTACGCGCGGCCGCTCGGCGCGGCGACGCAGATGGCGGCGCTGTCGTGGCCATACGACAATTTCGGCAAGGCCGGCACGGTCGTTTCGAAGACGGTCGACGCGAAGCTCGGGACCACCCTGGTCACGTTCGCCAACGGGACGCGCCTGCTGGTCAAGCCGACCCAGTTCGAAGGCAACAAGATCCAGGTTGCGGTACTGCTCGGCAACGGGCGCTCGGGGGTTCAGCCGGCGCTGGCGCACGCGCTGTGGGAAGCGCAGCTGTTCCCGCTCGCCGGCACGAAGAAGCTGCCGCTGTACCAGATCACGCAATGGTCGCAGGAGAGCGGCAAGGTCATGTCGGTCGCGCTGGTCGCCGACAACCGCTTCTTTGGCCTGAGGGGGCAAACCCGGCCCGCCGACCTCGCCACGCAGATGCAGTTGCTCGCGGCCTACGTGCGGGACCCGGGCTTCCGCCCGGAAGCGGCGCAGCGGGCGCAGGCGATGGCGCCGATGCTCGCCGGCCAGATTGCGGCGAGCGCGCAGGCGACGTTCGCCCGCGGGTCGCAGGCGCTGATGGTCGGCAATGATCCGCGCTTCGAGCTCGTGCCGAGCGCCGCCGACCTCGCGAGCGCGGGCCCGCAGGACCTGCCCGAGCTGCTGAAGCGGCCGCTGGCGAGCCAGGCCGACGTGGTGATCGTCGGCGACGTCACCGTCGACCAGGCGATCCAGGCGACCAGCGAGACCTTCGGCGCCGGACCGGGCGGCACGCGGGTTGCGCCCGTGCCGGTCCACGTCACCGTGCCCCAAGGTCGCGCGGCGCCGTACCTGTTCGAGCATTCGGGCCGCGCCGACCAGGCCTATTACGGCGAGTTCTTCCGCCTTCCCGATTATTTCTCGGCCCCCGAGGCGAGCGCGCCGGCCGATGTCGCCGCCGCGATCATTTCGAGCCGCCTCATCGACACGGTCCGCGAGCAGCTGGGCATCACCTATTCGCCCCAGGCGCGGGCGATAACGTCGCTCGAATTGCCCGGCGAAGGCTATTTCGTGGTCGCGCTGGAGACGCCGCCGAAGAATTTCGACAAGCTCCACGCGCTGCTGGCCGCGCAGATCCAGGATCTGGCGACGAAACCGGTGAGCGCCGACGAGCTGGCGCGGGCGAGGAAGCCGCTGGTCGAAACCGAACTCAAGCAGCGCGAGACCAACGGCTTCTGGCTCGGGCGCCTCAGCAATTTGGTGCGCGACCCCCGGGTCGAAAGCGAGATCCTCGAGCGCCCCGGCAAGCTTGCGGCGGTCACCGCGGCCGACGTTCAGCAGTTCGTCGCCAAATATCTCGCGGGCAAGTCGCCGGTGATCGTGATCTCGAAGGCGAAGGATTCAGCGGCAGCGCCGGCGAGCGCCGCTCCGCCGGCTAAATCAGGCAAGTCGGAGCGCGGCTAGACGCCCTCAGGCCCGCGCGCTCGAGCGGATCGCTTCGGCGCGTTTTTCGTAATGTTCGGCAAGGGCGAGGTGACGGAGCCGCGCCGCCTCGGTCAGCGCCTGCTTCGCGGCGAGCTTCTCGCGCGCCGCCTGGCGATTGAGATAATGCACGTTCGGGTACACGCTCGAACCCTCCCCACGAACCCCGTGGTCCTGTTCGATAATGAAACCGCGCGCCATGCAAGCTTTATTGTCCGTTGAATCGGCTGCGGGAAATCAGCCGTAAATCAGACGCTTACTCCTCAGTCCTGATCAGCACCGTCTCGCCGATCAGGAGGAACAGGAAGAAGGGCGCCCAGGCGGCGACGATCGGCGGGTAGGTGCCCGCATTGCCCATCGCCAGGCTGAAATTGTCGACCATGAAATAAGCGAAGCCGAGCGCCATGCCGATGACGGCGCGCATCAGCACCTGCCCGGAGCGGGCGAGGCCGAACGCGGCGATGGCCGCAAGCAGGGGCATCAGCACGGTCGACAGCGGGCCCGAAATCTTGTGCGCGAGACCGGCGCGCGCCTCCTCGACGGGGCGGCCGGCGGCTTCGAGCTCGGCAATGCGCTCCTTCAGCGTCCAATAGGGCAGCTCGTTCGGATCGACCTTGGCGAGGGTCAGCTGGTTGGGCGTGACGCCCCGCATGCCGGTCATCCGGGGGAACCTCCGAACGACGTTCTGGTCGGCATCATAGACAAGAACGTTCTGAAGCAGCCAATCCCCACCCGGCCGCGGATCGGCGCGCGTTGCCTGGATCACGCGGTGGAGCACGCCGCCGGTGCGGTCGTAGATGAAGACGCGCTCGGCGGTGAAGGGCTTGCCCCCGGCGGCGCCGACCCGGATGAGGTCGTCGCCGTTCAGCACCCAGACGTTGCTCACCGTGCCGCTGGCGCGCGGCACGGGCTTGTAGTCGTTGTCGCTCCACGCCGTGACGGCGCGCGTCGAATTGACGACCACCAGCTCGTTGAACGCGAACAGGACGGCGGCAATGCCGATGCTCGCCACCACCAGCGGCGCGAGGATCTGGTGGGCCGAGAGGCCAGCGGCCTTCATCGCCACCACCTCGCTGTGCTGGTTCAAGCCGACGAAAGCGATCAGCGTGCCGAGCAGCACCGAGAATGGAAGGAAACGCGAGACCAGCATCGGCAGCCGGTAGCCGAGATACCGCCACAGCTCGGCGTCCGTGTTTCCGGGCACGGCGAGGATCTTGCCCGATTCCCCGAGGAGGTCGAGGGTGGCGAGGATCAGGACCAGCGCGACGAGCACGGCGAAGCTGCGCGTCAGGAACAGCCGCACCATGTACCAGGCGAGCCGGCGCGAGGGGAAGAAGCCGAGGTTGATCATGCTTCAGCAGCCGCCTGCGCGCGCGCGTCGCGCGGCTTGGGCATGAGCGAGCGAACGCGCTTCGCGGCGGCGGCGAAGAACCATTCGAGCGCGCCGATCGGCTGACCGCCGGGCTTGTGCGCAAGCACGTGATACATCCACAGGATCAGCGCCGAGAGGAGGACCAGGGGCACCCACAGCCCAAGTGTCGGATCGACCGAACCGCGCGCCGCCGCGGCGTCGGCATATTGATTGACCTTGTGATAGGCGACGACGATCAGGATCGAGACGAAGATCCCGAGCCCCGAGGTGCTTCGCTTGGGCGGGACCGCGAGCGCGATCGCCAGCAGCGGCAGCATCAGCATCATCATCACTTCCACCAGGCGAAAGTTGAAATGGGCCTCGGCCGCGATGCGCTCCTTTGCTGTTGGCGCGCCGCCGCCGTAGCCCATCCGCCACAGCTCATCGAGGTAGAGCTCGTCGGTCTCGCCGGCGGCCCGGCCGCGGAACTGATCGATGGCGGGAAGGCTGATCGGCAGGTCATAGGAATCGAACGCGAGCGCCCGCGGCGTCGCAAATTTGGGGTTGTCCTGGATCAGCCGGCCCTTGGTCAGGCGGAAGAGGATCTTGTCCGGGTCGTCGGTGGCAAGAAAGCGTCCGCGCTCGGCCGTCGCCGCGACGCTGTTGCCCTTGGCGTCGTCGCTCTGGACGAAGATGCCGTAGAGCTGCGTCCCCTTCTTCTCGCTGCGCTCGATCCTGAGCGTGATGCGCTTGCCGAGCTGGTTGAACTCGCCGACGGTGATCGCCGCGCCGAGCGCGCCGGACTTCAAGTCGAACTGCAGGCCCTTGTAGCGGTAATGGGTGTAGGGCTCGAGATAGCCGACGATCAGCAGGTTGATGATCAGCAGCGGCACCGCGTACATGTACGGCACGCGCAGCAGCCGGCCGTAGCCGACGCCGATGCCGCGCAGCGCGTCGAGTTCGGATGACAGCGCGAGCTTCCTGAAGGCGAGCAGGATGCCGAGCATCAGCCCGATCGGGATGCCGAGCGAGAGATATTCGGGAAGCAGGTTGGCGAGCATCCGCCAGACGACGCTCACCGGACCCCCGGCGTCCACCACGTACTGGAAAAGCCGCAGCATCTTGTCGAGGACGAGCAGCATCGCCGCGAGGATGAGCGAGCCGAACAGCGGCGCTGCGATCTGCTTGGCGAGGTAACGGTCGATCAGGCCGAGATTGGGCAAATTTGGTCGTCCCAGCACCATCATTTGGCCGCAAACGCGGCCGAGATACCATAGCGGACGAGTGCACCCTGGCTGGGGCGCAGGCGTCCGGCGACGGGCCCTATAGCAAACGGTGCGCGGATTCATGTCGAAAGTGCTGCCGATGTCCGATGCCGCTGACCCCGCGGGTCAGCTGTGCGGCGGCACGGCTGCGCCGTCGGGCTGCGCGGGCTGGAAGCCGCGGCCGAGGATCGCGCTCCTTTCGAACCCCAAGTCGACCGGCAATATCGCGCAGCTGCCGCAGATCCGCGCCTATTGCGCCGAGCATCCCGACATCTTCCACTATGAGGTCGAGCACGCGAGCCAGATCGGCGAAGCGATGCGCTCGATCGCGCGGGTCCGGCCGAGAGTCCTGGCGATCAACGGCGGCGACGGGACGGTCCAGGCGGCGCTGACCGAGATGTATAACGGCGGTCATTTCGGCGATGACGCGCCGCCGGTCGCGGTGCTTCCCAGCGGCAAGACCAACCTCATCGCGCTCGACCTCGGCGCGCGCGGCGATCCGATCGAGACGCTGGAGCGCCTGATCGAGCTCGCGCGGAGTGACGACCTTGCGCCGTACACGGTTGCTCGCGAGCTGATCGCGCTTCGGTGCGGCGGCGACGAGCGGCCGGTGATCGGCATGTTCCTCGGCGGCGCGGGCCTTGCCGACACGATGCTCTACTGCCGCGAGAAGATTTATCCGCTGGGGCTGCCCAACAGCGTGGCGCACGCGATCACGGCGCTCGCCGCCATGGCCAAGCAGATTTTCCGCATCCAGGCGAGTTTCCTGCCGCCCGATTCAAAGCCGCTGTCGGTTTTGCTGTCGCGGCCGAACGGCAGCCTGACCGGGCGGTTCTCGCTGCTGGCGGTGACCACGCTCGAAAAGCTGCTGCTGTCGACCAACATCGGCGTGCACCGTGAGGGCACGCTGAAGCTGCTGGCGATCGAGGCGCGGCCTCGATCGGTGGTGCGGGCGCTGTTCGCGAAGATCGGCGGCAAGCTCGGCCGTTCGGACCTCGACGGGGTGCACGTCAAGGAAGCCGACGAGATCACAATCGAGGGCGAGAGCTCGGAGCTGATCCTCGACGGCGAGACGATCCGCGCCGAGGCAGGCTTTCCCATCCGCCTGCGCACGGCGCAGCCGCTGTCGTTCGTGAAGCTCGCGGCGTAAGCCGTCGGCAATGCCGGAGCTACGAAGCCTCGTCGCCGAGGAGCTGAGCCTGCCTGTAAATCCGCGGGTGCGCGAGGTCGCGGGGGCGATCGCGGCGAAGCATGGCGAAGCGAGCCGCGCCGTGCTGTTCTACGGCTCGTGCCTGCGCGAGCAGCGGCTCGAGGGGCTGATGCTCGATTTCTACCTGATCGTGTCCGGCTACCGCGCCGCGTACGGCAAGCGCTGGCTGGCGATCGCGAACGGGCTGATCCCGCCCAACGTCTTCTATTTCGAGCATGACGGGCTGGTCGCCAAATATGCGGTGCTGAGCGAAAAGGATTTCGCGCACGAATGCTCGCCCGAGGCGTGGACGGTTTCGACCGCGGCGCGCTTCGCTCAGCCCTCGCGGCTGGTGTGGAGCGCGGACGAGGTTGCGGCAGAGCGCATAATCGATGTCGTTAGCGAGGCGGCGCCGACTCTGCTCGGCTGGACCTTGCCGCTCGTTGACCGGCGCGACGTGCCGGCGCTGTGGAAACGCGCGTTCAAGCAGACCTTCTCGGCCGAGCTGCGGGCGGAACGGTTCAGCCGCCCGGCGGCGATCGTCGATGCGGACCCGGAGCGCTACGAACGCTTCGGCCGGGCGATCCTCGATCGCCTCTCCGCGGCGCCTCGGAGCCGCCCTCAGGCGCTCCGCTGGTGGAAGCGCAAGCAGCGCCGCGGCAAGCGCTATTCGGTGCTGCGCCTCGCCAAGGCGAGCCTGACCTTCGCCGGCGGCGCCGATTACATCGCGTGGAAGATCAACCGGCATGCGGGGACGGGAATCGAACTCAAGCCGTGGCAGCGGCGTCACCCTTTGCTCGCCGGGATCAGCCTGTTGCCGAAGCTGCTGCGGAGCGGCGCAGTCCGCTAGCGCCTGGCGGCGCTCCGCGGCGGCTCGGTGGTGCGGGCGAGGGCGGCGGCGACGGCATTGGCCAGCGCGCCGACGGTGAACGGCTTGCGCAACAGCTCGTAGTCGCGCAGGTCGTCGGTCTCGCCCTCGCCGACGTAGCCGGTGACGAACAGCACTGCGAAATCGTGGGTGCTGGTCGCTTTGAGATATTTGATCAGCTCGGGGCCGGTCATCTCCGGCATGATGACGTCGCTGATGACGAGGTCGAACATCTGGCCGTTGAACAGCTCGATCGCTTCCGCGCCGCTGCCGCAGGCGACCGGCTCATAATCGAGGTCCTCGAGCGCGCCGACCGTCGCGGTGCGCACCCGCGGGTCGTCCTCGACCAGCAGGATCCGCGCGCCGGCGACGTGGAGATCGGCGGTCTCGGTGCGCTGCGCGGCCGGGTGCAGCCGCACGGGGGCGCTGGCTTCGGTGCGCGGCAAATAGATCGAAACGGTGGTGCCCTTGCCGACTTCGCTTTCGATGCCGACCTCGCCGCCGGATTCGTGGGCGAAGCCGAAGATCTGGCTGAGGCCGAGCCCGGTCCCCTTGCCGACGGGCTTGGTCGTGAAGAAAGGCTCGAATGCGTGCTCGAGCACGTCGGGCGGCATTCCGCAGCCGGTGTCGGTGACGCTAATCTTCACGTATTCGCCGGGACGGATGTCGCCGACCTGGCTCGCCGCCATGGTGACGTTCTCGGTCGAGATGCGCATGCTGCCTTCGCCATCCATCGCGTCGCGGGCGTTGACCGCGAGGTTGACGATGGCGTTCTCGAGCTGGTGCGGGTCGACATAGGTCGGCCACGCCTGCAGGGCGACGTCGATGTCGATGTGGATGCGCTCGCCGAGCGTCCGGTCGAGCAGGTCGGTCATGCCGTGGATCAGCTCGTTGGGTTCGACGCGTTCGGGCAGCAGCGGCTCGGAGCGGGCGAAGGAGAGGAGCCGGCGGGTCAGCGCGGCGGCGCGGGTCGCGCCTTCCATCGCGTTGTTGAGGTGCATCATCACCTCGCGTCGCGGACCGTTGAGCCGGCGGAGCGCCAAATCGATGCCGCCGACGACCACGGCGAGCATGTTGTTGAAGTCGTGGGCGATCCCGCCCGTGAGCTGGCCAACGGCCTCCATCTTCTGCACCTGACGCAGCTGTGCTTCCGCGGCCTCGCGCTCGGCCGCCTCGGCCTTCAGTGCCTGGTTCGCCTCCCACAGCTCCTGGGTGCGCTCGCGGACGGCCTGTTCGAGCGCCTGTGCCCGTTCGGCTTCGCTTTCCGCCTGCCGCCGCGCCTGCGCGTTCTGGCGCAGCGCCTGGACCGCGACGACGCCGAGGAAA
>Ga0207657_10004129_pt1 | contig 15424 bp, 10 predicted proteins | sample KBSC33metaG_FD_184316 | JGI IMG/M metagenome (GOLD analysis project Ga0207657, IMG submission 184316) | Corn rhizosphere microbial communities from Kellogg Biological Station, Michigan, USA - KBS C3-3 metaG (SPAdes) (version 2) | ecosystem: Host-associated > Plants > Roots > Rhizosphere > Soil ... | reverse complement strand
CACCGCCGTCGCCGCGCTGGCGATGCCCGGCATGCCGTGGTGTTCGGCCAGCCAGAAGCGGTGGTAGCCCCAGCGTTCGCCGTGCTGCGCGAGGTCGAGCGAGCGGCGGAACGATTCGGCAGCGTCGCTGCCTTCCGTGATCGGGGCGAGGTCGAGTATCGAAAAGGGAATCATGGGTGCAGTCATCCGGCGATCATACGCCGATCGCTTTTTTCGCGTGCGCCGTGCCGCGCTTGTGCTCGTTCCTACGCTTGACCCCGCCTGGCGGGCTGCCTATGATGGCCGGTCGATCAATGTCGCTCCGGCATCATTTATTTCGCCATGCGTATTTACCTGCCTCGTCCGTCAGTGCCTGCCTGGCTGGCCGTCGCCTGCATCGCCGCGCTCGCCGCCGGCTGCACGGCGCCTGCCCGCGCGCCCCGTGCGCCCGCGCGCATGGCGCCCCGGCTGGACGTCAGCCGCTTCCCGCAGATCGACGCCGCCGTCAATGCCGCGATCGCCGCGCACAAGCTGCCGGGCGCCGTGTTCCACCTGGAGCATGGCGACGCGTTCTACGAGCGGGCCTACGGCAACGTCACGTACGATGCGGATGCCGCCGCCGTCACCACTTCCACCGTGTTCGACGCGGCGTCGCTGACGAAGGTATTGGCCACGGCGCCGTCCGTGCTGATGCTGGTGGAGCAGGGCCGCATCGGCCTGGACGACAAGCTCGTCAAGTACTTCCCCGACTGCGCGGGCGGCGGCAAGGAAACGATCACGATCCGCCAGCTGCTCACGCACAGCTCGGGCCTCCCGGCCGGGCTGCCGGCGACGCCTGCCTGGCACGGCCGCGCGGCCGCGCACAAGCTCGCGTGCGACCAGGCCGTCACGCATGCGCCGGGCACGTTCTTCCGCTATTCCGACATCAATTACGTGCTGCTGGGCCAGATCGTCGAGCAGGTCACGGGCACGCCGCTGGACGATTACGCGCAGGCCCACATCTTCGCGCCGCTACGCATGACGGCGACGGGCTATCTACCGCTGCGCCGGGTGGACGCGGCGGCGATCGCGCCCACGCAGGTGGGACAGGCCGGCGGCCACGGCGCGCATGGCGACCTGGCGCCGGGCGACGTGCTGCGCGGCGTCGTGCACGATCCGACCGTGCGCCGCATGGGTGGCGTGGCCGGTTCCGCCGGTGTGTTCACGACGGTGGGCGACGTGGCGCGGTACGCCCGGATGCTGCTCGCGGGCGGCGTGCTGGACGGCGTGCGCATCCTGAGCCCGGAGAGCGTGCGCCTGCTGACGACGGTGCAATCGCCGCCCGGCCTCGCGCTGCGCGGCCTCGGCATGGACATCGACTCGCCGTACGCGAAGCGCCCGCGCGGTACCGTGTTCCCGATCGGCAGTTACGGCCACACGGGCTTTACGGGATGCGTGCTGTGGATCGACCCGGCGTCGCGCGCGTTCTACGTCTTGCTGTCGAACCGCGTCTACCCGGACGACAAGAGCAATGTGCTTGACCTGTACACGCGTCTCGGTACGCTGGCCGCGCTGGCGGCCGGTGCCGGCTGAGATGGGCTCAACAGTCGTTTCCCTCGCCACCAGCCCTTTATTGGGCTGTTATTTTTTGTTGCCTCGCGGCTAACGCGCGCGCCCCTCGCGACGATCTCTTTAAACTTCGCCTCCACAATATCTACTTGATATTGCAGAGTTTTTGCCCCACCCATTCTCTGAGGAGAGCGATATGAAAATGAATAAGTTACTGAAAGGCCTGATGGGTGCTGTCGTCACGGCGGCGATGTTCGGTACCGTGGGCGCACAGGCGCAGACGAGCGGCAGCGCCTCCACCGACAGCAGCGCGACCGCGCAGGACCAGTCGAGCAGCGCACCCATGAAGAAGCACAGCAAGAAGAAACACACCCGCCACCACAAGAAGAGCTCCAGCGCCAGCTCGAGCAGCGGCTCCAGCAGCAGCGGCTCGACGGGCAGCAGCGGTTCCAGCAGCAGCGGCATGAGCGGTAGCCAGGACATGCAGGGCACGCAGGGTACCTCCGGCAGCAGCGGCAGCATGGGCACGGGTACCTCGGGCACCGGTACCTCGGGCACGAGCGGCACGAGCGGCACGTCGACCTCCGGCTCGTCGGGCACCAGCGGCATGAGCGGCAGCACGGGCGCCAGCGGCACGGGCCTGTCCGGCTCCAGCAGCATGGGCACCGGTACCGGCACGAGCACGAGCGGCTCCAGCACCACCACGCCCGCTACGCCGGCCACCCCCGCCACCCCGGCCACTCCGGCCACGCCTCCCAACAATCAGGGCACGGGCAACCGCGGCTACTGATCCAGTGGCGGCGTCCGGCTCCGGCCGGACAACGCGACAACGCCAGCCTGCGGGCTGGCTTTTTTTTGCCCGTCGGTATCGCAACGCCGCGTCGTTGGTATAACATTGTTCATATCAAAAAATGACATGCGCAAACATCCGAGTCCGGCTCGGTGGCGCATCCACGACAAACTTCGAGGAATCACGATGGAGACAACGACACTGGCCGTGCGCCTGCTCGCACTCGCCGCAGGCTGCGCCTGCCTGCCCGCGCAAGCGGCCGACCTGGGCCTGGCCCGCATCTTTTCCGACCATGCCGTCCTGCAGCGCGACGAACCGATCGCCGTCTGGGGCACGGCCGCGGCGGGCCACAAGCTGGCCGTCACGCTGGCCGGCCACACGGTGAACGGCAGCGCCGACGCGCACGGCAAGTGGAAGGTCCAGCTGCCGCCGCAGCCGGCGGGCGGGCCGTACACGCTGACGGTGACGTCGGACGGCCAGACGGTCAGCCGCGCCGACATCCTGGTCGGCGACGTCTACCTGTGCTCGGGCCAGTCGAACATGGAATTCCAGCAACGCCAGGCGACCAATGCCATCGGCGCCACGTACGCGGGACGCAACGAGCAGCTGCGCTTCCTGAACGTGCAGAAGAACAGCACGCCGCTGCCGCAGGACGAGCTCAAGGGCCCGGTCCAGTGGACGGTCGTGACGCCGGAGACGGTCGGCGACGCGTCGGCCGTCTGCTACTACATGGCACGTTCGCTGCAGGCCAGCCAGAAGGTGCCGGTCGGCTTCGTCAACGCGAGCTGGGGCGGCACGACGATCCAGAGCTGGATCGGCAGCGAATCGCTGCGCACGCTGGACGGCTACAAGACCGGCGTGGCCGCCGTCGCGCAATACGGCGCCGATCCTGCCGCCGGCATGCGCGCCGAGGACGCGCGCAACGACGCGTGGTGGCGCGCGCACGACCCGCAGGCGGCCGCGCAGCGCGCGTGGATCGCCCCCGGCTTCGACGACAGCGCGTGGCCGACGGTCACGCCGGGCGGTTCGTGGAAGGACAGCGGCGTGGCCGGCTTCAAGGACTTCGACGGCGCGGCGTGGTACCGCACGACCGTCACGCTGACGGACGCGCAGGCGAAGGCCGCGAACATGCTGCACCTGGGCCCCGTCGACACGTACGACACCACCTGGGTGAACGGCGTGTACGTGGGTGGCGCCAGCACGTCGTGGATGTGGCGCGACTATGCCGTGCCGGCCGGCGTGTTCAAGCCGGGCCGCAACGTGATCGCGATGCGCGTGCTCAGCGGCGGCCAGGGCGGCGGCATGTCGGGCGCGGCGTCCGCCCGCAGCATCGGCACGGCCGACGGCCAGGCGATCCCGCTGCCGGCCGCGTGGAAGGTGCAGCGCGGCAGCGCGCTGAAAGGCCTGTCCGTGCCGCCGGCGCCGTGGGACGTGCCGACGAGCTTCACGACGCTGTACAACGGCATGATCGCGCCGCTGGTCGGTTATAAATTCAAGCTGGCCGCGTGGTACCAGGGAGAATCGAATTCGGGCGAGGCGCAGGAATACCGCACGCTGCTGCCGATGTTGATGCGCGACTGGCGCCAGCGCTTCGCCGAGCCCGCGCTGCCGTTCCTCGTCGTGCAGCTGACGTCGTACGGGTCGACGGCGAAAGCGCCGGGCAAGTCCGGCTGGGCCGAACTGCGCGACGCGCAGGCGTACGCAGTGGCACACGATGCGCATGCGGGCCTCGCCGTCACGCTCGACGTGGGCGACCGCTTCGACATCCACCCGACGCAGAAGACGCTCGTCGGCGAACGCCTCGCGCGCGCCGCGCGTGCCGTCGCGTACGGCGAGCATGCGGCACCGGGCAGCCCGACGGCCGTGTCGGCGACGCGCAGCGGCAACGACATCGTCATCGCGTTCAAGGACACGGGCGGCGGCCTCGCCACCTATTCGTCCGACCGCGCCCTCGCGTTCGAGACGTGCGCGGCGGCCGCCTGCCGCTATGCCGAGGCGCGCGTGGCCGGCGACACGGTCGTCCTGCCCGGCGCCGCCACGGCGGACGTCACGCGCGTGCGCTATGCGTGGGCCGATGCGCCGTTCGTGAACCTGTTCGGCGCCGACGACCTGCCCGCCGCGCCGTTCCAGCTGGACGTCAAGTAATCAGCTGAGCCGGTAGTCCTGCGGCAGCAGCGGGGGAGGCAGGTCGCGCTCCCCCAGCGCCGCGCGCAGGTCGATCTCGATCGTGCGGCACAAGGCTTCCAACGGCAGGCCGTTGTCGGACGCGCGGAACGGTTCCTCGAGCTCGTCGCCGAGGGCGTCCAGGCCGAAGAACGTGTAGGCCACGATGGCCGACACCAGCGGCGTCAGGTAGCCGATCGTGTCGACGAGGCCGAACGGCAGCAGGAAGCAGTACAGGTACGCCGTCCGGTGCAGCAGCAGCGTGTACGAGAACGGAATCGGCGTGCCGCGGATGCGTTCGCACGACGCGGCCACCGCGGTCAATGCCGACAGGTTCGCGTCGATGGCGGGCACCAGGCAGGCGTCCACGCGGCCCGTGCGCAGGCACAGGCCGAGATCCGTCCCCATCTCCAGCATCAGCGCGTACGGCAGGTTCGGCTGCGCGCGCACCCGATCCCATTCCGCCGGCGCCAACCACGGCGCGACGTCCGCGTCGGCCCCGTTGCTCCCGTCGCGCAGCCGGTGGCGCAGCGCGTGTGCGTACGCGATGGCGCGGCGCACGATGCGCAGGTGCGGTTCGTCGCCGGCGCCGGCCGTGCCCGGGCCGACGAGCGACAGGCACTGGCGCGCGAGGCTGCGGCTGCGCAGCACCAGTTCGCCCCACTGCTTGCGGCCTTCCCAGTAGCGGTCGTGGGCGGCGTTGTTGCGAAAGCCGAGGAAGATGGCGAGCGGGAGGCCCATCAACGTGAACGGCGTCGGCGTGAAATGCAGCTTGTGGTGGCCAAACTGGCCGTCCGTCCACGTGACGGCCATCGCGAGCAGGATGCTGACCGTGAGATGCATCCAGATGCGCGGCAGCACGGAGCCGCGCAGGATGAAGAACAGGCGCAGTGCCGATGGGCGGTCGCGGACGATCATGGCCGGCTCCGGGGCCGGACGGGGTGAGTGTGCATGGGTTTTGGCGTGAGAATGCTTCGTTGCATTATCGCCGGATTCACGCGGGCTCGGTGACCGGCAGCAGCGGCAGCGTGACCGTGAACGTGCTGCCGCGTCCCGGCCCCGGGCTGGCCGCGTCGACCTGGCCGCCGTGCAGTTCGACGAGCTTGCGCACGAGGGCGAGACCGAGCCCGAGGCCGCCCTGCGCGCGGTCGAGCGTGCGCGAGCCTTGCGTGAACAGGTCGAACACGACGGGCAGCAGGTCGGGCCCGATGCCGTTGCCGTTGTCGCGCACGGCCAGGTAGGCCTGTCCGTCCGTCGTCTCCAGGTCGACGTCGATGCGGCCGCCCTCCGGCGTGTACTTGGCCGCGTTGTTGAGCAGGTTCGCCACCACCTGCACGAGGCGCGTGTGGTCGCCGTCGACCATCACGGGCGTGTCGCCCAGCCGCACGGTGAGCACGTGGTGGCGCGCGTCGACGAGCGGGCGGGCCTGCTCGGCCGCCTCGGCGACGACGCGCCGCATATCCAGCGGCTGGCGCGCGACGGTGACGAGCCCGCGCGTGACGCGCGAGACGTCCAGCAAGTCGTCCACCAGGTGGCGCATGTGCGCGACCTGGCGCGCGATGATGTCGCTGATCTGCTTCACGCGCGGCTCGCCCGCGTACGCGAGGCGCAGCATGTCGGCCGCGCTGGAGATCGGCGCGAGCGGGTTCCGGAGTTCGTGCGCCAGCATCGCGAGGAATTCGTCCTTGCGCCGGTCGGCCAGCTGCAGCGCTTCTTCCGCGCGCTTGCGCTCCGTGATGTCGATCGCGATGGCCTGCACGACGGTGCTGCGGCCGTCGGCGCCGAGGCCCAGGCGGCCGCGCACGTCGATCCACGCGAGGCGCCCGTCGTCGGCGCGCCGGATGCGCGGCGTGGCGCGGTACTCGCCGCCGGCGCGGACGGCCTGCTCGACCGTCTCGCGCACGGCCCGGCGGTCGTCCGGATGGATGAGCTTATCCAGTTCGGCGATGTTGTGCCAGTTCTTGCCGAACACGCTGTGCAGGTTCGCGGAGAAGCTCACCTTGCCGCTGTGCGGATCGCGCTCCCACACGGCCATGTGCGCGGCGACGAGCCCTTGCTGCAGGCGTTCCTCGCTGTAGCGCACGGCGCGTTCGGCCCGTTCCAGCGGGGTGACGTCCGTGCAGGTGCCGAACCACTGGACGATGCGGCCGCCGTCGTCGCGCAGCGGCGCCACCGACGTGAAGAAGCTGCGGTAGCGGCCGTCGGCGCCGCGCAGGGGGAAGGTCATCTGCGCCATGTTGCCGCTGGCGAGCGCCTCCTTCCAGCGCCGCATCACGAGGGGCAGCACGTCCGGATCGTGGTACCGGTGCCATTCGTCCATGCCGACGCTGCCCGGCGGGCTCCCGGTGAATTCGTGCCAGCGGTCGTTGAACCAGGCGATGTTGCCGTCCGGGTCCGCGATCCACACGAGCTGCGGGATGTTGTTCGCCAACTGCAGGAACTTGCGGCGCTCCGCTTCCAGCCGCGCATGCTGTTCGTACAAGCGGTCGAGCATGCGGTTCAGCGCGCGCGCGAGGCTCACGACTTCACGCGATCCGTCGAGCGGCGCGCGCTGGCTGCCGATGTCGTCGCCGAGGCTCGCGGAAAACGTCTCCAGGCGGCGCAGGTCGTGCGTGAGCCCCAGCGCGAGCCGCGACGCGAGCAGGAACACCACCAGCGCGAGCAGCGCGGCCACGGCGAGGATCAACAGGTATTGCGGGGCCGACGTCGGCAGCGGCGGCGGCAGGCGGCGTTCGTCCTCGCGCAGCACGAGGCCGAGGTGGGCCAGGCGCGGCGGCAGCGGGACGGTGACCGCGATCTCGTGCGCGCCCCTGCGCGCGTCCGCGGGCGCGAGCACGGCCCACGGCGCGGGCCTCAGGTCGGCCAGGCGCACCTTGTACATCAGCGCGCCCTCCGGCGTGCGCGTGCGCGAGTAGCGCAGCAGCACGACGCCGAGCAGTTCGCCGCCGTCGGGGCCGGCGCGCAGCGCCGCGCGCTCGTCGCCGCTGTCCAGCCGCGCGCGCAGCCAGGTCATATCGGCCGGCGTGAAGCCGGGCACGCCGTTGTCGGCGATTTCCTGCGCCTCGAAGTCGGTGAACAGCAGCCGCACGGGGATGCCGTTCATCTGGCGCAGGCCGTGCAGGAACGGCGTCAGATAGGTTTCCTTGCCGGTGCTGTCGATGAGCGCCGTGGCCAGGATCGGGCTGGCACCCACTTCCTGCAGCCGCGTGGCGAGGGCGTCCAGGTTGTGGCCGACCGTCGTGGCGTGGAACGCGACTTCGCGCTTCTGCAACAGGGCGTTGGCCTGCGCGCGCTGCTGGTCGATCAGCCAGAACGAGACGCCCGCGATCAGCAGCACGGCGGCCGCCGTCAGGATCGCGGCCGCGATCGCGAAACGGCGCGACAGGCTGGCCGGTGCAAACGTCTCCGCCATGTCAGTCGCCGGCCGGCACCAGCACGCCGTCGGCGCGGTAGCGCGCCAGCAGCAGTGTGTCCGGGGCCAGCGCTTCGTGGCGGGCCGGCGTGAACGGCGGGGCGTAGGCCTGGACGAGGCCGCGGTAGGTGCCCAGGTGCTCGAGCGCGTCGCGCACCGCGTTGCGGTCGGTGCTGCCGGCGCGGGCTATCGCCAGCGCCAGGATGTGCGTGAGGTCGTACGCGTGGGCGGCGCCCACCGGGGACTTGATGTCCTCGATGCGGCGCACTGTCGACACTTTGCCCGCGCTGTCGAGGAAGCGCTGCACGCGGGCCGGATCGGCGCGGAAGAAGCTGAACGTCTGGATCACGGACAGGTCGACCTGCTGCAGCGCGGGCCCCGCCTGTGCGGCGAACTCGCCGCCCGTCACGCCCCAGTGGCTCAGGATCGGCAGGCGTTGCTCTTGCGGCAGCGCGGCCACTTCGCGCACGAGGATCGCCGCCTCGTCGTCGTTGGCGACGAGGACGATGGCCTGGGCGCCGGCCGCCTGCAGGTGCCGGTAATTGTCCACGAGGCTCGTGTCGCGCCAGTTGTACCACGACGTGCCGACGATCTTCAGCCCCGGCAGCGCCGGCAGCGCGCGCGCGGCCGCCTGGGCATTGCTGCGGCCCCACGACGTGTTGGTCAGCAGCAGGCCGACGCGCCGCAGGCCGCGCCGCTGCGCCGCCCGCAGGAGTCGCGGCATCGCGAGCGAATCGCGCAGCGACAGGCGGAACACGTAGTTCGGCCGCATGCCGTTGTCGACGATGACGTCGGCCGACGACCACGGCGCCATGAACAGCGTGCGCGTTTCGCGCAGCGCCGGCAGTTCCTCGATGACGACGGGACTGAAGCGTCCGCCGAACACGGCCACGAGATCGGGCATCGCCGCGAATTCGCGGATGTTGCGGATGCCGCGTGCGGGGATCGAGCGGTTGTCCTTGATGACGAGGGACAGAGGCCGTCCGTGCAGCACGCCGCCCGCCGCATTGATCTCCGCGAGCGCGGCGCGCATGCCCAGTTCGATGGCCTGCGCCGATGTCGAATTGTCCAGGCCGAATTCGCCGTCGATCCCCAGCAGCACGGGCGACGGCGCGGCCGCGCGCGCGGCGCCGGACAGCCCGGCCAGCACGGCACCCGCGGCGAGCAGGCGGCGCCGCGAACGCAGGACGATGGACTTCGGGGTACCGGTCATGGCAAACCTGAAACAATGCGAATCTGGAAATTCCAACCTTGAGCCATCGACGCCTTCTTCGTTTTCTGACGAAATATCGTTGCGGTGCTGCAACTCGATATTCCTGCGGTAAATATCACGTGTATCATCAAATTGTGACACGGCCCCGCCCACACAGGCGCGCGCCCGTCGGGCCCAACCCGCGCCCCTCGTCACGGCTCCGGCCAGCCGCCAAGACCCACCGCGCGCAGCCAAGGCTTGAACGCGCAGCCGCATCGCGCAGCGTTACCGTTTTCCGTCGAGGTGTACATGACTATCCAGAATCTCAAAATCGGGGCCCGGCTCGGCCTCGCGTTCGCCGCCGTCCTGGCGCTCGCGGCGATGCTCACCGTCGTCGGCACGCTGCGCCTGCAGCAGGTCGTGAGCGCGTCTGCCGACATGCACGGGCTGGTCCGCAAGACCCGCCTGGCCGACCGCTGGCTGGCCGACACCCGCATCAACCGCGCCCTCGTCGAAGCGCGGTTGCGCGCGGTGGATGCGGACGACCGCAAGCGGATCGACGCGAAGATGAAGGAGAACAGCGCGGACATCACGGACATCGCCAAGCAACTGCAGGCGGACGTCGCCAGCGCGGAAGGCAAGGCCTTGCTGGCGAAGCTCGACGAGCGGCGCGCGGCCTACACGACGGCGCGCAAGAAGCTGTTCGCACTCCAGGAAGGCGGCGCGGCCGACGTCGTCGCCGTCGGGCGCGCGGCCGATGCCGACATGAATCCGGCGCTGGCTGCCTACGAGGCGGCGGCGAACGACCTCGCGGAACACCAGAAGCAGCACTTCGACGAGGCCAAGGCGCACGTCGAGGACCTCGCCGCGAGCGGCCGCCTGCTGCTGGGCGGCACGGGCGCCGTCGCCATGCTGCTGGGCGCGCTGCTCGCGTGGTGGCTCTCGCGCAGCATCACGGGCCCGCTGCGCCGTGCCGTCACGCTCGCGAATGCCGTCGCGGACGGCGACCTGTCGACCCGCATCGAGGCCGTGGGCGGCGACGAGACGGGCGAACTGATGGGCGCGCTGCAGACCATGAACGCGAACCTGAACACGCTCGTGACGCGCGTGCGCAGCGGCGCGGACTCCATCGCCACTGCCGCCACCGAAGTCGCCACGGGCAATCACGACCTGTCGGCACGTACCGAAGCGCAAGCCGGCGCGCTGGAGGAGAGCGCGTCGTCGATCGAGGAATTGACGAGCACCGTGCGCCAGAACGCGGACAATGCCCAGCAGGGCAACCAGATGGCGGTGTCGGCGACCGAAGTCGCGGTCCGCGGCGGCAACGTCGTGGCGCAGGTGGTGGCGACGATGGGCGCGATCGACGCGTCGTCGAAGAAGATCGTCGACATCATCGGCGTCATCGACGGCATCGCGTTCCAGACCAATATCCTCGCGCTGAACGCCGCCGTGGAAGCGGCGCGTGCGGGCGAGCAGGGGCGCGGATTTGCCGTCGTGGCGGGCGAAGTGCGCACCCTGGCGCAACGCTCGGCGGCGGCGGCCAAGGAGATCAAGGCGCTCATCGACGATTCGGTGGACAAGGTCGCAACCGGTTCGCGCCTCGTCGGGGAAGCGGGGACGACAATGCAGGACGTCGTCACCAGCGTGCGCCGCGTGTCGGACATCATGGCCGAGATCTCCTCCGCGTCGAGCGAGCAGAGCGCCGGCATCGAACAGGTCAGCTCGGCGATCCTGCAGATGGACCGCGTGACGCAGCAGAACGCCGCGCTCGTCGAGGAAGCGGCGGCCGCCACGGAATCGATGCAGGACCAGGCGCGCAGCCTGGCCGACGCCGTCAGCGTGTTCAAGCTGGACCACGCCGCGCCCGCGGCTGCCCGCACGGCGCGTACGGTCGCGCGGCCGCGTCCGGCACTCGCAGGCTGAACGTCGCCGACGCCCTGACGGCCCGCATCTGCGCCCGCCGCACCGCCTTTCCGGCGGACGGCGGGCGCGGTCGTTTGGGGGGCTCGCGTGGCCGCACCGTTTTGGACGCGGCGCACCACGACGGTGAAAGTTGACTCAACATGGTGCGCGTTGCGGTAAGTTAGTCATGGATTGCGCGATAATGTAGCCAGATGGCAACGGTTTGGTTTCGGTGCGGGACAAACTGCTCTACAGTGCGGTGGCGTCTCATATTTACGAACGGACAAGCGCCGTCAGCCATCCATGCTCAAACACCTCAGCATCAAAACCCGCCTGATCTTCCTGACCGTTCTGTTGAGTGCGGTTTCCATCCTCGTCGGCGTCGTCGGCCTCGTCAACCAGGGCGCCACCAGCGACGCGCTCGGCGGCGTCTACAACGATCGCCTGCTGGGCCTGTCGCGGCTCGGCCACGTGTTGTCGCTGATGCAGCAGAACCAGAACGCGCTGTCGAGCGCCGCGCTGGCGGCCGCGGCGGACAACGGCCCCGTGGTCGTGGAGGTCGACGCGCGCATCCGCGCGATCACGGCCTTGTGGAAGCAGTACGAGGCGGCCCGCCTGACGCCGGAGGAACAGGCGCTCGCCCGCACGTTCATCGACAGCCGCATGGCCTTTGTACAGGAGGGCCTGAAGCCGACGATGGCCGCGCTGCGCGGCAACGATCCGGAGCAGCTCAAGCGCCTCGTCGCCGGACCGCTGAAGTCGCGCTTCCTCGTCGCGGAGCGGAACATGCAGGCGCTCGTGGCGCTGCAGCAGGACCTGGCGAAGGCGCAGTACGCCGCCGCCCTCGGGCGCTACGAGCACACGCGCAATCTGTCGGTCGCGCTGATCGTCATCGGCACGCTGGCGGGGGCGATCGTCGCCGCGCTGCTGATCCGCGGGATCGACACCTCGCTGGCGGAAGCCGTGCGCCTCGCGCGCAGCGTGGCCGCGGGCGACCTCACGCAGACGGTGCACATCGAGCACGACGACGAGATCGGCCAGCTGCTGACGGCGCTGCAGGCGATGAACGCGTCGCTGGCCGGCATCGTGGGCGAGGTGCGGAGCAGCACGGACACGATTGCGGCGACGTCGGACCAGATCGCGGCCGGCAACGAGGACCTGTCGGCGCGCACCGAGCAGCAGGCGTCGTCGCTGGAACAGACGGCGGCGTCGATGGAAGAATTGATGTCGAACGTGAAGCACAACGCCGACAATGCGCGCCAGGCGAACGCGCTGGCCGAGGCGGCATCCGGCGTGGCCGGGCGCGGCGGCGCCGTGATCCAGGAAGTCGTCGGGACGATGGGTGAGATCAGCGAATCGTCGCGCCGCATCGCCGAGATCATCGGCGTCATCGACGGCATCGCGTTTCAGACGAATATCCTTGCCTTGAACGCGGCGGTGGAAGCGGCGCGCGCGGGCGAGCAGGGGCGCGGCTTCGCCGTCGTGGCGTCCGAGGTGCGCAACCTCGCGCAGCGCTCGGCCGGCGCGGCGCGCGAAATCAAGCAACTCATCGGGCATTCGGTGGAGCGCGTGGAAGCGGGCGGGCGGCTCGTCGAGCAGGCCGGCGCGACGATGCACGAGATCGTCGCGAGCGTGCATCGCGTCACCGACATCATGGGCGAGATCACGTCGGCCAGCGCCGAGCAGACGACGGGCATCGGCCAGATCAACGCGGCTGTCGCGCAGATGGACCAGGTGACGCAGCAGAATGCGGCGCTCGTCGAGGAAGCGGCGGCGGCGGCCGGCGCGCTGCGCGACCAGGCGCGGCGCCTGGCGGCATCGGTGGGCGTGTTCCGCACGGGTGCGCTGCCGCCGCCGGCCGCGCCGGCGCAAGCCTTGATGCCTGCGCGGCGCGCGCTGGCGCGGGCGTAACGCGCACCCGCGCCGCGCGCGGGATCAGAACTTCGTCTTCTGCGCCTGCAGCTGTTCGCGCAGCTGGTGCGCGTTGCAGTGGCTGTAGTCCTTGTTCAGTTCCAGGTCGACGAGGGGCTTCAACTGGTTGTCGAGCTGACCGCGCAGCACGCCGAGGAACTTCGGCTCGGCCACCAGTTCCAGCTTCTGGAAGCGCTGTTCCTGCCAGCCCTTGAGCAGGAAGGCGCAGATGTCCTTGGCAAAGAATTCCGCGTCATGCTGCTCCGGCGTCTGCGCCGGCTGGTACTGCTTGTTCGGCGTGGCGCCCCCGGTGTTGTGGATGCTCTGGCCGGCCGCGGTCGCGCCGATGCGGTCCGTGTTGATGTCGATGTCGCGCAGGCGGGCATTGGCGCTGACCATGTCCTCGATTTCGATGTACGGCTGCTTGGGGTCCGATTCGGCGAAGATGCGTGCGCGGCCGGCGTCGGCGGATACGATCCAGGTGGTAGTCATACATTCCCCTTTTCCAAGTTGCAATCAAGTTGTCGGCCCCACCGGGGCCATACAGGCTGAAGGCCAGTCTATCCCAACCAGATTTTTCGAGAAGTACAGAAGAAGTTAGACTAGCGCCATGCAAAAACTTCTCATCCTCCTCGGCCTCGTGCTCCTCGCCGCGGGCCTCGCCTGGCCCTGGCTGCGCCGGCTCCCGTTCGGCCGCCTGCCCGGCGACATCCACATCGCGCGCGGCGGCTTTCATTTCAGCTTCCCCATCGTCACCTGCCTCGTCATCTCCATCGTCGTCTCGCTGCTGCTCTGGATTTTCCGCCGCTGATTCGCCCACCTCGGCCGTGTCAAAAAAATGACGCGCGTCTGCGCGATAGCAAGATTTGACAAACATGGTCGGAATTTCAACGCGACAATGCGCCCCATACGAAGACGAGAGACGCTGCAGCGTCCACGAATTCGAAACTGGCAAGGTTCCTCGATTACCACAGTTTTGGGAGAGCACAACATGAGGCAGCAGAAGACCATGGTCGCGCGCACCGCGATCGCGGGCGCGGTGGCGGTACTGGTGATGGGCATCGCCGCGCAGGCGCGCGCGCAGGACGACATGAACACGAACGCGGCCAGCGCGGCCGCCGGCACGCCGGCCCCGCGGCCCGGTGAGGCGCAGACCGTGATCGTCACGGGCGTGCGCGCCGCGCTGGAACAGTCGATGCGCCAGAAGCGCAACGCGGACGCCGTCGTCGAGGTGGTGACGGCGGAAGACATCGGCAAGATGCCGGACAAGAACGTGGCCGACGCGATCCAGCGCCTGCCCGGCGTGAACACGCAGTCGTCCGCGGGCGGCGAGGGCGGCTTCGGCGAGAACGACCGCGTGAGCCTGCGCGGCACGAGCCCCAGCCTGCAGCAGACGCTGTTCAACGGCCACGCCATCAGCACGGGCGACTGGTTCGTGCTGAACCAGGTCGGCGGCAACGTGGGACGTTCGTCGAGCTTTTCGCTGCTGCCATCGGAACTCGTGGGCTCCATCGTCGTGCAGAAGAGCGCGACCGCCGACCTCGTGGAAGGCGGCGTCTCCGGCGCCATCAACGTGATCACGCGCCGTCCCCTCGACTTCCGCCAGCCGCTGACGGTCGAAGCGTCCGTGCAGGCCAATTACAACGACCTCGCGAAGAAGACGGAGCCGCAGGCGTCGGCCCTCGTCAGCTGGAAGAACCCGGCGAATAATTTCGGCGTGCTGCTGCAGGGCTTCTCGGAAAAGCAGAGCGTGCGCCGCGACGGCCAGGAGATCCTCGGCTACACGCCGATCAGCGCGACGAGCGCCGCCGCCGTCGCGAATCCATCGCTTGCCGGCGTGAAGGTCCCGACCTTCATCGGCGCCGCGCTGTTCGAGCAAAAGAAGAAGCGTGAAGGCGGCGCGTTCGACATCGAGGCGAAACCGTCGCGCGACATCGGCGTCGATTTGAACGGCTTTTATTCGAAGCTGAAGGCCCCGCACCAGAACACGAACTGGCTCGCCGCGCCCGCGAATTCCATCAACAGCGCGGGCCTGATTCCGCAGAACCCCGTCGTGCGCAACGGCACGCTCGTCGGCGCCGGGTTCACGAGCAACGCGGGCGAAGTGGACAACATCTACCGTCCGGATGCGGGCGGCGAATCGTGGTACGTCGACTTGAACGGCCGCTGGCGCGCGACGGAAGACCTGAGCTTCACGGGCAAGATCGGGCGCACGCACGGCGTGGGCTTCGACCACGGCGACGTCTACTACCAGAACAACGTCGATGGCGGCATGGTGTACGCGCTGAACGGCATGACGCCCGCCAGCGTCAGCTACCCGGGCGGGAACACGACGCAACCCGGATCGACGGCGTGGGCCGGCGGCGGCGAGGCGCAATCGGTCGACAAGGAAAAGTATGCGCAGGTCGACGGCGAATGGCGCGTGCACGACAACGCCTGGATCCAGGCCGTGCGCTTCGGCGCGCGCTGGACGGACCACAAGCGCACCGCGGAACACCCGCTGGAAACGCGTCCGGGCCCGAACGGC
>Ga0207657_10004128_pt1 | contig 15425 bp, 15 predicted proteins | sample KBSC33metaG_FD_184316 | JGI IMG/M metagenome (GOLD analysis project Ga0207657, IMG submission 184316) | Corn rhizosphere microbial communities from Kellogg Biological Station, Michigan, USA - KBS C3-3 metaG (SPAdes) (version 2) | ecosystem: Host-associated > Plants > Roots > Rhizosphere > Soil ... | reverse complement strand
CTGTGACGTGGTCGTCATTGCGACCGGGTCACAGCCGAGCCGTACCGCGTACGCCGGGATCGACCCGCGCGTCGACACGATCGCGGGCGTGAGCACGCCGGCCGTGCTGACGGTGGACGATGTCCTCCTCGGGAAGGCCGTCGGTCGCACCGTCGCGATCGTCGCGGAGGAGCCCGGTTACAAGCTCTTCGGCGTCGCCGAGATCCTTGTCGCGCGCGGGTGCGAAGTGACGATCGTCGGCAGCGCCGACGTGATCGGCGCCGACATGCTCGTGACGGGCGACTACCAGATCGTGCAGCCGCGTCTTCTGGCTGCGGGGGTCCGCTTCCGGCCGAGCCTCGCCGTCGTCGACGTCTCGGACGGAGCCGTCGTCGCGCTCGATCCGATGGGGAACGAGACCGCGGTCGGGACCTTCGACACGATCGTGTTGCTCTACGGACGCGACGCGGACGACGACTTGCACCGTGCGCTTGCCGGCAGCGACCTCCAGCTCGAGTTGATCGGGGACGCGCTCGCTCCCCGCAAGCTCGACCCCGCGATCTTCGAAGGCGACCGTACCGGGCGACGAATCTAGGTCAGGAGAGTGATGACGTTCGACGAGTACAAAGGCCGCTACAGCTCGATCGAGATGACGCGCGAGAACGGCATCATGGAGATGCGGTTCCACACGAATGGTGGCCCGCTCGAATGGGGTCACATCGGCGGGCCGCACGCCGAGCTCGCGTCCGCGTTTGCCGATGTCGGCAGGGACCCGGAGAACAAGATCGTGATCATGACCGGGACTGGGGATTCGTTCTCCGGCCCCGCTGCGTCGAAGGACTCGTTCCCGCGCGGGGATGCGCGCTCGTGGGACATCATCCACCGCAACGGCGTCAAGCTCACGATGGGCTTGCTCGACATCGATGCGCTCGTCATCAGCTGCATCAACGGGCCGGCGCTTCGCCATCCCGAGATACCGCTGCTCGCCGACATCGTCCTCGCGAGTGACCAAGCGTCGATCCAGGACAGCGCCCACTTCGTCAACCGCACCCTCCCGGGCGACGGGATGAACGTGATCCTCCCGCTCCTCATGGGCTACAACCGGGGCCGCTACTTCCTCCTCACCGGCCAGACGATGGACGCACCCCGCTTGCTCGAGCTCGGGCTCGTCAACGAGGTGATGCCGCGTGAAGCGCTGCTCCCGCGGGCACGCGAGCTCGCGAACGAGCTGATCCAGCAGAACCCGCTCGTGATTCGCTACACGCGTCTCATGTTCACGCACCCGCTGAAGAAGGCGCTCCACGACGTCCTCGGCTACGGGCTCGCGCTCGAGGGCCTTGCCGTCGTCGACGAGTCGAGCGGAAAGGTGGGCTTTCAGTGGGAGGACTGAGCGAGGAGCTCGCGGCGATCCGCGAGATCGAGGACGTTCTCGCGCGCTACTGCTACGCGGTCGACGACGGCGATCCGATCGCCGTCGCTTCCGTGTACGCCGAAGACGGGCTCCACGATGCGGGCAACGGGCTCATCGTCCGCGGTCGCTCCGACATCGAGGCGTTCTTCCGGCTCCGGCTGGCTCGCTACGACGCGAGTGCGCATCATCTCGCCAACATCGTCGTGCGTGTCGACGGCGACGCCGCGCACGTGGCGAGCTACGTCTACGCGCGCATCTGGCCGCTTGGCTCAGACGAGTGCGGCGAGCTCTGGGGGCGCTACGCCGACGACCTCGTGCGCAGCGCGGACGGATGGCAGATCACGCATCGACGCCTCCGCGTCGCCGGCTGGCACGGGTTTCCGCACCTCCCGGAGCAGCCCGACCTCTTCGAGCGGCTGCCGCGGGCCACCGCGCCGGCCGAGAGCTAGCTCCGGCGCTCGATCAGCTCGAACGCCGCCTGCTTTCCCTCGGGGACCGGGAAGCGCGCGCTGCCCGCCGCGCGAAGCTGTCGCTCGGAGATCTGCCAGACGCCGTCGACCTTCGTGAGGACGTCGCGATACCGGCCCCAGAGCTCGCTTGTGAACTCCGTGCCACGATGCCAGGAGCGGGCGTAGACGTAGCTCGTCGCGGTTGCGCCGTCAGCGTCGCGCAAGCGAATCCGAATGTTCGATACGTGATGACTTGTCGCGCTGTAGAGCCCGGCCCGCATGCTGAGAAACTCGTGCAGAGCCTCGCGACCGTGGCGGACATCTCCGTTGCCGAGGTCGAACTTGCAGTCGACGGTGAACTGCGCGACGACGTCCTCGATCCGGCCTTCGTCGAAGGCGTCGCAGTACTCGAGCATCACGTCCTCGATCGCCGCAATCGCAAGGAGATCGTCGAGGGAGCTTGGGGCAGCGCTGCTGGTCATGGGGCCTCCGGAGGTGAAGTGGTCAGCTTGCGGTGAAGCCGCCGTCGATGACGAGCTCGGCTCCGGTCACGAACGACGCCTCGTCCGAGGCGAGATAGAGGACGCCCCAGGCGACCTCTTCGGGCTCTGCCGTGCGACCGAGCAGGCTCCTGCTGAGGATGAGGTCCTGCCGGTCCTTGTTCGACTCCGTCATCGGAGTCTCGATCCGCCCCGGGTAGACCGAGTTCACGCGAATCCCGTACGGAGCCAACTCGACTGCTGCGCTGCGCGAGAGCGCGCGGACGGCCCCCTTCGTCGCCTGGTAGGCAGCGGCGTTGGGCAGTCCGATGAGCGCTGCGATCGACGCGATGTTGACGATCGACCCGCCGCCGGCGCGACGAAGGGCGGGCACCGCGTTCTGCAGCCCGAGAAAGACGCCGGTCTGATTGACGTCGACGACGCGCTGCCAGGTCTCGAGGTCGGTGTCGAGGAGACTCGTCCCGCGAAGAATGCCGGCGTTGTTGACGAGGACGTTCAACCGGCCGAACGCGCTCTCGGTCGCCGCCACCGCGTCGGCCCAGGCTGCGGGATCGGTCACGTCGAGCGCGACGAACTGGGCCGTGCCTCCGTCGGCTCGGATCGCAGCGGCGACGTGCTCGCCCTCCTCGACGAGGACATCGGCGAGCGTGACCGCGGCTCCTTCGGCCGCGAAGATCCGCGCCTCGCACGCGCCCATTCCGCGGCTTGCGCCGGTGATGAGCGCGACCTTTCCTTCGAGCCGAGCCAACGTGATATTATATATATCATGGCGTTCGGGACGCTGCAGCGGGCAATGAGCTCCAGTTCGCCCCGGGTCGCGATCATCGGCGGCGGCTTCGGCGGGATCGCAACCGCCGTCAAGCTCGAGCAGGCCGGCATCCCGGACTTCGTCATCTTCGAGCAGTCGGAGGGCCCGGGCGGCACCTGGTGGGACAACCGCTACCCCGGCTGCGAGGTCGACATCCCGTCGCACGCGTACTCGTACTCGTTCATGCGCTACGACTGGCGCTCGACGCACGCGAGCCGGGAAGAGCTCCAGCAGTACGCCGAAGACGTCATCGACAAGTTCGGCATTCGCTCGCGCTTCCGTTTCTCCACGAAGATCGACTCGGCGACGTGGGACGAAGCCGCCGGCCATTACGTCGTGACGACGGATGCGGGAGAAGAGCTCGTGTTCGACGTCGTCGTCAGTTGTGTCGGCTTGCTGAGCATCCCGCGGTATCCGGACTGGCCGGGCCTCGACGACTTCGGCGGCGTCAAGTTCCACAGCGCACGGTGGGAGAGCGAGCACGACCTGACCGGCAAGCGCGTTGCCATCGTCGGCACCGGATCGACCTCGGCGCAGCTCGTCCCCGCGCTGGCCCCGGTCGTCGACCGTCTCTATGTCTTTCAGCGACAGCCTGGATGGGTCATGCCCAAGGGCGAGCGTCCATTCACGGAGAGCGAGCGTGCGCGCTTCCGTCGCTTCCCGATCCTGCAGACGCTTCGGCGTGCCTCGATGTTCTACGAGGGCAACAGACGCTTCAAGGCGTACGACGCGACATCGAAGGCACAGCAGGAGCTCAAGGAGATCTGCCTGACGTACATCAAGGAGTCGATCGACGATCCCGAGGTTCAGAAGGCGGTGACGCCCGACTATCCATGGGGATGCAAGCGCATCGTCTTCTCGTCGACGTTCTATCCCGCGCTCAACCACGAGCGAGTAGAGCTCGTGCCGCGCGCAGTCGAGCGCGTGACCGAGACGGGGATCGTCGACTCCGACGGCGTCGAGCGCGAGGTCGACGTGATCGTGCTCGCCACCGGCTTCGAGCCCACCAACTTCCTCGGCTCCTTCGACATCAAGGGCGAAGGCGGCGTCAGCATCCACGAGGTGTGGCGCGGCGAGCCGTCAGCGTTCCTCGGAATCACGGTGCCGGGCTTCCCGAACTTCTTCATGCTCTACGGGCCGAACACGAACGGCGGCCAGTCGATCATCGCTCAACTCGAACGGCAAGCTGAAGTTGCCGTGCGCGCCGTGCGTCGCGTTCGGCGAACCGGCCGGCCCGTCGATACTCGTCCCCGAGCGCTCGAGCGCTACGTCCGGTGGATCGACTCGCAGATCCTGAAGCACGCGTCCGCGATGGAGGCGGGCTGCACGAACTACTACCACGCGTCGACCGGCCGGAACGTCACGCAGTGGCCAAGGACGCACGTCGCATACTTCGTCGCGACGAAGATCCTTCCGTATGTCGGCCTCGTCAGCCGTCGCGCACCACGTCCAGTGACGGCAGGAGTGTCCGAACGGCTCGACGAGCAGCCGTCGAGCCCCGGCGTAGCACCTTGAGTACCCTGCGCCGACTCTGATGCGCTGGATGGTCGAGAAGGATCTCGTCGTACCGATGCGCGACGGTGTAGAGCTCGTCGCCGACGTTCATCTTCCGGACGGTCGGGGACCGTTTCCCGCACTTCTCCAGCGAGTGCCGTACAACCGGGAGTCGTGGCGAATCGTCAACTTCGCGCTCGACATCGGCCGCGCGCAGCGCGCCGGATATGCCGTCGTCGTGCAAGACGCGCGCGGCCGGTTTGGCTCGGGCGGGACCTTCACGCCGTTTCTCGACGAGCAGGCGGACGGCGAGGACACGATCGCGTGGGTTGCCTCGCAGCCGTGGTGCGATGGGAGAGTCGGGATGGTGGGCGGCTCGTACGCCGGGCTCGCCCAGTGGGCAGCCGCGCGCGCTCGCCCGCCGGCCCTTCGAGCGATCGCGCCGTTCGTCGCGACCGACGACTGGTTCGACGGTTGGATCTACCAAAACGGTGTGTTCGAGCTCGGCTTCAACCTGCTCTGGTCGCTTCGCAACATTGCCCCCGTCGAAGCTGCGCGACGGTCTCCCTCGAGCTTTGGCAGCGTGCTCGCGGCGAACGATCACATCGCTGAGCTGTACGACCGTCTTCCACTCGGCGACATTCCGGAGCTCACCGAGTTCGCGCCGTTCTACCGCGAGTGGCTCCAGGAGGCGACGCCCGGCGGTCGGTGGGGAGGAGGCCCCATCGCGGCGGACACGACGACTCCGGCGCTCACGATCGGCGGTTGGTACGACGTGTTCCAACGAGGAACGCTCGGAAGCTTCGCTCGCCTGAACGGGACACCGCGCCGGCTGATCATGGGCCCGTGGGCACACGGCGTCTACGGCGGGGTCTATGCCGACCGGTCGTTCGGTGTGGGAAGCGACGCCGACGTCGAAGACATCACGCGGGCGCAGCTCCGCTGGTTCGACCGGTGGGTGAAGGGAGAAGACAACGGGGTCGAGCGCGACGCTCCGCTGCAACTCTTCGTGATGGGCGCGGACTACTGGCGCGGCGAGGACGCGTGGCCGCCGAGCGACGCGGTCGAGACCGTTCTCTTCCTTCATAGCGAGGGCTCGGCCAATTCCGCGGCAGGCGACGGCACCCTCTCGAGAGACGCGCCGCGTGACGAGCTCGTCGACACGTATACGTACGACCCGCGCTCGCCCGTTCCGACGATCGGCGGCGCGACGTTTCTTCAAGGGCTTCAGATCGCTTCGAACGCCGGTCCGCGGGATCAGCGCGTTGTGGAAATGCGAAGCGACGTGCTCTGCTACACGAGCGAAGCGCTCGACGCTCCGGTGGAGGTCGTGGGACCGGTGAGTGCAGTGCTCTTCGTGTCGTCCGACGCGCCGGACACCGATTTCGTCGTCACCGTCACGGACGTCTCACCAGACGGGCACTCGAGAATCGTCACGAGCGGCGTTGTCCGTGCGCGGTACCGCGACTCGCGCTCGTCGCCGGCGCTCCTCGTCCAAGGGCGAATCTACGAGCTCGCCGTCGACCTCGGGGGGACGGCGCACGTCTTCCGGCCGGGACACCGCATTCGGGTTCACGTCACGAGCGGGAGCTTTCCGCGCTTCGAGCCCAACCCGCAGACGGGCGCGCTCGGCGCAGAGTCGGCCGACGTGCAGGCAGCGACGAATCGCCTCCACCACGATGCGCTGCATCCGTCGAGCCTCGTTCTGCAGGTGGTCGAGCGCTCCGAGACGACCGAGCGTCTCGCCGGGTAAGCGGCCGGGCGGCTCGGAGAAATCGCTTGACATCACGTAGGATATATAATATTCGTATCGCGTGTCGTCCATCCATATCTCTCTGCCGCCGGCGAGCGCGGCAGGGGTTGAGGCGCCCGTGAGGCGCCCCGGGGCCCCAAGATGGCGGGCTGCTGGTCGCGCGACACCGCTGAGTCCCGCCCTACACACAAGGAGAACCCGATGATGTCTCTCTCCAGGCGGCTGGTCGTCGGCTTCGCCGCTTCTCTCGTGGTCGCCGCACTTATGACCGGCGCGGCGGGAGCGATGCCTGACCACGGTGCCAAGCCTGTCGCAACCGTCAACTGGGATTTCATGACCATCCAGGCTGCCACCACCAAGGGCCATACGAGCATGGGCAACTTCGAGCAGGCGTTCGCCGACGAGGTCTTCAAGAGGACCAACGGCGCGCTCAAGATCACGTTGCGGCCTCCCGGTGAGCTTCCGTATGCGCTCAACCAGACGGTCACGACCGTCGGTCGCAACCTCGTGCAGATGGGCGACGCGGGCGTGTTCTCCGCGGGCGAAGCCAAGGCGATCGGCGTCTTCGGCCTTCCGTTCCTGATCAGCACGCCGAAGCAGTTCTCCGCCGCGGTCAAGGTGCTGCGGCCGACGCTCAGCCAGCAGCTCGCGACGTTCGGCGCGCAGCTGCTCTTCTACTACACGTGGCCGACACAGACGGCGTGGGGGACGGGGAGCCCGCCCACGTCGCTCGCCGACCTCAAGGGCAGAAAGATGCGCGCGTCGAGCCCCGAGCAGGCGCAGTTCCTGAAGACGCTCGGCGCCGACCCGGTGACGCTCACGACGCCGGACGTCGCTCCGTCGCTCCAGCGCGGCCTCGTCGACGGTGTGGTCACGTCTGGCTTCACGGCGCTCGGCACGGGCTGGGGCTCGCTGCTCAAGTGGGGCTACATGACTCCGCTCGGCTACGTGCCGGGTCTGATCGTCGTGAACTCGTCGCAGATCGCGAGCCTCACACCGAGTGTTCGCACGATCTTGATGCAGGTCGCGGCGAAGTGGCAGGCGAAGATGCTCACGCAGATCCCCAAAGCCGAGACCGTCTATCGCAAGGCGCTTGGGACTGAGTTCAACGTGAAGATCATCAACGGGAACCAGGCCGCCGACACGAAGTTGGGTATCGGGATCATGAAGCCGATCTGGGGCTCTTGGGCCGCGCAGAACGGCCTGACCCAGCAGGTCAAGGCGCTCCGAAGGGTTCTCGGCAAGTAGCACGCCGCCGTTTGGGGGCGGGGCGTTGATCCCTCCCGCTCCGCCCTCGAACGGACTTCTCAGTAGACGAGCGACCGGCCGCCGTCGATGGTGACGATCTCGCCGGTGACGAAGTCCGAGGTTGCGAGGGCTACGACGACGGCAGCGACATCTTCCGGCCGGCCGACCCGCCCCATCGGAGTCGTCGAGCCGACCGCCTCGTCGAGCTCTGCAGCTGCCTCCGCGCCGTAGATCTGCGCAAAGCCGGGCGTGTCGATCCGGCCGGGCGCGACCGCGTTGACGCGGATGTCCGGCGCCCACGACCGCGCGAGCCCGCGGGTGAGATGGATGAGGCCCGCTTTCGCGACCGAGTACGGAAGCGACGACCCCTCCGCACGAAGGCCGGCGATCGACGCGACGTTCACGATTGCTCCGTGCGTCGCGGCGAGGTGAGGCTGCGCACGCTGTGCGCACCAGAACGGTGCAAGCAGGTTCACCTCGAGCACGGACTTGAAGGCATCGGTTGTCACGGCGGCGACGTCCTCGAACGGGATGGCCACGCGTGTGGCGGCGTTGTTGACGAGGACGTCGAGACGTCCGAAGACCTCCACCGCACGATCGACGAGCGCGACAGCCTCCGCCTCGAGCTGGAGGTCCGCTTTCACCAGCGCGGTCTTCGCTCCGAGGCGTTCGGCCTCCGCGGCCGTTGCCTCAGCACCGGCGAGGTTGTTCCTGTAGTGGACGACCACCCCTTCGACGCCGGCCGCTGCGAGCGCGGCGCATACCCCGCTGCCAATGCCCGCTGAGGCGCCGGTGACGAGTGCGATGCGTCCTTCGAGCTTCACGCGCGACCCAGACGAGGACGGGCGGGGGACACGCGTACATCATATACTATCCGCGTGGAGATCGGCGTTTACCTGGCTCCGGAGGCTGCGGCCACCGACATCGCCGACTTCGCCGCAGCCGCCGAACGGCTCGGGTTCGATTCGCTCTGGCTTCCCGAGCACCCGGTCATGCCGACGGTGACCGCGACGCCGTTTGCGGGTGTGGGCGGCGACGAGATTCCCGAAGCGTACGGCCGCCTGCCCGATCCGTTGATCCAACTCGCCGTCGCCGCGGGAGCGACGAGCCGAATCGGTCTTGCGACGGGCGTCTGCCTCGTCGCGTTGCGCAACCCGTTGATCCTCGCGAAGCAGGTGGCGACGCTCGATGCGTCGTCGAACGGGCGCGTCACGCTCGGGATCGGTGCCGGCTGGCTGCGCGAGGAGTTCGAGATCCTCGCCGGTGACTTCCGCACACGGTGGGACAGAACGGTTGAGACGATCCGTGCGCTCAAGATGCTCTGGACCGGCACCGACACGAGCTACGCGGGCGAGTTCGTCAGCTTCCCGTCGCTTCGCTGCTTGCCGCGGCCGGTGCAGGATCCGCATCCTCCGCTGATCGTTGGTGGGAAAGGCGAACGTGCGCTGCGCGTCGCGGCAGAGCTCGGGGACGGTTGGCTGCCGGTGCATGCCGACGTCGAGATGATCGACGCCGGGCGCGTGCGTCTCGACGAGCTTGCCCAGGAAGCCGGCCGAGATCCCACTGCGATCTCGATCGTTGCGTTCGGCGGGCCGGCTCGATACCGCTCGGTCGACGACTTGGGTGCGCTCGAAGCCCATGGCGTTGCGCAAGCGGTGCTCTGGGTGACCGAGCCAGGCGCGCGGGCATTCGACCAGCTCGAGGAGCTCGGTGAGCTCGTGCGAGCGGTGCGTTCGTCGGAACACGCGTGACCGGCGCGTACGCCGCCGAGATCCGGCGCTCGAGGATCACCCTGGCGGTGCTGGTCGGAGCCGCTGCGGCCTACGCCGTCCAGCAGATGATGGTGTACCCGGCGCTGCCAGAGCTCGGTCGGCACTTCCACGCGTCGCCGGGCCGGACCGGCTGGGTCGTGACGAGCTTCCTGCTCGGCGCCGCTGCGCTCACGCCGATTCTCGGCCGGCTCGGCGACCAGTACGGCAAGGCGAAGATCTTGCTCGTCGTCCTCGTCATGTTCCTTGCCGGGTCGATCGGCTCGGCGTTCGCGTCGAACATCTGGTGGCTCATCGGCTTTCGGGGGCTCGCGGGGTGTGGGACGGCGATCTTCCCGTTGAGCTACGGCATCGTCCGCGACGAGTTCCCGCGTGAGCGCGTCAAGCTCGGCATCGGCCTCCTCTCCTCGGTGCTCGGGTTCGGGGGAGGCTTCGGTGCCGTTGCTTCCGGAGCGGTCATCGACAACCTCTCGTGGCGCTGGCTCTTCGTCATCGGCTCGATTCCCGTGGCGGTCGCCGCACTGCTCGTCTGGCGGTTCGTTCCGCGTTCGCCCGCCCGCGCCGAGACGCAGCGTCTCGACATCGCCGGCAGCTTGCTGCTCTGTGGGTCACTGCTTGCGCTCCTCGTCGCTATCTCGGAAGGAGCGGGCTTCGGGTGGACGTCGACTGCAACGCTCGGCTTGGTCGGCTTGGCTCTCGTCCTCGCCGGCGTGCTCGTCGTGGTCGAGCGCGGCCGTCGCAGCTACGCGCTCCTCGACTTCGAAGTCATGGGCGCGCGCCCGATGCTGCTCGGGAGCTTCGCGTCGATGACGGTCGGCTTCACGTACTTCAGCTCGTTCGTGCTCGTGCCGCAGCTTGTCGAGATCCATCCGCCGCTCGGTGCGTCGGGGCATTACGTGGGGTTCGGTGCGAGCGCGACGCAGGCGGGTCTCTACCTCGTGCCGAGCTCGATCATGATGCTTGCGTGCGGCCCTGCTGCCGGCTTCTTCGGGCGTCGCTTTGGCTCGCGCATCTCGCTCGCGGCCGGCCTGGCGCTCGCGAGTGTCGGCGCCACCGGGCTCGCGGTCTGGCACGGATCGGTCGTGCACGTCATCGTCGGCATCGCGGCACTCGGCGGCGGTATCGGCGCGTCGCTCGCGTCGCTTGCGGGCCTGATGATCGAGCTCTCCCCACCGACGCAGACCGGCATCGTCAACGGGATGAACACGGTGATTCGCACGATCGGCGGTGCGCTCGGGGGACAGTTCGCCGCCGCGCTGCTTGCGAGCGCCGTCGTCGCCGGCCAGAGCGTCCCGACCGAAGGAGGGTTCCGAAACGCCTTCTGGATCGCGGCCGTCGCATCCGGCCTGGGAGCCTTGACCGCGCTCTTCGCCCGCCCGTCGGCGCGGCGCTTCCAGGAGCCCGTCGTCTCTCAGGTCGAGGCTTGACAGAAAATCGCATAAAATATAGGGTTTGCGGCAATGCCTCGCCAGCCTCGCCCGAGCGCGCCGGGAGCAGCTTCTCACTCTGTCTAGTCGCCTGCACACCGAGCCGTCAACGGCTGCTGCGTCGGAGGGCGGTTTCCTTCCGGCCCGCGTCTTCCGTCAGATTGCGCGGGCGGTCGATGCGGTCTCGGGGGTGCTCGCGTTCGTCGCGTTCATCGGCGGTGTGGTGGCTCTCGCCGTCATGTTCGGGTATACCGCGCTCGGCGTTCTCGGGCGGTACACGGGCTGGTTCGCAGTGCTCAGCTCGGACGAGATCGGCGGCTACGCACTCGCCGCCCTCTTCTTCCTAGGTCTGCCCTACAGTTTTCGCCGGAATCACTTCGTTCGCGTCGGCGTCGTGTACTCGCGGCTTCGGCCCAGTTACCGAGCCGCGATGGACGTCGCGTTCTGCATTCTCGCACTCGCGGCGGTGATCCTCCTGGCGTACTACAGCTGGCAGTTCATCCTGCAGTCGTACCGATTCCATCTGTTGTCGATCGGAGTCGTGCAGGTTCACCTGTGGATTCCACAGGTTGCGATGGGTGTAGGGATCAGCCTCTTCGCATTTGAGCTCTTTGCGAGCCTGCTCCGAGTGCTCGCGTTCGGCGAGCCGCTCGGCGGAGAAGAGGGGGCCGTCGTCTGATGGGTTGGGGGATGGAGTTCGCGCTCCTCTTTGCCGTGATCGCGGTTCTCCTCGTCGCGGGCATGTGGACGGCGCTCGCGCTGGTCATCGCCGGCCTCGTCGTGATCTACGTCCACAGCGGCTCGCACACGCTCGAGGCGATCGGGAGCATCGAGTGGAACTCGAACACGAACTTCACGCTGACCGCAGTTCCGCTCTTCATCCTGATGGGGCAGATCATCATGACGAGTGGGCTCAGCGGAGATTTCTTCCGAGCCATGAGCCATTGGTTGCGGCGTGTGCCGGGAGGCCTGCTGCCCGGTTCGATCGTCGCGTGCAGCGTCTTCGCAGCAACAACGGGCTCGAGCGTCGCGACAGCGGCGGCTGTCGGGTCGGTGGCCGTGCCGGAGATGAAGGAGAAGGGCTACAACATGCCGTTCGCGGCGGGCACCCTCGCAGCGGGAGGGACGCTCGGGATTCTCATCCCGCCGAGCATCTGCCTCATCCTCTACTCGTCGCTCGAGAACGTGCCGGTGACGCAGCTCTTCGCAGCCGGCCTGATCCCCGGTCTGCTGCTCGCCGGGATGTTCATCGTCTACATCCTCATCCGCGGCGCCTTCAACTCGGAGCTCGTCGGCGAGCGCGTGGCACCCGTTCCTTTGAGTGTCTTGCTCAAGGGGCTTGTGCGAATCGTGCCCGTCGTAGCTCTCGTGTGCTTTGTCGTGACGGCGATCTACGCAGGCATTGCAACCCCGACGGAGGCAGCGTCACTCGGAGTCTGCGGTGCGCTTGTCGTAAGTGTCGGCAGGTTGTCGCCGAAGAAGCTCTACGCGGCGTGCCGGAGCGCAGTGCAGACGACGACGATGGTCCTCGGGATCCTGCTCGGTGCGCAATTCGTGTCGTTCGCCCTCGTCAACAGCGGCGCAAACCGCGCGTTCACCGACTGGATCGTCGCGCACAACCTCGGGAAGTACGAGCTGCTTGTGGCGATCTGCGTCGTCTACATCCTGCTCGGCGACTTTGTCGAGGGCATCGGCATGATGCTCATAACGATGCCGGTGCTCTTCCCGGTTGCGATCGCAGCCGGCTTCGACCCCGTCTGGTTCGGGATTGTCGTCGCCGTGCTGATCGAGCTGGGCCAGATCACGCCGCCGGTCGGTCTCAACCTCTTCGTGATCCGGGGCTTCGATCGAGACGTGCTACACGGACAGATCGTTCGCGCAGCGCTGCCCTATGCGGGGCTCATGATCTTGCTCATCGCGCTGTTAGCGTTTTTCCCCGGCATCGCGCTCTGGCTCGTGCATCACACGTCGCAGGCCCAGTAGTCGCAACCAGGTTCGCTGCTGATCGCGCTAGTCGCCGGCCTCGTACTTGAACGAGATCCCGAGGCGGACGCGGTACTCCTTGACCTTGCCGTCCTCGATCGTCACGTCGAAGCGCGTGGCCTCGGCGACGCGCAGGTCGCGGATCGACTTGGCCGCGGTCTCCACGGCGTTGCTCGCCGCCTTCGCCCAGGACTCGCTGCTCGTGCCGATCACCTCGGTGACGCGGTACACGCTGTTGCTCATGCTCGCTCCTTTCGACCAGCCGTTGGGTTCGGCCTATCTTCCCCGCAGCACGGCCGGCGCGCCACTCTGCGGCTTTTCCGCCGGTTGATTCCGCGTGGGCACCGATGCCGGCACGCCGGAAGTGAGCGACCCTGTCGCCATGAGACGCACAGGATTCACCACTGACGAAGCTCGCCGGATCGGCGAGGAGATCGGAATCGACTGGAGCACGTCGTCGTTCGACGTCGAGCAGTTCCGGCGCGGGCTGGACGTCGAGCTCGAGCACGGGCTGCACGACCTCGGCACGAACGTGACCGACGACGACCCGGTCACGACCGGCAAGATCGCCCGTGCGCACCTGAACGAGTTCCCCGATTACTACACGCGGCTCGAGGCGATGGAGGAGCAGGCCAAGCGCGAGCTCGGTTAGCCGAGCAGCGCCCGGGCCGCGCGCGCGGCGACGACGTCCTCCCGCGCGTGCAGCACGACCACCCGGACCGTCGCGCCCGGCGGGCTGACGTCGACGTCGGGAACGGCGCCCTCGTTCACGGCGTGGTCGAGCTCGACGCCAAGGAAGCCGAGCCGCCCGCACACGTCGGCGCGCACGGGTGCCGAGCCTTCGCCGATCCCTGCCGTGAAGACGAGCGCGTCGATCCCGCCGAGCGCAGCCGCCATCGACGCGACCGCCGCGGCGACGCGATGCGCGAACACTGCGAGCGCGAGCTTCGCCGCGGTCTCCGCCGACTGCGCCAGCTCGTCGACGTGCGTGCTCCCGGAGAGCCCGAGCAGCCCGGACTCGGACTCGAGCGCGCGCTCGATCTCCTCGGCGCCGAGCTTCCCCGTCCGCAGGAGGTGCAGAACGATCTCGGCGTCGATCGAGCCTGATCGCGTCCCCATCGGCACGCCTTCGAGCGGGCTGAAGCCCATCGTCGTGTCGACCGATCGCCCGGCGCGCACGGCCGACACCGAGCAGCCGCCGCCGAGATGACAGACGACGAGTCGCTCGACCCTCACCTGCTCGGCAGCCCACTGGACCGACAACCCGTGGAACCCGTAGCGGCGGATGCCCCACTCGTCGCGCCAGCGCGCCGGCAGCGCGTACGTCGACGCCTCCTCCGGCATCGTGCGATGGAATGCCGTGTCGAAGACGGCGACGTGCGGGACGTCTGGCAGCGCTTGCCGCGCCGCGTCGATCTGGGCGAGCGCTTTTCCGTTGTGCAGCGGCGCCAGGTCGGCGACCTCCTCGAGCGCCGCTCTCACGCCGTCGCCGATGACAACCGGATCGCCGAAGCGCGTGCCGCCCTGGACGACACGATGCGCAACCGCGTCGACCTGCGCGTCCGCGAGCGATTCGACCTTCCGCGAGGCGTCGTCGCCGTCGACGATCGAGAGCTTGAGGCTCGTCGAGCCCGCGTTGACGACGAGGATCGAGCTCACAACGAGCTCGGCCAGGTCCAGTCGCGGATCTCCGGGTCGTCCTCGCCGTGCTCACGCGTATACGCGCGCGCACGCAAGCGCGCATCCTCCATCTCCTGCCGGATGTGCGCGGCACGCTCGCCGAGCGACGGGACGCGGTCGATCACGTCCATGACGAGATGGAAGCGGTCGAGGTCGTTCAGCATCACCATGTCGAACGGCGTCGTCGTCGTGCCCTCCTCTTTGTACCCGCGCACATGCAGGTTGTCGTGATTCGCGCGGCGATATGTCAGCCGGTGGATCAGCCACGGATAGCCGTGATACGCGAAGACGACGGGGCGATCGGCCGTGAAGATCGCATCGAACTGCGAGTCGGACAGGCCGTGCGGATGCTCGCTCTCCGGCTGGAGGCGCATCAGGTCGACGACGTTCACGACGCGCACCTTCAGCTCGGGCAGGCGGTCGCGCAGGAGTGCCGCGGCTGCGAGCGTCTCGAGCGTCGGCGTGTCGCCGCAGCAGGCGAGCACGACGTCGGGTCCGGCCTCGTCGTCGTTCGACGCCCAGTCCCAGATGCCGACGCCGCGCGTGCAGTGCACGATCGCGTCGTCCATCGAGAGGTAGTTGAGCGCAGGCTGCTTGCCCGCGACGATCACGTTCACGTAGTCGCGGCTGCGCAGGCAGTGGTCGGCGACGGAGAGGAGCGTGTTCGCGTCGGGCGGCAGGTACACGCGGATGATCTCCGCCTTCTTGTTCACGACGTGGTCGATGAAGCCGGGATCCTGGTGCGAGAAACCGTTGTGATCCTGCCGCCAGACGTGCGACGACAGCAGGTAGTTGAGCGACGCGATCGGCCGCCGCCACGGGATGTCGCGCGTCACCTTCAGCCACTTCGCGTGCTGGTTGAACATCGAGTCGACGATGTGGATGAACGCCTCGTAGCAGTTGAAGACGCCGTGCCGGCCCGTC
>Ga0207657_10004127_pt1 | contig 15425 bp, 9 predicted proteins | sample KBSC33metaG_FD_184316 | JGI IMG/M metagenome (GOLD analysis project Ga0207657, IMG submission 184316) | Corn rhizosphere microbial communities from Kellogg Biological Station, Michigan, USA - KBS C3-3 metaG (SPAdes) (version 2) | ecosystem: Host-associated > Plants > Roots > Rhizosphere > Soil ... | reverse complement strand
ATACTGCGCTCCCCGCGGTGCCGGCCTCCGGCCACAGCCCCGCGCGCGGCCATACATGCGCCCGTAGCTCAGCTGGATAGAGTACTGCCCTCCGAAGGCGCTACTCATGGGCTTCGAGGGGTGGGCCAAGCGTCACATCGTCCTTTACTCAAGTTCGGACGATGAGCAGGAAAAAGCCGTTACAGAATGCGCCCGTAGCTCAGCTGGATAGAGTATTGCCCTCCGAAGGCAAGGGTCGTGGGTTCGAATCCCGCCGGGCGCACCATTTTCCCTGTGACAGATCTGTGCCGTATCTGGGACAACGTGCTCCCATTACGCCCACCCCATATGAGTAAAAGACTGCGCACCACTTCGCTGAAAGTTTTACAGCGGGTTCTATGTGTGGCTGACGGGGCTTGGGATCTATCGGTGCCTGCCGCTTGCAACTGACCTTGCCCCTAAATTTCGTACCTCATAACCGTGATCATGGGCTGGCTGATCTGCTCGGCCCGCCAGTGTTTCTCGAACTGCATCGGGCTGACGTAGTTCAAGGTGGAGTGTAGCCGGGACTGGTTGTACCAGAGCAGCTAGGCGAGCGTTTCGTCCTTGGCCTGTCGCCGGGTCACGAAGCGTTGTCCGTGCAGCCGCTCCACCTTCAATGAGCCGAACAGCGTTTCGCTGCAGGCTTTGTCCCAGCAGTTGCCGCGGCGGCTTCACTTTGCATCCCCTCGGCAATGCACTTCCAGAACACCTGTTTCGCCTCCAACTGGATGACACCTGGCCGGTCAGGCGATTGCATCAGTGCCCGCTCTGTCTGTTCCTCCACCCAACCGGGTGATCGTCCCGTTTGACACTTCCAATCTGGAGATGTTGCAACGACCACTTGAATCCACCGTCGCCGAGCGACAGCCACTCGCCCGGCCGAAAGCCGCCAACGAGGTTTGGTCGATGGACTTCGTGTTCGATCGTACGGCCGAAGGCCGCGTCCTCAAGTGTTTGACGGTCGTCGATGACGCCACCCACGAGGCCGTCGATCGAACCGGGCAAGCCGAACCAGAACGCCTATATCGAGTCGTTCAACGGCCGCCTGCGTGACGAATGCCTCAATGAGCACTGGTTTCCCGGCCTGCTGCACGCACGCGCCGGGATCGAACGCTGGCGGCGGGAATACAACGAGGAACGACCGAAGAAGGCGCTGGGCGGGCTGACCCCCGCCGCCTATGCGAAGCAGTTACAGTGAGCCCGGGCTCTAACCGTCCCACTACTCAAAGCGCGGGGACGTCGCAGGCGGTCACGACCTTTCAGAATGCTGGCTCGCGCCCAAGCCATCTTTCTGTCGCCTCTGACATGCACCATTACATGGTGGCGGAATGCTGAGGAGAAGCGAATTCACCTTCTTGCGTACCATCGTGTTGGTATGACTTTAGTTATCGAGCCTTTGGATCTATATCGACATGAAGTGGGATGGGCGGACGATTACCGTCATCGCAGCAAAGAAGGCGGCTCGACGAAGTCGAGAACAGGGACGGAGAAGAGAAGGCGGGCTAGTTAGCCGCACTTACAGCGCTTGAATGGATTCCCGGGTGGCCTTCCCTTCGACCACGTCATCAAAGCGGCACTGTCCGTTTACCGGTTGCATGTACTTGTCGCCGGGTGCGATGCACACGTCGAAATCCACGCCATGGGCGAAGCTCACACGACGCCTATTGCCATAGGGCAGGGTAACGACGCGCTCGAGTCGGTCGGAGCCGTGCAGTGTAGGAACTTCAGCGGGAACGGCGATGGAAACCGCCATGTTGCTGTCTCGCACTACCTGTTGCCGATCCAGCCGATAGTTGACGCTGACCAGAACGGTGGCGCCATTTGCATCCGCCTTCTGCAGAACTATGTAACTCGTCAGCAAGACCACGCCCACCGCGCACGCCGTCATGTCGCTATTGCATTCACGGACCGTCGTGGGCGGATAGGTGGTGGAGTATGGAGTCCCTATCTTGATAGGCATGGAAATTGCCGCACCCACGCCTGCGCGATTCTTGTCGAACGGGCTCTGGACGCCGCCATAGGTGATGGCGACCAGGGACATCTGCGCGGCGGGTTGGACGTTGGCGCATCCGCTCAGTGCAACGAACAGCGCGCATGCCAGTGGGGCGAATCTGGCGTGAGTTCTGGCCATCTGTAAAAAAAGCCTTTGCGCGGGGTGTTCATGGATAGCGGCAGTCATCGGCAAAACTTGACCGGAGTGGGTGACGTCGCCTCTACTTCCTCACTCGTGGTCTATCGAGGATGTACCGCCTTATCAACTCAGGGGTACATCCGAGGGGCTCATCGCTTCGCCTTCGCTTTCAACTCGACAACCATCCTCTGCTGCTCCGCCGGCGACATTCCTGTTACCGCAAGAATGATGGCCGTCAGTGGGGTTCTACCCCGTTAACGCGGACACTTCCAAGAAAGCCATTCCTGTACATTCCTGCAGGATGACTTGCTTAGCCGTGATAAAACATGAAGCGGGCCATCTCAGAGCTATTTCCTTGCATGCGCGACGTGTTCTGATCCAGTTTGTTGGTGGGGGAGCCGTGTTCAAACAGCCCTGCGCCGAGGAGAAGGCGCGCCATACTTGCACCCTCTGCGGGTGGGATTGACAAGCGCAAGATAACGACGCTAGCGTAAGGTCTTGCGGTACGCAATGTACCGATCAAGGACAAGGGGCGAGGGAATGAAAGCGTTACGCTATGGATTTGTGTTCCTTGTTGGTCTGTTTTTCTTCCACTTCTCGCAGCCGGCATCTGCAGTCATCCGTGTAGACAACATCTGCTACGACACTTGGGATGGCGTGTCACTTTCACACACGTGCATACGGTTTTCTTATGACGACGGGACGCCAAGTCCCCACGAAGGAAGAGAGATTGGTGGCGGCGGTGGAAGCGGGGGGACCGCTCCCAATCAAGGCGATACACCCAGCAACAAGCGTGACGCCAATCAAAAGACCGACTGTGACTCCGCCGGAAACCCGGTGATTTTCTCTACCGGCAACAAGATCGAGCCCGAGACCGACTTCACCAGCGTCGGCGAGATGCCACTGTCGCTCACGCGCACCTACAACTATTACTGGGACGGCATTGGCATCTTCGGCCGGCGCTGGCTGAGCGACTACGACTATAAGCTGCTATTCACCACCGACGACCCCACGTCAACCTGCTATCCCCGCCCAGAAAACGGCTATTGCGACCCCACCGGAAAGCCAATCTGGGCGCAACGAGCTGACGGGCGCAAGATCAAATTCAATTACCAGACATCACCCGCGGTCGGGTGGTACGAAGACAAGCCGTCACCTATCGCCAAGATCCTCAAGTCCGGTACCAACTACGTGCTGTACAGCGAGGACCACTCGGTCGAAACGTACGACAGCTATGGCTTCCCCATCACCATCAACAATCGACAAGGCATCGGTTGGACGTTCCAATATACGGGTAGCCATTACCTGACCCGTGTCACCCACAGCTCGGGTCGCCACGTGGATTTCACCTGGAGCAGTGATGGCTTGCTTACGAAGGTGACTGACCCAGCCGGCAACGCCTACAACTATGGTTACAAGACGCTGTCGGTCACCACGTCCACTCTGGCATCGGCTGATGCTTCCTCGACGATGTACGCTCCGATGCTGATTTGCGTGGAATGCAATCTGGACGACCCACCACCTGCGCCGGCCAATCCACCGGTCCAAACCATGGTCGCGCTGCTGACCAGCACCACGCAGCCGGGTACGGCGTCAACCGCCATCACGTACCATTACGAAGACAGTCGCTTCCCAACCGCGCTGACCGGCAAGACCATCAATGGCCTGCGCTATTCGTGGTTCAGCTACGACGTCAATGGGCGCGCTATAGAAAGCAAGCATGCTAATGGCGTGGAGCGCTATGGCATCGCCTATACGCTCAACAGCGCTGGCGACGTGGTTGGCGCCACCGTTACCAATCCCCAAGGCAAGGACACGGCTTACACCTTCACCGCTAAGGGTGATATAGCGACGGTTACTGGCAAGGCGTCGCTGCATTGTTCTCAAACAGATGCCCAACGCATCTACGACGCCAACGGTTATCTGGAAGGTGCTACGGATTTCAACGGCAACGTCACGGCCTACGAGCACGACGCTAAAGGCCAACCGTTGAGCATCAGCAAGATAGACAAGGATGGCCATGTATTACGTGAAACGACATATGTCTGGGACGGTGAGAACCGCATCACCAAGGAAACTCTGGCCGGCGACCACGAGATTACCAGTACATATGGTTCGGACGGGCGCCTGGCCAACGTTACGGTGAAAAATCTGTCCGCCATAGTGTCGGCCAGCCAAGGTCAAACCCGCACTACCACCTACAGCTACACGACGTGGTCGAATGGTCTGCTTCAGACCGTAATCGTAGATGGCCCCCTGTCAGGTAGCGGGGATGCCGTGACTTACAGCTATGCCCAGACCGGCGATCTTCTGAACGTCAAGAACGGCCTCGGCCAAGCCACCACCTACAGTGGCTACAACGGCCTCGGTCTGCCTAGTTCGATCACCGGCCCCAATGGCGACCGGCATACCTATATTTACGACGCTCGTGGCCGTGTTATTGACGACCAGACTAACCGCAACGGTGGAACACAGCACACCACCTACGAATACGACGGCTTTGGCCGCTTGTCGCGCGTTACTCAACCGGACGGGCACACGCATTCCTACCAATACGACGGTGCCGGTCGCCGCGTATCCGAGTACGAGCCGGAAGCGGGTGGCACATTCGCGCAGACCGTTTATACCTACAACGCCATGTCCTTGCCGACATCGGTGAAGAAACAACGCGCCTTTGTCGAGCCTGCACGAGGGACCGTGCCGTGAGGAAACTAGGAGTTTTTCGCCTACTTGGCTTAGTGGTTAGCTTGCTAATGTGTGCGTTCGTTACACCACGTGCGTTCGCTCGTCCCCTGTGTACAGTGACAATTGCTTCTCCCAGCGACGGCCAAGCATTGGTGACTCCGGTAAACATCACCATTACGGGCACCATTGTCTGTGATCCGGTAGATGGCGTAATGATTAGCGACAATGGAGCGGGGCTCTTCTATATCGATGTGAGCCAGATGAGCGGAAGCGGTTTCTCTTACTCGTTTTCAAAAGTCTGGACCAATGTTCCTCTAGGAACGCATTACCTGACAGCCTCATCCACGACGGAATCTGCAACCTCGGATGCCATCGTGGTTACGGTATTGCCACCAGCTACAGGATCCCTCTCAGCGTCGCCCAATCCTTGCAATATCCCTTCAGGGGGCACCACCTGCACGGCTTCGATTTCGTGGTCCTCCAATCGAAAAGCAACCGGCATCTGGGTTACAGGGCTGGATAACAGCAATCTCCAGCAGTTCTCTGGCTCAGGCGGGGCTCTGAGCGGCGCCCAAAGCGCTACCTGGATCAGTAGCGGCGGGGCCCGCTTCCATCTGAGGGAAACCGCTACTAGTCCCGATCTGGCTACAGTTGATGTGCGTGGCAATCTACCACCCAACATCACGTTGAATGCTCCTGCCAACGGCAGCGCATTTGTGGCGCCGGCAAACATTGCTGTCAGCGCCAACGCGAGCGATCCAGACGGCTCCATTCAACGCGTGGAATTCTGGGGGGATGGGGTTCGCGTTGCGAGCGTAACTTCGGCGCCATTCCAGGCCGCTTGGAGTAACTTTGCCGCGGGTTCCCATACAGTTCGGGCGATCGCCTACGACAACCTCGGAAATTCGAGATGGACATCCACCTCGACCATCACGGTACGGAATTCCATCGTCCTGGGTAACGTCGATGGGGTGTCGAGCGGCGGCATCATCACAGGATGGTCCTGCTCATCGTACTTGCCCCAGTCGATCTCGGTTGACCTTTACCTCGGGGGTCCCTATGGCACCGGTACGTATGTCGGTCGCTATGCGGCCAACCAATCGAGCGAAGCCGCCGTCGCCAGCGCCTGTAGTGTCGGCAGTGGGAGTTATCGCTATCGAATCGCACTTTCGGATGCCCAACGCATCCAGTATGGCGGTAAAACCATCTACATCTACGGCATCTCGCCAGTGGGTGGCAGCAACAACTTATTGGGTGGTTCGGGCAGTTTCACGGTACCGCTGTTCATCCGCAACGCCCAATATGTCGGTCAAACAGTAAGCGCCACCATGCTCACCGGCCGCACTCAATCGGTTAGTGTGCAGATGCGAAACAATGGTGACTACACCTGGTCAGCCGGTACCAACTTCCGTCTAGGCTCACAGAATCCGTCCGACAATGCCACGTGGGGAATGAGTCGAGTTAGCTTGCCATCGGACATTGCCCCAGGCCAGACAGCAACATTCAACTTCACCGTTACCGCACCGTCAACTCCAGGCAGCTACAACTTTCAGTGGAGGATGCTGCAGGAGAATGTGGCGTGGTTCGGTGACTTCAGCCCGAACGTGAGTATTATCGTCAGCACCCCGCCACCGGTGGTCTCCGTCAGTGCGAGCATCGAGTACGACGAACTCGGGCGCGTGATCGCGCGCCGCGACAGTGCAGGCAACGTCAAGGCCAGCTACGAGTACGACGCCAACGGCAACGTGACCAAGGTCACCGATGCGGTCGGCAACATCACCGCCATGACGTATGACGCTCTGGACCGGGTGAGCAAGTCCATCGATGCTGCCGGCCATCCAACGTCATTCCAATACGATGTCGCAGATCGATTGCTCAAGGTCACCGATCCGCGTGGCAAAGCCACCGCCTATACCTACGACGGTTTCGGCCAGTTGTGGCAGCAGGTCAGTCCCGACACGGGCACGACGAGCTTCATCTACGATGCCCAGGGCCTCCCCTTGAGCATGACACGGGCCGATGGCGTGCTGACGACCTACGGCTATGATGCGCTCAACCGCCGCGTCAGCGTCAGTGCCGGCGGACTGACGCAGCAGGCGACCTATGACAGTTGCACCAACGGCATCGGACGACTGTGCAGTACCAGTGACGCCACGGGTACCACCTCCTATACCTATACGCCGGAAGGCCAGATTGCGGGACGTGGCTTCTCCATCTCGGGGACGACCTACGCGCTGGGTTACAGCTACGACAGTGTTGGTCGGGTTGCCACCGTGGTATATCCCGATGGCAATCGAGCCAACTACAGCTATGCCAACGGCCTGGTCTCGGGCGTCACCTTCACGATGGGCACGACAACAGCCAATGTCGCCGCGGCGGTGGGCTACCGTCCGGGCAGCCAAGCCATGGCCTCGTGGACGTCAAGCAACGGACTGACCAATACGCTGGATTATGACAGTGACGGGCACCTTACCGGTATCAGCGTGCCCGGCGTGCAAAACCTGACCTTCGACTATGACGACGCGGATCGCATCAGCAAGATCACCAATGGCATCGACGGTGCCTTGACGCAAAGCTTCGGCTACGACGCGATGTCGCGGTTGAACTCGGTAGCCTCGACGGCCAGCAACGAGAGTTACGAGTACGACGCCAACGGCAACCGCACGTCACAGGTCGTCAACGGTGTCTCCACCACCAGCACAGTCAGTGCCACCAGCAATCGGCTGGCCAGTTTCGGCGGCACCGCGTTTGGCTACGACGCCAACGGCAACACGACCTCGGTGGCGGGTGCGGCGACGTATCACTACGACGCGTTCAACCGGATGGACAGCGCGGCGGGAACCAGCTATTACGTAAATCCCGAAGGGCAGCGGCTGCGCAAAACCGGCAGTGCGGGCACCAGCTACTTCGCGCCTGACCAGGGTGGTCCAATGTTGTCTGAGTATGCGGGCGGTTGGATCGACTATGTGTGGCTCAATGGCCAATTGATCGGACGCGTAGCTGGGGGCCAACTCTATGCCATCCACAACGACCAGGTGGGGCGGCCCGAGGCGGTGACGAATGCGTCAAAGACGATCGTATGGCGGGCGCAAAACTTCGCTTTCAACCAGAAGGTGGTGACTTCGGGTATCACGTTCAACTTGGGCTTTCCGGGACAGTATTATGACGTGGAGACGAAAGCCTGGAACAATGGTTTCCGAGACTATAAGTCGGAACTGGGGCGGTATCTGGAGAGCGATCCGATTGGATTGGGCGGCGGAGTAAATACGTATGCTTACGTGGATGGTAACCCGCTGAGTGCAATCGATCCTTTGGGCCTGATTGACGTCTATGCGATACGGAGATATGGCGGTGCTGCTGAGCAAAATGGCGGTCCGTACTCTTTCCAAATTTATTTCTATTCAAATCGCGTTTTGCAGTTTGGGCGCAGAACTGGTTATTTTATGCCCAATGCTGGCTTGGTTGGTAAGGTCGCAAAAGGAATATTCACCGGATCGAAAGCAGCTGCCGGAAAGCCTTACGGTACGAGCATCTTCGATAAAGCTGATCAGAAAAAGTGTGATGCGACGGATGCTGCAGCTAAAGATTTATATAACAAAATGTTTCCTGATCATATCAACCATCTCCAGTTGTCAGAGAGTGAACTACGACAGTTTCTAGGAGCCTTCAACGAGGCCCATCCTGAGATGCGTCAACTGTATGATCCGGATACCGTGATAAGAGAGGCAATTAGCGGGGCCAACTTCTAGTGAAGAACAATGCCTTTTGGATGCTAGTATTGTCCGTTCTTGCAGTGATACTGGCGCATAGCTCTGCTGGCTCGTACGACTTAATGTATAGCGAGCGAGCTTCAGTGTTTGTTGATTTACTCATGATCATGCTTTTTGTTTCATGGGTTGCATGGAGTTCAAGTCACATTAAGTCAAAATCAAAAATGGCATTCTTTTTGCTGCCTTGCTATTTGATATTGATGTGGCTTTTGTGGCTGATGATCTGGGTTCCTGTCGATCGGCTGATGGTGAGTTGTTGCTCAGCGTTGGCCTCTTACAGCGCGTTCACCTACCGCTTTATTGCAATGTATGCGCTTTCGGCTGGTATAATGGCACTCGCTTTGCCGGGCATCTGGTGGTGGCGAACAGATTGTTCGAAAAAGTCGTTTTACGTGCCTTTGTTTGTGCTGCATGTAATGTTTTCTGTTTTCATTGGGTTGTTAGCGTTCGGGGTTTCACCCACCTACAGATAGTTGATTGGCGCCTATGTCAGCACGCTGCGTCGCCTGTGACCGCCTGCAGGCAGCCGTATCGTGCAAGTGGTCAACGCCGATTCCTTCGCGTACCACCAAAAGCAGCAGTACTGTCGTCGGTTCTACAACATCAAATCCGCGCGCGACTGCAGCGTCATTGCCGTGGCTGAGTTGCGGTGCTTGGCGGCGCTGATGACGAACACGAGCACGTCGCGTGGCGGCGATTACGGCGCGGCTGGGGAGCAACTGAAGTCTGGCCCGATCCAGCCGGCACGGAACGTCAGGTGGAACCGACGACGGGGACTCAATTCCAAGCGCCACAGATCCGGCCCGCTAAAGGCGTCACGTCCTACACGCGGCCGTGAGGCCTCATTTCGTCTCCCATACCTTCAGCGTTCCAGCTTGTGCCAGCGCATAGCGGGTCGTTTTGTCCAAACTACCTAGCTCGTCAGCGCTTGCATTTGCCCGAGCCATTGAAGTGTCTGATCAGTCGCGCGAGTTCGCCGTCCTCGGCATAGAAGTAAGCCACGGGCAGATCGAAGACTTCCGCCAGCCGTTGCAGGGTCTGCAGATAGGGCTACCACCTATCCGTCAAGCATTCACGGCAAGGTCATGCTGATCGACGGCGTAGGATTCGGATTGACGTGTGGCCAGGTAAAGCCCGACAAGGCCCACTGCTGTGCTGTCCATGATGCGCACTGCGTTGGCCAGTTCTGCGTCGCTGCAGCTGAAGTTGCCGCACCAGTAGGCTCGGCAGAGGGGGCTATCCATGTCGATATGCTTGTCCATGGCTGCCATGCTCCCGCGGCTTGGCCGTCGCGGATATCAGCGGCTGGATCGGTGTTATGTAGGCGCTTGCAACCGGTGGGGTCGGGCATTGGTGCGCTCGGGCAAAATAGGTTGGGGTGGACAAGCTGGCATCTTCCAGTAGTTCACCGCTTGCGTGTTCGGGCACCTAGCAGCTCCCGATCAGCGCTTGCCCTTGCTTCGCCCTTTGAAATCGGCAATCAGTTGCGCGAGTTCGTCTTCTTCAGCATAGAAGTAGGCCACCGGTAGCTTCAGGACCGCTGCAAGGCGTTGCAGGGTCTGCAGATCGGGCTGATGTACGCCCGTTTCGTAACGGTTGATGCGCGTGCTGGCGACGAATTCGTCCAAGCCGGCCTTGATGCCTAAGGTGCGTTGTGAGATGTCGAGGGCTTCGCGTGCCTCACGCAGCCGACGGCTATACACGGGGAACAGACCCTTCTCAGCCACGGGCGCATGTGTCTTGAACTTCCATGTAGGGAAGCTTCCGGATACATGTGCGCCTGCGATACTACGTTTAACGTAGTTTCTCTTCGGGTAGCTAAAGAACGCGATGTTCCGGGGTGCGTTTTGTCAAGCGGGCATGATGGCCGCTGCTGGTCCGATGCGACTCTTACTTCTCAAGAAATGCCGCTCGCGCATGGGGCATGGGACAAGAGTCAAAAGTCAAAAGGATGGCGAGGATCGGTCCCCGTGGGGGTGGCCTACCTTCCCTTGATCTTTCTCTCGGCCGCTTTTTGCAGCTTGACCGGCTTGTCGCTGCGCGAAGCTTCCGCGATCAATCGAGCTTCCTCGTCGTTCTCGATGTAGAAGTAATTCAAAGGTAGTGCCAAAGCCTTGGCGAACAATTTCTGCAGCCCAAGCTTCACTTCGTGCTTGCCAGTCTCGTATCGGCTGACGCGACCTCCTGCACCACCCACATCCAGTCCTATCGCGACGCCCAGTTCGGGCTGAGAAAACCCGTAGCTATCTCTCGCCTCCCTTAGGCGGCGGCCATAGATGGTTACTGGTTCCTTTCTGGTCATGTCTGCACATCGATTGCGATGTGCAGCAGCTTCCCGGCGGGTGCTTGACATTGATACTACGTAAAACGTAGTGTTAACGAAGCTACGTTTATCGTAGCTATGGGGCTTTTTGCTGGTGATTCGGCGCAAATGCAATTCAGCCGGAGCCAGTGAGGAGTGAAGACAGAGACATGGCGGCTTAGCTGGCGGCAGGTTTGTAAGCGCCGAGAAGCGCGATCCGAGCCTGTGATCAAGCAGCGACCAGCAAGGCGTCAATCAGGGGAAAGCAAAGGACGCAGCATGAAGACACGCACGCTACGCAACGCCATTTCCATCGCTTTGCTCGTGGCCGTCACCGGCGCGAGCGAGTGGGCCATGGCCCAGGACACCACCACGACAGACACGGTCACGCAGGGTAGGGCACCGGTGACCGAGGTGCCGGCCAAGACGCATCAAAAAAAGTCGACCGACAAGTCTGCGGCGCCAGCGGCAACCAATCTGCAGACCGTGACCGTTACCGGCACGCGCATCCGCGGCGGTGCCTCGCCGTCACCGGTCATCACGATCGGCAGCGAGCAAATTCAACAGGAGGGTTTCGCGGATCTCGGCGAGGTCATCCGCAGCGTGCCGCAGAATTTCTCGGGTGGACAGAATCCGGGGGTCATTCCGTTCACGATCTCAGGCGCTGGGGGGCAGAACCAGAACATTACGGGCGGTTCGGCGTTGAACCTGAGGGGGCTCGGTCAGGATGCCTCGCTTACGCTGCTCAACGGTCATCGCATGGCGTATGGGGGTGTGTCACAGGGCGTGGATATATCGGCGATTCCAGTGCAGGCGGTGGAGCGCATTGAGATCGTGCCGGATGGCGCATCCGCCATCTACGGGTCTGATGCCGTCGGTGGCGTTGCAAACGTGGTTCTCAGGCGCAGCTTCGATGGTGCATCCGTCAGTGCACGCCTCGGTGGCGCGACGGATGGCGGATTGACCACGCGCGAGTACGCCGCAACCGCCGGAACCACCTGGGCCAGCGGAGGCTTGATTGCAACGGTCGAAGATGTCGCCACCGATCCGATCTATGCGCGCCAGCGGGCGTACACGGCGTATCTGAGAGATCCCTGGACGCTTTATCCCAAGAGCAACCAACGCAGTGCTCTGTTCAGCATCCATCAGCAACTTGGCGACATCGCGGAGCTGAGTTTGGACGCATTCAGAACCACTCGCGCGCAACGCTACGGCGTCTATAACGATCTGGGAAACCAGTTCGTCTTGGCCGCACCCGACACCATGACCTGGCTGGCTTCGCCGAGCGTCGACTTTTTCCTGCCGAACGACTGGACGCTTTCGGTTTCGGGGGCATGGGCAAAGAATCGCCACGAACAATATCAGTCCCTTGAGCGACTTGCGACGGGCACGATATCGGTGACCGATCTTTGTGTCTGTTCTGAAAGCCGCATTGTCGAGTTAAGCGCCGAGGGGCCGCTGTTCACGCTGCCAGCCGGCGAGGCCCGTCTGGCCGTTGGCAGCGGTCACCGGAGGAACGACTTCCTCGAGTACAACCATGTCGCTCGCGCGGCAACTATCGACGGTGATGAAGCAAGCCGCTTTGCCTATGCCGAGCTTAACCTGCCTCTGCTGGGGCCTCGCTCAAGCACGGGGAGCGCGGGGCGGCTGGATCTGTCTTTGGCCTTGCGCGGCGAAGACTACGAAAGCTTCGGTAGGGTCAGCATACCGAAGCTCGGCGTCGTCTACAGGCCGAGTGAGGATTTCACACTGAAGGGTTCTTGGGGGAAGTCCTTCAAGACGCCCACGCTCTACCAGTTGCTGCGCAGCGAACAGGTAGTGCTGCGATCCGCCCAGGGAAGCGGAGGAGTCGGCTTTCCCCCGAATGCCACGGTGCTGTACCTGGACGGCGGAAATCCGGAACTGGAGCCAGAACGAGCCCGTACCTGGACGGCTTCCATCGCGTTCCACCCGGAGGCGCTTCCTGGCCTGGAGACGGAACTGACTTACTTCGACATCGATTACACCGGTCGCGTGGTACAGCCGATTACCGACCCGACTCAAGCACTGAGCAATCCCGCCTATGCCGAGTTTATTCAGATGTTTCCGTCCCCCGGGGAACAGGCGGCCATCATCGCCCGCGATGGGGACGGCGTAATTACCAATCAAGCCGGTAGTCCTTATGACCCGAACAATGTGGTCGGGGTGGTCTACTTCCACTTTCGCAACGCGGTAGCGCAGCGCATCCGGGGACTGGATCTCTCGAGTTCTTATCGGTTCGACCTCGGGGGCAGCCAACTGACCTTCCGTGGTTCTGCGAGCTGGCTCGACAGCACGCAGCAGTTTTCGACTACCAGGTTCGATTTGGCGGGAACACTTTTCAACCCGCCGACCTTTGCTGGGCGATTCGGTGCCGTGTGGACTGCCGGGGCGCTGACGGCGTCGACCTTTGTCAATCACAAGTCGGGACTGAGGAACGTCGTCGCCAACGAGCAAACCGCGTCGTTTACCACGGTCGATGCCACCATGCGCTACGCGTGGAAAGCGATGCAAGATGCTTCGCCGGAATGGGAGATCGCCCTCTCGTTGCAGAACGCGTTCAACCGCGCCCCGCCGCTGCACACGACCAGCACAGTCACTCCGTTCCAGGTCCCTCCCTACGACGCAACGAACTTCTCGCCCATCGGGCGCTTCGTCAGCGTTTCCGTGACGAGGCACTGGTGAGCATGGATACGTTGACCCACAACAGACGTTTGACAGCATGGCCGGTGCGGAGGGGTGCTGTGGCGATGAGACAGAGAATGAAAGTGATGGCAGTCCTGTGGCTCGGGCTGGCAATGATGGCGTGCGTCGCCGATGCCGATGCCGTGTCTCCGCGGCAGTTGGTCGAGATAGCGGATATCAGTGGGCCAGTGATCTCACCTGACGGTCGCATGGTGGCATACCGCGTCGAACAGGCCTCCGTCGAGCGAAACACTTACGAGACTGCCTGGTATGTCGCGGGCATGGATGGTTTGGCGCCACCACGGAGATTGGCTGATGGTGGCATTCCATTACGCGATTCCTCAGGGGTACCACTTGCTGCGCAGGCGGTGTGGTCCCCGGACGGCCGCTGGATCTACTACCGGGCCTTGATCGGCGGCAGAATCGATGTATGGCGTGCTGCTGTGGATGGGGCTGTTGTCGGGCCGATCACAAGAGACCAAGCCGATGTCAGGGCATTCCGGTTGAGCGACGACGGCCTCACGCTGTTCTACAGCGTGGGAGCGACCAGAAAGGAGGTGCGCGACGCTGAGTTGGCAGAGTACGACGCCGGGATTCACATAGACAAATCAATTCCAATCGGCCAGGGTCTCTTTCGTTCGGGATTCCTTGAAGAGAGGCTTGCGACGCAGCGACTGAAGGACAACGGGGTCATACGCCACCCGTTGTTGGCTGACGTCGCCGACCGATGGATTTCGATCGACCTTGCCACCGGGGCAAAGAAGCCTGTCGCGAAAGGCGCTAGTGCCGTTGACGAACAGCAAGCATTGCTTACGCGAGACGGTGGGTTTTGGAAGACTGCGCGAGAACTTGGCGGCACCCGTGTCGCAGTGCTGACCCGCGTCGGTGAGAAGCGAGGGTTGCGGGCTCCCCCGGATGTGGAACTCTCCGTCATCGATCGCCGCAGGGGGCGAGGCCGGGTCACATGTGCGTTGCCTTTGTGCACCGGGGTGTCGATCACGAATATCCAGTGGAGGCCCGATAGCAGCGACGTTATCTTCACGGTGAGCAGTCCTGATAGGGGTTACGCCCAATCAATCTTTCGGTGGGATGTCGACGCGAATATCGTGCATCGGGTTGTCGATGGGCAGGGGTTGGTCAATGGCGGACGCAACCGTTTCAGTTCCTGCGGGTTGTCGTCTACGGCGCTGGCATGCGTAACCGCTGACCCGAACAGGCCGCCACGGCTCGAGCGCATTGATCTTGCGTCTGGAGAGCGTCGCGTGCTTCACGATCCCAACGAATCCCTCGCGTGGGACATGGCAAGTGTCCCGGTGCGCTTGCTCCGATGGACGGATGACAAAGGAACGACTTACACCGGCCAGCTCTTTACGCCGGTGGGATGGAGCCATGGGCCGACTCCTTTGGTGATCAGTTACTACTGGTGTCTCGGTTTCGTGCGCGGGGGCTTGGGCGACGAGATGCCGTTCGCGTCGCTTGCCGAGAAAGGCATCGCAGCGCTCTGCATCAATCGGGCACCCGTGCGCGTGGATGCCGTCAAGCGCTATGAGTTGGGGCGCTCTGCCGTCGAGAGCGCTGTGGAGCACCTGGTTTCGCAAGGATTGGTGAAGCGGGACAAGGTGGGCATGGGTGGCCTGAGCTTCGGGACGGAGGTAACCATATGGACAGCCATGTATTCGAACGTCTTGGCCGCGGCATCCGTAAGTTCGCCAATGCTCTCCCCGCAGTTACGCCTCCTGTTGGGCCTGCAGAGCGACGCATTCGAGCAACGGCTGGACGCGTACTGGCAGCTTGGAGACAAGGATGAAACCGA